>Ga0315314_1001865_pt1 | contig 18005 bp, 17 predicted proteins | sample TDP9_MG_FD_203631 | JGI IMG/M metagenome (GOLD analysis project Ga0315314, IMG submission 203631) | Freshwater sediment microbial communities from Lake Towuti, South Sulawesi, Indonesia - TDP9 | ecosystem: Environmental > Aquatic > Freshwater > Lake > Sediment | place: Indonesia: South Sulawesi...
CATCTGCATGAACTGCGAAAAGATCTAAAACACCGAAATCTTGAGGAAGAATTGTTCGGGTATAACCTGCGTGATAAGCCCACTTAAGATAACTTCTGTCAGAACTTTTCTCCTTTCTGCCATTTTGATGTTCTATAGAGTCTAAAATGCAAACAGCATTAACCGCAGCAACATCAGGTCTTCGGTTTTCTACTTTTGCATGCCAGATAAACTCTATGTGCTGCTGACCCAAATGATCCACATACGCAACTGGGCTATGTTTTTCAATTCCCAAAAGAACAAGGTTTCTCGAGAAATCCTTAATCCATTTTCTTTCTCCGACTAGCTTCTTAACCTTTTCTAATAGCTCATCTTCATTCTTAAAATGCTCAGGATTGGATAGTACATACTTAAGAATGCCTTCCAATGGTGCTCCTTCCTCTTGAAGGGCGATTATGTCTCTAAAACCTACATGATGCGCAAGAGCTAGCTCTTGGTGTGTAAACAATGAACAAGGTAAGTCTTTTTCATTCTTTCTGTGGAAATCAATGAAAAGATAGTAGTCAGAAGCTTTTAGTTTATCGGTTATTTTCATTATATCATATAGACCTTGTATCTTGAAGGCCAAATAGTATTCAAGGCCAAACTCAGTTTTGAGTATCTTGGCCACTTTTTCCGCAGTATCCCTCTCAGCGGGTCTCTGGCCGCAACTTATGAATACTCGTCCCACCATTTTCCCACCAACTCCCTATGCAGAGATATCATGAGTTGCTTTTAAAATCTTCAAGACGAGGACAAGAAAGCCAATTGTTTGTAGGACTCAAGATCCTTTCCGTGGGGATTCGCAGGTTCAAACCTTGGTTTAAATTCTCGGTTTTGGCAAGAGCCAAAAATAGAGGGCTTTTAACTAAGCTATGTTCATTTAGAAATAACTGCGGCGTGTGCATATGCATAAAAGAAAGTGACCCACGATTCTTTCACAGGAAACTTTTTAGAGCGTGAAAGAGCCGAGTTCTTAGCTCTTGCGTTAAGCTCATCCATTATTGCAAAATATCCACGAAGGAACTCTTCTTCACCGGTCGATAAATAACCTTTACCTAGGGCTGTAGCTACATTGGCATTCCATGGATTCTCATCTGCACGCCGCTTGATGAACTGTCTCGGTGCCAAAGGCAAAAATTTCTGCAGAGCCATCTTTGCAGCAACTGCTGTAAAGGGAGAGCAGGATAAAAGTGCCAAAACCTTATTGGCATTGATGGAGAAGAAGTTATGACCTCCGGGGCCTCTGTAGTGTGGTTCTTTTGCAACATCAGTGAAGGGGGTTTACTTCTTGATGATGTTTCGCTTGACAAAGCCTGTAGACACGTCAAGCCATTTATGGTACTTTAAGGATTGGGCCACGTGAGCGAGGCACGCTGTCATCCACCATGGATCTAAATATCCCTTTCCCTTTACAGATCGGATTTTCAAGAGGTGAGAGGCCAGTCTGTCCCCAGCAAAATCTAGTAGGTTATGATAACTTTTGTCGGCGAAAACTTTCTCATAGAGAGCGCCACTTAGGATTACATGAAAGCAGTCGTACAGTCCTTCTGTTTTCTTTGCAGATGGTATAAAACGCTCCCGGTTTGCCGTAATATATCTCCATGCCGCTTCAATGTTAAACTTATAGCTGTCTCTTTCTGAAAGCTTTGAATAGTAAGACCAAACCCATATCGCTTCTAAAGTATCATGAAAGTCTTCAAGAATGGTAAATCCTTCCCTATCAAATGTGCCAATTTCCCACGGGCAGACGCACCCTCGTAAGACACCCTTCTCAACGTAGGGCTCAACAATTTGACATTTGACTAAAAAATCCGATGCATTCTTAAAATGCTTCTCTAGAGCGTCTTCGTGTCTTTTTAAGCGTATACGAACAGCTCCTAACTTACTTTTCAATCGTCACCAACTCTCTTCGTAACATCACTCCAAACCCTTTTATTTTTACTTTATTGCACAAGAGCAGAACAAACCGAGAATTTAAATTAAGCTAAGGTTTTTTGGCGCCGGGGAAGAGATTTGAATCCACTCCTTTATGGCGAAATCCCTCACAAATTTCTCTTTTTCCACTTCTGTTAAGAGGGATTAACGAACATTCCGCTTAAAATCAAAACCGATTCAATTGGTAACGGCGCGAAGTTTCAGTAACAAATGGCGTCTATCATTTGAAAGATGCAATAGTCTCCTTCATCGTGGATAAACATTAGAAGCGCCCGTTCTTTTTTCTTCATGACATAATGTTGATATAACGCTTTTACTTGAAGCCAACTAGTCGTGAAACTGATGGCACTTCCCTTTACTTCTATTACATATTTTACGCCATTTTTGTGTGCCTCAATGTCATATGCTTCCCCTAGCCACTTTATGTCTGCAAACCCTTTTTGCTTCAAAATGTCTATAGCAATTTGTTTATAATCTTCTTCTCTCATCCTCAGCCACACTATTCCTAGTTAAATTCAGCTTTTATTTAAAAACAGATTGCGCGCTCGCATAAACAAACTATTTTTCAGACAGTTAGCCTTCAGGTCCAGCTATAGTGAATATTATTGTAACGAATGGTTTCTCTCTTTCATCGTCATTGTTGCTAGAGTGGGGATTTTGTGTGATAGTTTGAATGAGTTGACCACTCTCTCTAGTGGGGTCAATAGGTTCACCTATAAACTGCAACAATAATCTCAATAATGTTGTTGTCAGAGACAGATGAGGCATTAAGTCTATTGTTTCATCCTTTTCCATTCTTGTGCATATATCAGTAGTCTTCGCCTTTAGCCTCTTCCTTAGTTGATTGTATGCCCTTCTCGAAGAGGCTATTCCCACGTTTGAAGGAAAAATAGAGTTTAGAGGACCTGAAGAATTAGGAAAAGTTCCTGAAATATTTATCAGTAGCAATGGAGAAAACGAGTGCTGTATTGCTTTAAAATTCAGAGTCGTTTTTTTGACGGTTACTTTCGTTTTTCTAGTTAGCCAATAATAATAAAGTGATAACTGACTCAGTCTTACATCATATTTACCCTTGTGGACATACTTTGCTTGTGTAATCATGGCACGTTGATTTATAATCGGCCTCATATGTTCATAACGGGATAGAAACAGTAAATCTCCGACTTCTATCTTCACCTTTCTTTTACATTCTCTATGATCATAAAACACCCACTTCCTGGCATGAGTTTTGTGTGCTTCCACTTTCAAAGTGTAGTTTCTATCTAAACTAAGAGGCTGGATTCCTTTTGCAATGAGATATAGATTTTCTAAATATTCTATTTCATTAGAAACGTGAAATCCAACTTCTATTAAAGGATCTATTACTTCCTCACAGATGCCACCAATGTTCATGAATATTCTACGTCTAAATTCTGATTTTATGTTCATTCATAAACCAACTAAAACAATATTGAGGTCTGAAAATAAAAGATTAACATTGCGCGCGAGAAAAGGGTAGGTGAACCCTTCAAAACACCTATTCAATTCCTCCACGTGAAGCCCTCATTTTGGAGTTTCGCTGTTTTAGGAAACTTCTGATGTCATCTCTACAATAGATGCAAGCTACTCCTGTATTGAACAACACTATCCATAAAGGAAGTCGTAGTACCGTACTTACGGTAGCTGTGATAGGAATCGCGAAGAGGCTTGAGAGATAGACCTTGGCTGCATGAGGTTTTTCAACTTTTATCCCTATGTCCTTCAACCCTGTAAGGATTCCAATTATTGGAATGCCTCTTATCTGACAATAGAGACAATGACACAGCTCATGAAGTCCCATTATGCTAATAATGGACCTACGTTGAAAAGTAGCGACGACGCATTGTAGTGTGTCAGGTTCAATGAGAAGTTTGGGTAAATGGTCGAAAGAGTCACCACTATTATGCCCAAGAGAGTCATTGCAAGATAAATCAATGTCGCCCTCGTCCCAATGTTCAATGTGTCGTCCAAGTGAAGCCCTTTCCTTTGGCTCTTAAAATGTTTATGCGCACGCAATGTCATAACAGCCCGGCTCTCGGCTCAGAAATGCCGGCAGTGTGCAGGTCTTATAGAAGAGGGCGAATGGATAATCAGCAAACCCAAAAACCGATATCACCATATCAAGTGTTGGAGAAGTATGTTCATATAAAAAATGGAAAGTTCAGAGTCTGCGTGTCCTTTCATACGGAAATCGCATGTGCGCGCGCTCTACGCCTTAAGAGTTTTTGCCGTTAATGAATTTTAACGAACATTTTTAAGTTCCTGTCACGAATACACGATCAAGGAACAGCTGAAAATGTTCGAGTTTGCCTTTTATGCGGCTATAATGCTAATTGCATCCATGATAGCAACCCACTACTATTTTGCAGATAAGATCAAGCAAAACATCAATAAGGCGAGAGAAGAGTGGTGCAAAGAGGTCGCAAAATTTAATGTAGAAAGGTTGAAACGCTTCTTGGAAACATCTGGTCAGCAAGCAACTCCACCGTACGATAAATTAGAGGAATTGTATACTGACTTATACAAAAAGGAGCTAGAAACGGTAGATGTGATTGTATCTGCTGAAAGGCCTTCGCGCTGGCTAGACGATTCATTAAAGTGTTTCATATCTTCAATAATACTTTTCTTTGTCGCGGGTATTCTCTCGCTTCCGCAAATGTCTCTTTCTGAGTACTCTATTCCAACACTACTTGTAGGAAGTCTGATGGTGATCGTGGCCGCCTTTCAAATCTACAGAGTAACCAAAGCCTTGTGAGTCTACTAAACCGCTGTAATATGCCTGTTTTAACAATCTTTTCTGTTAACAAAAATTAACTGATGTAAAGGCACTTATTTCATAAACTTCTTTGTATGTTAAGGAAAAAGAGGAAACTTGGATTGATTGAGCCGGTTAAGGAGCAGGTCATTAGAGTCAAAAGCCTGTTCTCGCGTTTCAATCGGTTTAAGAGCTTGCCATTTCCTTTGAAGACTCTCATCTTATACTTCTGCTGTTCTCTGATCTTATCCACGTTTATCTTTCTGAGGTTCCACATCCCTTCAGACCCAGTCAAATGGGTCAACACCGCGATGTATTTCCTTACATATTTTGTTGCTCCAGCGGTCGCGTTTTTCTGGCTACTCAACCAATTCTTTCCTTCGCTCAAAGGGCAGCGTAAGCTCTACATTTTCAAAGCCTACTTCTCCTTGGCGCTAGCCTCCTTTTTATACCTTCTAATAATTGCTCCTCCGATTTTTGGTCAACCCAGCATTATGTTTGGCTATCCGGTTTTTGTTCCAGATTATCTGTTTTTCTGGATTCCCGTGCCTCTAATGCTTCTAGTTTACGCCAAGAGGGCAATCAAGACTGTTTGGAGCAAAAAGACTATGGTAGGCGTTTTTATAGTTGCCGTTCTGATGCCCAACCTTATAGCGCTCGCCTGCTTTAAAATTGAGTTATCCACGGTTTCCTCTATAGCTGACGACTCGGGCCGCGTTTCACGTATCTCCCAACGAGTCCTCGACACTATGCTCACAACATGGTTTTTGAGAGCACAAAACGATTTCTGGAAGTTCCTGATGGTTGGGACGGGGCGGTGCGGCGAAATGTCCACGGTCACCATTTCTCATCTGAGCAAATTAGGCATAGAAGCAAGAAAAGTGAGCCTTCCCGGCGAAAACCACGAGTTTGTTGAGGTCAAATTGAACGGTTCGTGGTGGGTGGTTGACCCAGGCTATTACCGTGGCGAGATTATAAGCCGACAGGAAAGAGCCACCAGAAGAATCAACGATGTTGGAGCAATTTCGTATGTGATAGCCTATGTGGATTCATCCTTTGTAGAGTTAACGCAGGAATACGTGCCGACGGACACCGTCATTATCAGAGTTACCCTTGGCGATGAGCCTTTAGCTAACGCTCAAATAACCCTAAAGCACGTCTTTATGAGTAATGAATGGAGCCTGCCGCCACTCTACACAGATGGAAATGGAACGGTCGTCTTACATTTGGGCGCGTTGAACTATAACGACAAAGCAAAAGAATACGAGTCCCATTATCGAATTCTTGTTGCTGGAAAAGATACGGAGTTCAGAGCAACGAGCACGGGAAGCGGTCAACTGCACGTTATTGAAATAGAATTGGCAGATATACAACCAACTTGATTCAAGATACCATCACTAAATGAAGTAACTTATCCGCGCTCTGGACTGACTATAGGGTCGATGCTTGCATAAAAAAGAAATGCGAAGACGCATATTAGTGAATAAGCGGCCTGAGCACGTCAAGATGCTGTAGTTTAACTCGGTTCATTATGAAAGGAGCCTATAAAATGGTGAAAATAAAGAACAAAGAAATAATTGTGGATTTGGCAAGACTGACAGAATTATGCTTAAAGCCGACTGAGTCTATTACCAAATCCCTCACTGAGTCTGCAGTCATGGTTAATATCGAGGAAGGAAGTGGTATTTTCCTCGATAAGGAAGAAGCAAGCCTTTTCGGCAAGATCATCGCTGCCCTCCTTGGCGAGCATCTGTCGGAATACGTTTCTGAGAAATCTTTGAGAGACTCTTTATGGAACTACTTGCGTGAAGTCTTAAAGAATCCTGACGAATTTAAGAAAAATAAAAGTGGAAAGGTGCAAAAATTTCTTAACAGCCTATCGGCAAGGCCCTGTTTTGACTGGATAGTTGTCTTCTCCTTGGGTAATCTGAAGTGCCCATTCAGTTTAGGGACGATCGGAGGCGTGAAGTTTTTCACCTTCAAAGAGGCTAATATTGATGAATGGAAAGTTTTTGGACACAAAAGGTTGTACGAGCGTCTAGCCCCGTACTTTATGGGGAAAATATGTGCCGAGATAAAAGTGCAAGCATACGATCCAGACAAGGCTATTGTGAAGGCAAAGTTTGAGGTCGACACTGCGCTTAACTTGATAAGATCTTGTTATGGGATAAGAGGGACACGTGCAGCAATTGAAATAGTAGACCCTCTTAATGTCATTGCCAAAAATTTGCAAACTGGAGCTGAAGACAGTCGTCTAGCGCATGATTGGTCTTGGGGTAGCACTATAGAAGCTAAAGATAGAGAAGCGCTATCGAATTACATTCTATGCTTTGATCCTATTCTCAAGAAGACTCAAAAGACGAGGTTGGACAAACGCATAGTTAGAAGCATCAATTGGTGCGGAGAAGCTACAAGAGATAAAAACCTTGAGGATAAATTGCTGAAGTATTTCACCGCCTTGGAATGTCTCCTTGTTCCAGAAGGAGAGGGATTGAAGGGAGACATCCTTGGAGAACTGATAGCTAAATTATGGACCCTCTCAGAAGAATCAAGAGACCTAATAAGAAAAGACATAACTGAGCTTTACGAAAGAAGAAGCGACATCGTTCATGGATCTGAATATGAGATTTCAGAAAAAGACATAACTGAAATTGATCTTGTGACTCGAAACATAATTGCCGTCGTCTCCGATATCATACATAAAAACAATATTGAAACAATGGCTCGACTGATTGATTGGATCAAAAGCCAAAGATAGGATTAATGCCCTCATCTTCTTTTCCTTTTTCTTTCTGTAATCCTTTTAGAATTGATGACCAATCTAGTATGTTTTGCCCGGTCAGTGTTTTGTGCGCCTTGTCTAGACAACTCTCACATTCAACATATTTTTTCTCGGTAAAAAACTGCTTGTATTCTTGTTTTGGCAACCGTGCTGTTTGAACCATAGCATATTTTCTCATTTGGGTAATCGCTTCATCTAGTTGAATGACTAACGGAGCTAGCCCAGAAAAGTATTGTCCAAGTTTATGAAGATCTTTCGCGCTCCTAGAAGCTAACTGAATAAAGTCGACGAGAGTAGACAAGTAACTCTGTAGAACACACAGATCAAAGTAGAATTGACTAGATTTTATCAAACCAGATTTGTGGACAGCAAATCCTCTATTACTTGTGGATAGAATCTTACTTTCTCCGCCGTAAGATAACTCAAGAAAAGAACGACGTCCGCTTGTTTTTCTTCAATTGTTGACATTTCTTGAAGCGTATGCTGGAGGGCGGCGATTCTTGCAAACATCTCTCTTGCTTTTTGTAAGATAAAGACTAAAGGTGAAAAAATCTGTGAAATTGCTTCATTCTCACGTTCTAACTCAATTTTCTGCCTTTCTCTTTTTTCAATCCATCTGTGACTAAGGTAGGTTACCAGTATCGATATTCCAGACCCAATTAGAATTCCGGCGAAGGCGTCCAACGACATCTAATTCCCTCCGTCTCATGCGTGTTACCATTCGCATTTTGAATTCTTATTTCTTATGCACATACAATGCGAGGCTTTGAATATGTTACTGGAGAATACGATGAGGGAGGCAAAATCTTTCGCAAGCGCAAATGACCAAAAGTACGCGAATAAAGCAAAAAGTTGGGTGAATAGTGCTTTATCTACAAAGTGGCGATGTCTCCCGCAAAATCTCCTCTTTTTCTGTTTTTGGTTTACACGCCTTTTATCTTTTTAGCTCTATTGATATCCCCGAACAAGTTAAACATATCCTTCAAGAGGGACATGTGTGTTAACAGGTGTTAACCGAAATTGACCTAATCGGGCAGAAGGCAGCAGAAAAAAGAGGCAAAAACTAGGCGTTAACCCGCTTCATGCTGATTGATTGGAACAGCACAAAAGAAGAAATGTGAGAAATTCCCCCCGGGAGAAAATCGAGAGACAAATGAATATAAAGGAATGAAACAAACTCAAAGTTAGGAGAGTTGGCGCAATATCCGAGAAGACTATTCCAGCTGCGGATTCGAGGAAGAAAATAATGAAAGGACAGGTTTCTACTCCTCCAGATATCGTTAACCTTATGGTGGAAAAACTCTTTAGAAAAAGAAATCCGAGATCCAGTGACACCCTCCTTGACCCTGGCTGTGGCAGCGGTGCTTTCATTAGAGGGATTTTGGACTGGTGCGGGCAGCGGGACGTCGAGGTTCCGTCTATCATCGGGATAGAAGATGATCCTAGGCTTATAGAGGAGGCTCGCGGGGTAGTACGAAGCCGAGAGAACGTCGTGTTAATAGAGGGGGACTTCTTGTCCACGGACCTTGGCGCCTTTGATTTTGTCATAGGTAATCCTCCATATCTGCGCATTGAGGGATTGAGCGAGGTTGAGCGGCACCTGTATCGAAGAAGGTTTGATACTGCAGTGAACAGATTTGACTTGTATGTTCTCTTTTTCGAGAAAGCGCTTAAGAGCCTGAAACCTTGTGGACGTCTAGTTTTCATAACGCCTGAGAAATTTGAGTATACACTTACCACCAAAGCTCTTCGTAAGCTCATGACCCAATACCATGTCGAAGAGATTCATCACGTTAGGGAGGATGCTTTCGGGCACTTAGTGACTTATCCAACAATCACAACAATCAACAGAGATAGCGGCGAACTAACAGAAATTCTACATCGCAACGGCTCATCTAATATCGTCAAGCTACCAGACGACGGTTCCAGATGGATTACCGCTATTAAAGTGGAGAGCGAATTGAACACCTCACAAATAACCTTGGGCGATATCTGCGTTCGCATTAGTTGCGGTGTTGCCACGGGCAGGGATCATGTCTTCGTGATGCCTAAGGATGAGGTCCCGGAATCGCTGAAAGCCTATGCCCACCCTACGATAAGCGGCAAAGAGCTGACTGCCAGAGGTATTGAAACATCTTGCGTGATGATAATTCCTTATGATAAGACGGGTCTACTACCTGAAGACAAGCTTGAGGGATTTATGAATTGGGCCACCGAATACAAGAACATCCTTGATTCCAGATCATGTGTCAAAAGAGGAATCAGAAAATGGTATGCGTTCCACGAAAATCCACCGATGGGAGACATATTAAGACCGAAGATCTTGTGTAAGGACATTGGGAAAGAACCAAGATTCTGGTTTGATCGCCGGGGCCTAATTGTTCCTCGACATAGTGTTTATTATATCGTGTCTAAGAATGCTAATAGACTAACTGAGCTTCTTAATTACCTTAATAGTGAGCGAGTTCGCAAATGGCTCATAGCGAACTGCCAGAGAGCGGCTAATGATTTTGTCCGTCTCCAATCTAGCGTTTTGAAGATGATTCCGGTCCCCGAATACTTGGTGGAAAAATGAAATTAGAGGATTACCCTCGTCCAAATATCAAGGAGCTCCCTGGGCTCTACGCCGAGCTTGATGATCTGGTTCGACACGCAGAAATTGCGATTCGTAATCTCCCGGAACGCCTGTTTGACGAAGGTACAGAAGTCATCAACTTTGGAGAAATGACCGAGAACGAATTTCGCGACTTGGTAGGCCGGGACCCCAATGTGATGGTTATAGCATTCACGCGAGTGTGCGGACTTTCGGACCGGGAGTTCTCTCGGCTGTTCAGGCTGAAGGATGTCTACAGGCTCCGTGACTCATGGAATAGCGATCAAGAAGGAGCAAACACATTCGTAAAAGCAATGAGGCAACTATTACCCCAACAAATGCGGCTTGAGACTTTTCTCTACACATTCTTCAGAATGTGGGAGGAGCATCAAAAACGCCACCATAGGGCCAGGTTCGAGGAAAATGTTCGAACCTTTTTTGGCACTCATGGATATGAATGCAAAAAGATAACTCATCCGACGGAGGTTAATGGGGCTATTCCACCTGAGAACCCTCGCCTTGTAATACAGGTTCGCACGGGAGTAAGGAAGGATTTAGTAAAAAGAGCTAAGGAATTCAGCTCAGAATTCGACAAAAGCATAGAAGCATTCCCTAATGCTAAGTTTATGATAGTTTTTAAGATCCCGCAGCACGAGCTAGATAGGCGAGATGAGATCAGACAAGTGATAATTGATCAAAGAAAAGGAAAGAAACCATATGATATTGTTCTGTTCCAAGACGAGCTTGAAGATGCACTTAAGAAGCTGGAGGAATGGCGTGTCCCAAAGAGTGACCCTCTACAATTGTGGTCTCCGGGTGTTAAAGGCAAAGCCGTCAAAGATCGTGAACTCAATTCCTAGATATCCAGAGTTCTTACTTGCCGCAATTCTTGATTCCTGCGAGATTGTCCTTTGCCTTTTATCCGAAAGGACCACGAAGGGTCTAGTAGGTCTCTCATAGTAGCCTTATATATCAAGTTTCCCGTAGATAAAGAGCGGAGGAAAACATGCCGTTTCTCAATTTTACGGTAGACGCTGCCTTACTTCAGGAATTGGGAGAGCGGCTAGTCGGTAGACCCTACATAGCTTTAGCTGAATTGGTGAAGAATGGCTACGATGCGGATGCTCGAAGAGTAACAATTGAGATGAACCTCGAAAATGACTGCATCAAAGTCAGAGATGATGGACACGGCATGGACTATGAAGAGTTTAAAGACTTTTGGATGCGCATAGGATCAATTCATAAAAAACGTCAGAGGTTATCAAGAAATCTAAAAAGACCCCTGACAGGATCGAAGGGTATTGGTAGACTCGCAGTGCAGTATCTAGCAAGAGAATTGGAGCTTTCAACTACATCTGAAAAGAACCTGCATCAAAAACTCAACGCTAGAGTCAAATGGGAGGAAGCAGTTAGGGCTGGTGATTTGACGCAGGCGACCGTCGAATATCAATTTGAGGAGTCAGATGGAGGTTTTGCTCAGGGAACGGAGATTATTTTGAAGCGGCTGAAACAAGAATGGAATGCAGATTTTGTCCAAGGATTAGCCAGGGAGATCTGGTGGTTGCAGCCCCCATTCAGAAACCCTTTGGTGGACACTGCAGACCCTAAGAAGGCGTTTGAAATTGATTTTGTCTCTGAACAGGAGGCCTACAAAAGGATTTTCAACGCACAATTAAACGCTATTGCCGATCTCTGGATTACAAAACTTGTTGGAAAGAATGTGAAGGGAGAAGTCACTTTGTCTCTTCAATATAAGGGAGAGAGTGCCACCACTATGCATTATTCATGCGGATTACCATGGACGCTTCAAGACGGGAATTTTGAAATACGGATATTTAACCTCAAGTACAGGCAACCATATGGGATTACTGTTCAAGAGGCAAGGAACTACCTGAATGAATACGGCGGGGTTCACGTCTATGACGCTGGGTTTCATCTACCCTATTATGGAGATCCTAGAAACGATTGGTTGAAGATCGAATTCGATTCTTCACATAGACTATCCATATCTAAACTTCTTCCTGAAGATCTCCAAGTTCCTGAGGGAATGATGCTCCTACCGACACTCTCACGAATTTTCGGAGTGGTCAACGTTGACACTGCTAAAGAACCCGATTTAGAAATTCTGATCACTAGAGATAGGTTTAAAGAAAGCACAGCGTTTGCCAATCTTAGAGACATGGTTAGATGGGCTCTTGACTTCTACGCTACTAGAGAAAAACTGCGAAGTGCCAAGCAAGAGAAGCTGTTAAAGGAGATTGAAAAGCCTAAAACCCTGAGGGTCGAAGAGGTTTTAGATAAATATCGGTCTAGTATTCCTCAGGATACCTTTGAACATCTGAGAAAAGACGTAGAAGAAGTAATGAATTCGATTGAAACTGAGGCTGAAGTAACTGCGAAACGAGTTGGTCTCATGGGATCGTTGGCTACTGCAGGGATTTCGGCACTAGCATATCAGCATGAGACGAAATCCCAGTTTCATACCATCGAGGAGATCATCGAAGAAATTGGTGGGCTTGCAGCTCAATTAAAAGAAGAAAAACTCCGTCAAGCTCTGACTGAACTAAAAGAGTCTCTGTCTTTGTGGGTTGAGAGAGCTAGAGCAACGAATGCCTTATTCTCCCTATATGCTTATCCGGAAAACATTCAAACTAGGAAACGATTCTTAGCGCGAAAAGTCGTGGATGAGATAAGGGACCAAGTAAAACCTTTGGCAAGAGGAACACAAATCGAAACTAGTAGATTGAATGAAAATTTATTGCTCCCAAAGGCCTCCCTTGCCGAGTGGAGCTCGATATTCCAAAATGTGTTCATCAATGCTTTTAATGCCTTGCTGGACTCTAAGGAGAAGTTAATAGATGTATGTTCACGAATTGATGGTGTATATCGCGAAATACTGTTTCAAGATACTGGATGTGGCGTGAACTTGAAGGATGCGGAGGAATTGTTCAAGCCTTTCGTAAGGAAAATGGAAATATCACCAGAGAGGCGAGCCCTTGGGTATGGTGGAACGGGTTTAGGCCTTACAATAGTGCGGATGATTGCACACAATATCGCATGTGAGGTTTCGTTTGTTGAACCAGAGAAAGGATTCAACACAGCATTTTCTTTGAGATGGAGAGAGACTGAGTGAAGAAAGTAATACGTGTCTATGATGACATTGCAGGACGCGGCGAAAAATATGCCAGTATTCTCCGCAAGATGCGAGTGGTCAGAAGGAACTTTGAGAAAGTAGAATCTATTGCGCATAAAGATTTCACGAATGAGCTTGAGGAATTAAATGAAAGACAACGCAGAACCCGACTCGGAAAGAAATGGGACGATAGGACAATACAATTGGATCAAACGGCGGTATTCGTGGTCGACTATGATCTACTGAATGCATCAAAAGTAACTTACTTGACCGGGGACAATGTCGCTTACCTTGCACGTTGCTTTTCCAGTTGTGGATTAATATTGGGATTGAACATAGACCTCAAAAAAGCTGGAGAAAATCCGTTTGACTTGACATTAAGAGGTCATCCTGAATCTTTCTGCGATGTGAACATAGGAAGTAAACAACTTGGCAACGAAGGATTATGGAATCGCAGAACAGAAGGCTTCAGACCATGGCACTGGCCACCCTTGCTAAATTATCTTAAATCCCTTGACAATAAGTTCAGCGAAGTAGTCAGCCATCTGGACAATCCGATAGGTGACGTCATAGAAATCAAAGACATAACTATGTATTCCCCAAGGTCCGTCACAGAGTTCATTGGCGGCGATCCGGCAAAGATAACCTTCAGGAAGTTCGTGGAGAAGTCAGAAAACGGATTGCGAGGAAGAGATAAGAGTGCTTCAGACGAGATGGTTGGACGAATTGCTTCAGCAAGACTCTCGACGTGGCTAGAGCAAATAGTTCTACCCAGACAAGATCTTTTAGTAGATGCGCCCCATCTTGTTTCTCGCTATCCAAGTCTTCTAAAAGGAGACCACTCTGACATCAGTGTTTGGAATAGAACAACTTCGTTCAATACTTTTGACAAGATCGGTTTAAACTATGAGACTATTGAGGAGTATAGATTCAGAAAGGTTCATTGGTTGTCAAGACCTGCATGGTTTTGGATAGGCCTCTCAAGATCCGCACAAATAAAGGAAATAAAGGAACCATGGGAAACGGAGACGACCAAATACGTCTTTTGTGAGGACAGCTCAAACTTTCAGGAAAAGGAACGCTGCAAGACACTCTATATGGAGTCCGATTCGCCATACAACCGAAGATTCATACGTTACTTCGCCGACGAAGGCGTGGATTACCAGCCAAGAGCTAGATTGCTGTGATAGCTGGTCAGCTACTATGGGGGCATGGGTAAGAGTGGATCTATGTGCCTGAGGCCGAATTTGACAGAATGGGTCAACTTCTCATAAGGATTTTCCAAATATCGATGAAGCAATGGGAAAGAAACAGGACACTTGAGGGCGAAAAAGTCGATAACGCTACAGTGGATGATTACCAGAAGCTGCTAGTTTCAAAACCTCCTATTGCGGAGGGGGAACTGAAGAATATATTAAGAAAGCCAAGGCGCAAGAGATTGCTTTTGGATAGGCCATTTTACCTTCCACCTCTAAAATATAATAGAGAATTTGTTCCGATTCTTCAGATAGATTGGAAATCGGTCGAAGATGGAAACAACATAAGTATAAGGATCGAAATGCATCGGTACGTTCAGGAATATCCAGGTGGAAGTAGATCATATCTCCGGAGCCTAGGTTTCCGATTTGAAATTCATAAAGGCACAGCGCATGATTACATGCATGTGCAGGTTACGAAGCCGGGAGTTCCTGAGTGGCTGCCAACGAGTCTTCCATGCATTCCAACGATAGCAAAATGTCCTGTTTCCCTTCTATTTTGCGTGTTGGCAAGCCTCTACGGAAAGAGCATGTACAGTATGTTTTTCACTGGCATAAATATGCCTAACGAGTGCTTGAACCCTCTTAAAGAGATCTTTACAACGCCACATCCATAATTCCAAAACCAGATGTTTCGCTAAGCTATTGTTTTTCTTTGTAGTAGCTTAGTGCTGCTGTTGCGCCTGTTGTTTTGGCGAACCATATGATGGTCGCCATTATGTTCCCTTGGTAACTATGTATCCATATCTACTCTAATCTGCAGAAAAAGACATTGCTGCTACCTTGGCAGGATATCATTAAGATGTGTTATTTCTCGAATAGTTATGCCTCTTTTCTTCATATCGTTAACTAGCTCTCTATAGAATGGGTGCAACCTGCCTGGATTGTAATAGAAGCAGGCGAGGTCGTAGTTCTTCAGAACCTCATAGGCCTCGGTGAACAATCCCTTTTTTTCGACGGGGCTCAGAGTGTTCGGGTCTTTCTCATACCATTCGATCCTGTCTTTAGGGAACACGAAGGCGTGCTTGTCTGAAAATATCGCCCACTCCATCCCAGTCTCGATGCACCTTCGCATGAACCTCTGGGTTGGAGTCGCCGAGTAGAGTTCCAAGGGCGACACGCTCCTCCCGGTGTCCCTAAGCGAGTCATCCTTCTTGGCGCAGCAGTGAGTAAAGTAGAGGACTTTCAATTCACATTCAGCCCTAGTTCCATGATATTGCACTTCTATTTGCCTTGGTGTTCTCTGTTCCATTGCGCTATCTTTTCGCGGTATTTTTCGCCCGTTATCTCCTTTTGCTTTAGCTCCTCCACAAATTTTGCGAATTCGGCTTGCCTTTCCTTAATCGCGGTCTCTTCGGAGCTCGGAACGTGTTCGCGATGGCTGGGGATGTACCTGTTTCGGAATCTGGTGTCCATTCCTAACTGCGCAGGGTCAGTATCCAAAAACCTTCTTAGACAAACGCTTTCAAAAAGGCATTTCCTGTGGTCTGGCTGTTGCGGGAAGCAATGGCCCCCATTGATTGCTCGCCTACCCGTGCTCCACAATGGTTCATCCAAAAGCCATGGTTTATCAGGGGAGACTTGCTTTACAAATGATTGGATTTTCAGATCGGCTGGGCTGTCCTCACCAGAATACTTGTCAATGTTTGGGTCGATGATGCCGAGTCGGCAAGCCACCCTGTAAACAAGGGCATCGACTGGAATCTTATAGGTCGTCATGTCGATTCTTAAGTTGGGCACAAGCTCATGAAGCCACCGCACTGCAAGCCTAGAAGTTTTGACCCCGAGGTAAGGCACCTTTAGTTCGCGCAGCATAAGATCGAGCAATTCTGCGGCATCCCATTTCCGCTCAGCAGCAATCCGCCTTGCAAGCTCTTGTAGCCTTGGCAACGAGGAACAGAACAAATCTGTCCATTTCTCTCTCGTCATATTTTCCCGTGGAATCAACAAAGGCGATTCTACTCTGTTGATCAGTCGCTTTAACGCTCCTCGATTGACAACTGCTACTGTGTTTTCTAAGGCATTCTCGGCTGTTGTTCTCTGGTCAAAGCGTGCATCGATAAGAATTGCCAAAACTCTTTCAAAATCGTCAGCAAAGAATCCTTCAGAGTCTCTCTGCCTAAACCATATCATGAATGGGTCTGGTGCCCGATTCTCAGCGTAGGCAGCGATTATGTCTTTAAACTTCAGAATCCACTGTTCTTGGGAATTCTGATCCTGCTCCATAATCAGTCAAGCACACCTCTTGCAGAATAAACCTTCCAAGCAATAGACTGTGAGTTTCTCTTTTTCTGGGCATTTTGCTCCCAAGTCACATTTTGGGCAAAGCTGGGAAACGTCTTTCACGTCTAAGGTGCCAATTTGCTCGTGAATGGCATAGAGTAGCTTAAGGTACTTGCCCTCGGCAATTCTGGGCACCTCATACCGTCTATCCAGCTCGTACCACTCATACAGTCGCCTGTCACCCTTAGAAGAGTTGCAGCTCTTGCAAACCCACACCGCGTTGTCGGGCGAGTCAGGGCCGCCTCTAGACCTAGGCAGTATATGGTCAAGCGTCAAGTCCTTCTTACCGCTACAATAAATACACTCCTCTGCTTTCTCGCGCTCCTTCACATACTCCCTTATAGAAGTCGACCACGAAATCTCTCCGGACGCAAGTTTCTTGAACCTATCCATCACAAAACCATACTGCCTCTTCCCAGCACCAGCCGACTCCGAAATAATCTTTGCATACTGCCAAAAGATCAAATCACGAATAGTCTTAACCGCAGGCGGTGGCACAAAAATCCCCCCTAGTTATCTACATCCATTTAAATACTAAATATTGCTGTTAGAGACAGTGTGTTCCAGCTTTCTTCGGTTCATGCCTCTCTAATATATTCTCTTAATGCTGCATAGCAAACTGCCTGTTGCCTTCTGTGGAATCTCTTATTTCCTTGAGCCTTGAGCATTTCAGGTGGCAAAGAGCAGACCTTGTTATCAAAGCCCTTATGATGTCGTTGTATGTCTGAGGCTTCCGACTTTGCGCTATCATTTCGCCAAGCAACCTTGTAAGTTCCCGGTGGACCTCATCCGAAACCCTCAAGGTCTTCATACTTAACCGACTCCATGGGTCTCCTCTTTGAAGTTTTGTTCACAATCTACGAACTATGAATGGCTTCAGCACTGCGATTGAGAACAACTGGGTATGCAATCTTATCTTTCGTTTCTGCATTCCTCAACATTCTAAGTGCCTTTAGTATTGTATCAGTCTTAGGGTTTTCACTGTTCAGTCGAATCATTCTTAATCGCCCATACGACCTGGTCTTGATTATCCCTTCGTTTTCTAAGATCTGCAGATTCCTGTTCACCTGAGTATAAGTGCTGTTAACTCGACGAACTAAGTCCATTAAATGAGTTTCTCCCGACTTGGACAGCGTCTCAAGAATCTTCTGCCTACACGAAGAAGCAATCAACCGTCTCAAGTCCATAGAAACCCCCAATTCTTTCAGCAATTCCTCAATTAAAACATG
>Ga0315314_1001866_pt1 | contig 18001 bp, 22 predicted proteins | sample TDP9_MG_FD_203631 | JGI IMG/M metagenome (GOLD analysis project Ga0315314, IMG submission 203631) | Freshwater sediment microbial communities from Lake Towuti, South Sulawesi, Indonesia - TDP9 | ecosystem: Environmental > Aquatic > Freshwater > Lake > Sediment | place: Indonesia: South Sulawesi...
GGTGAGTGAGAATATCGCCTGACTACTAGGATGTCGCTTGTTGCTACACCTTTTCCAGCTAGGTGCACTGCGCCTGCGTCTGATACGCCTGAAGCTATTCCAACATTGTACTGGATTGGAATTCCGTTCAATTCCGCGGTTCTGGCGATGTGTTGTCGCAGTTTTCTGTTTGCGATGAAGCCATGAGCTTGGCTGCTACCGGCAATCGTTAAGGCCGGGCCGCTACCCAAGCGCATTGGAAGCACTCTATCGGCTACGTCAGGAGTGCCGCCAGCGTGAAGCCCATCTAGGACTATAGCCACATCTGGCATGACTCGTTCAGTCGCTACTCTGGCGCCTCTGAGCCCAACCTCCTCTTGGACTGTTCCTACATAGTGAATGGTCGATTCAAGATCTCTCTGAGCTAGCTCCTTTGCTACTTGGAGCATGATTGTGACGCCAACTCTGTTATCTAACGCTTTACTTGTGACAAGATCCTTACCCATCCTACAGAACTCTCTGTCATAGGTTATCGGTACGCCGATTTCAGCGCCGAACTCCTCTGCCTCCTTCCTGTCTCTCGCTCCGATGTCAACGTAGAGGTCGTCTATACTCGGAATGGATCTTCGCTCTGCCTCCGTCATTATGTGAGCAGGCTTCTGTCCGACCAAACCAACCAAAGGTCCGTTTCTCCCGCAGACCTTGACTCTTTGACCTTGAAGCACGATCTCTGGAACGCCTCCCAGCCGTTGCACTCTCAGGAAACCGGTGTCCTCGATGTGTTTGACGATGAGCCCCACTTCGTCCATGTGAGCTGTGAGCATGATCACAGGACCATTCTTCGACGAACCTCGTTTGATTCCGAAGACGTTTCCCATCTGGTCCTTCCTTACTGAGTCTACTCTGCCCTCAAGCTCTGTTTCGACGATCTCGGCCACTTCATCTTCGAACCCTGAAACGCCTGATGCCGCACATAACCTTCTCAGAAGGTCTAACCATTCTGCCACGTCGTCCACTCCAGCTCGGCGGTTTAGCTCTGAATAGCATTTATGGCTAGTGATTTTGCCCTTCACGCGATCGAAGTCCACACCTCCAATCAGAATGTGCTTGAAATGAGAAAGGAAGACGGGTTTTGAAGCCCGAGAGAAGAAGCTGCGGCTGTTCTACAGCTACGCTCGACTGCAAACAGAGGCTAAGTTCGCGTGAAACATCAAGGTTCACCTGATTATCTGATTGCATCCAAGCATGCCCCAATCTTCCCGCGATAACTGGGTTAACGATTGGAACGCAATGTGTACTATGAAGTCTTATAGTAGCATTCAGCGAAGCCATTGACTGGTGATTGTTTGGTCAGGGAAGAGGAGATACTGGAAGAGTTACGGCGCATTAGAACCCTCCTCGAGCCAAAGCCCGCTCCTCCAGCGCCGCAGCCTAAGGGTTTGCGCGCTGAATTCTTGGATTTCATCTCAAAATACAAGGTCATAGGTATGGCCGTTGCATTCGTCGTCGGCATATACTTGGGCGGTCTCGTCCAAGCTCTGGTCAGCGACCTGATAATGCCAGTCGTGCAGTTTGTCACGCCTGGAGTAGCTTGGGAAGTCATACAGGTGGGCCCGTTTCGTGTAGGCCACTTCATAGGAGCACTCATCACGTTCTTGATAGTTGCGTTCGTGATCTTCCTGATCGTGAAAGTATCCAAGAAATGGGGCATAGAGTGACTGCACGCATGAAGATCTTCGAACCGTCGGCGACGAGTTGAAAGCAACATCACAAGAGTGAAAAGCGATCTATCCACTTCATTCTTTCGCGACGGATTGACAGTTGCGTATGGGAGTTGGAGTTGATCATAGATTTCCACAACCATTTCTATCCAGAAGCCTATTTGGACGAGTTGAAAAGACGAAAGGGATATGCATCTGTCGAAAGAGATCAACAAGGTAGGCTGCTAATCCACTACGCTGGCGACTACAACATCGTCGTCGGACCTCACGTTGACCCGGAAGACAGGTTGAAGGCTATGGACAGATACGGTGTGGATATGCAGGTATTGACTCTCACAACCCCGGGCGTTGAACGCGAAGAACCTGGGCGAGGAACAGAGCTTGCTGAACTAGCGAATGATGGATTCAGCCAGATTATAGACAAGTATCCGGATCGATTCACGGCGCTCGCTACACTTCCTCTACAAGAGCCTAATACCGCAGCCGCCGAGTTGGATAGGGCGGTTAGAGAATGTGGATTGAGAGGCGCCACACTGTTTTCCAATGTCAACGGTGAACCCCTCGACTCAGAAAGGTTCTTGCCCGTCTATGAGAAGGCGGTGGAGCTGGATGTCCCGCTATTCATCCATCCCACGTCGCCAATTAACCAAGCTGCCATGGACATCTACAGGCTTGTCCCTATCCTAGGATTCGGCGTAGACACGACCCTTGCAGTGCTGAGATTCGTCTTCAGCGGCATCATGGAGAGACTGCCAAGGTTGAAGCTAGTGGCCTCTCATCTGGGAGGCGTCTTCCCACACCTTCGCGGCAGAATCGACAGAGGTTTCCAAGCCTACCCAGAATGCAGGACCAACATCTCAGAGCTCCCAACACATTATCTGAGACAGATCTGGATGGATTCCATCTGCTATGATCTCAACGTGCTTATGTCGGCCTACAGGTTCTCAGGCCCGGAAAAGATAATGCTCGGAAGCGACTTCCCACACCAGATTTCCGACCTGGAGAAGGCAGTGCAAAGAATAAGGGAGCTGGACATAAGTGAAGATGAGAAGCAAAAGATTCTAGGGGGGAATGCTGTAAAGCTCCTCAAGCTCTAGAGGTGGGGAGAAACGGCTGTCGCAGATGTTAAGAGGGCAAGAAAACCCAAGCTTCCAAAGAAGCGATTTCTCAAACCGCAAAGGGCCTAATGTAGGAACCTTAGCTACTATTGGTTGCTCGTTGAGTAGGCTGCGATTCGTATAGGATCTTACCTTTCTCTAGAACCTCTGTCACAAACAGGTTGCCTTTTCTCTTCATATCCTCGAACTCCTCGGGGGTATAGCCAACTGGTTCGATCGGTATCCGAAACCTGTTCAGATCCATCAAGGTTCTTATCCGGTCCAAGAATCCCTCCTTGAAGTCCGCCACGACCAGTATATCGACATCCGACCCTTCATTGATCTCCTCTGAGGCGAATGAACCAAACAGAACAATAAGGCTTGGCCGAAGCTTCTCTACGACCTCTCTCACATACCGGTCTATTTTCTCACGGACTTCTCCGCTTCTTTCAATATCGACTCTGCGTAGCCTAAGCATCTCTTAGCAATCTCCTCAGTATAGTACTTGTACGCTGGCCCTTCGGGATAGAAATTGGGATATCTCGATCCTATATAGTGTCTGTCGAGTTCTTTGCCTAAGTCAATGAACCTTTTGAACGCACCACTCAGTTCTGAGGATTTCTCTAGCAACTCAACAACGGAGTGCGTTATTATCGCTCTGAATCCTGCTGAGTACAGGAACCCTTTGAGGGCCTTCTCAGCCGATTGTTGAGAGAAGAACGTTGAGGCATAGTAGTTTCCGTCCTTCAGGCAATCCGCAGCGGTCTTCAGGTCAGCTCTCGCTTGGTCGACCCATCGCAGAGCCTCCTCAACGTTCCCCATTGACCAGTCTCCTTGACGGCCAAGCGTCGATAGAACGTTCACTAGCCAGAGTATTAAGGATTGTAAGAACTAAGGCCGTGTCTGTTGACATAGCGCAGATGGAACCAAGCGGAGGAAAGCACAAAGCAGCGGTGCTGCTAGAGGAACTTCAAGACATCGATTATTGCAGTTATGTCTACACCGAATTGAACGAAGCGGATAGCTCCAATGTGCTTTCTTATCTTCTCAATATGCCATGTCTGGTCGTCGATGTATAGGATCTCCTCAGGCTTCACAGTAGTCCCCTCAGCTTCCAAGTCGGTTAGGAGCACCTTCATCATCTCATGCTTGTTTGGATGGAACTCCACCTTCGGATGTGTGAAATAGTGCAAGATATCGAGCTTTCTCAGCGCCTCGAAGACCGGTTCCGGCTTGTTCCAACTTGCCATAGAAACCATGATCCCTCTGGTCGTCAGCTCATTCAGCAATCTTTCGACATCCGGAAAAAGCCGTATCTCAATCCCGTTTTTGTCGATTAGAGTATTCTCATCGATCTTACTGAAAGGGAGACTCAATGACGATATGTCACTGTGCTCCCATAAGGTACCGTCCGCATCAAACACAACCAGACGAATCAACGAGGCGGCCTCTCAAGTCAAATTCTTGCGGCAACACATATTGCCTAACACGGCTGTGGAGAGCTAGTGGTTTTCTTTTCTGGTGGGGATGTTGTTGGGTGGTGGGCAGGGTTCGGTGTTTCGGTGATCTGGGCAGGAAGGGTGTACAATTGTACCCCCATCCCTCCCCTATGCGACAGTCATTATGCCCCATCGGTCCGCACCCACAACCCGTTGACAATGAGCAGAGTAGCGGATAACCTTCCACAGCCGCCTCACGCACAAACTAGATGTTTGTGTAGCGCCTCTTCCTTGAGGAAGAGGCGTTCAAGCCTGATGAAGCGAGCCCATGTTTACGTATCAGGGATTGTTCAAGGCGTCTTCTTCAGGTATCATACACAGGAGAAAGCTGAGGAGCAGAGTGTCAATGGCTGGGTGCGGAACCTTCCCGACGGAAGAGTTGAGGCCGTCTTTGAGGGAGAAGATCGAGCCGTGGATCTTGTGGTCGCCTTCTGCAGAAAGGGCCCTCCGGGCGCTCATGTTGCCAAGGTTGAAGTCCATGAGGAGAAGTGGATAGGGGAGTTCAAAGGGTTCATCGTGAAGCGATAGCGTAAAAAGCTGAACCTGAGCATATCTTACTGATAATCTAGGTGGTTATATGGCAGAAGGCAAAACCGAGGTGGGAAAGGTAACTCACTTCTACTCCAAGATCAGTGTGGCGGTGATACAGTTGACTGCGCCGCTCAGCGTGGGAGACACGATCCTGATCAAAGGCGACACGACAAACCTTGAGCAGACAGTTGACTCAATGCAGATTGAACATGAGAACATCCAGAAGGCAGAGGCAGGAAAGGCGATCGGACTAAAGGTCAAAGATCGAGTACGACCAGGCGACACCGTCTACAAGTGACCGAAAGAAATCTCCTCCCAAACGGAAAACGTTTTTTAGCGCAGCCAGACGCTTCTCAAGGTGCTCCGGGCAGCCAAGGGCTCCGGTGGAAGAGCATCTTCTGCCGAATGTAGCCCGGTTAAGCATAGCGGCCTTATTCGCCTTAAGCGCGAAGGCCAATCGAGTCGCTGATCGCGGGAAACCAAGGAGAACCTTCCGGGTTCGCGAATTCGAACTAGCGGGATACCGCTACGAGACTCCCGCCCGGAGCACCATCCTGACGGCATTTGTCTCTCTAGAATCCTCTCACGCCACAGATTCTCACATAGGAGATGTTGGCACAGGCAACGGTTATATTCAGTTTCGCGAGCGTGTTCTCTCACCTCCATGAACAAAGAGTCGAACCAACGTGGGAAGAAAGATTATTTCCTTGTTTCCTTAGCTTCTTTTCTAAACTCCGTTGGCTCGAACCTTCAGTCAAGCGTGTGGCCATTCTATCTTCAACTATCAAATGTCTCAGAGGCCACCTATGGGCTCTTCAGCACGATAAGCAGTCTGGCAGGCATCGTCACTAGGTCTTTGGGAGCTCGACTCAGCATTCGTGGGGAAAGTCTTACACTTGCAGTCGGAACTCTGGCGTCGGCTTGTGCCATGCTCATCTATGCAATTGCTCCCTCCCCCGACACTATCATGCTCGGGATGATCCTTGCCTCGGTCTCCATGGCGCTGGTAATGATGGGCCGAACCCTGCTAATTCGGAGCGCAACATCACCTGAACGGCGCGCAACATCATATGGAGTTGTGGGAACGCTTGGCAATGTTGGAATGGTTGTCGCGACCAATCTCGGTGTAGTGATGTTTGCTGCCTTTGGGTACAGCCAGCTATTCATTCTAGGTGCCGGAATCTCTTCTCTTGCACTACTGACAGCCCTTTCTCTTCCACGAAGAAAAGCTAAAGCTACGGAGGGCTCGTTCCTTCCGCTCTCGACGTTGAGAAAGGCATCGCCAGCACTTCGGCGTTTCTATCTGGCAACTGCACTAGACTCGTTCTCATGGGCGATAGCTTCGCCTTTCTTTATGATCACCCCTGCCATAATCTTCTCCGCAACAAAGGAGCAGATCGCTCTGATGCACACTCTTGTCTGGGGCACCGCGATCGCCACGAACATAGTGGTTGCTTCAATTTCAGATAGGATAGGCTCCAGAAGAGGCATGATGGTCTTCTCGGAAGGCTTGGGAGTCGCATGCTTCGCGCTCTACGTCCTAGCCCAGTCGATCTACCCGCTATACCTGTGCGCCATCCTCTTTGGACTCGTTATCGTAACTTGGAGCCCCATAACATCAGCATACATCACCGAAATAGCGGGTCATGACGAGATTCATGAGGCCGTAGGAACATGGATGACGGTGGCAGCAGTTGCTAGGATTCCCGGGCCCTTCATCGGCGGGTTCCTTGCGGAGGCCTGGTATCCGAGAGCACCCTACCTCGTTGCCCTACCTCTCGTTGCCGTACTAGCGCTGATCATCGAGAGAACACTCATTGAACCAAAAAACCCTGCCAGAGTATCACGTTAGACCTATCCGACATCAAGGCCTGCGGCCGCGTAAACTCCATCAACCAAAGGAAGATCCGCAACACTGCCAAGAAACATCCGAACGACTTTCTGTTTGACGCGAAACCCATACTCTCTAACGATACGATGTACTTCGGTGTTTTGAGATGGAATTGTCAAACTGACCCGTTTAGACGGTAATTGGTCAAGCTCGGAAGCAAAGAGCTGCTCAGCCACTTCGACATGTTTCACATCGCAGACCCAGGGACCGATCTCAGCAGCTTCGTTGGTGAAACTCTTCCCAGAGATGTATCCTAACACATCGGCTTCTCTCTGAGAAAGGAACAGGTCAGGAAATTCTCTATGCAGGGCCTCAAGTAGTCGCCTCCTGTTGCCGCGGAAATACCTACTATCGAATTTGGCAACTTCATCAAGGTCTTCTGGGTGCTGTACTGAGGCCTTCGGAAGGCGTTCTCTCCTGACGCCTTCAATATGCTCAAAGTCACAATCACGTGTGAAGCCCATCTTCTCATAGAAGCCCACTGATTGGCCATAGGAGTACAGCCCTACGGTCCTCGCTCCTCGCTCGCGAGCATAGCCCACTGCGTGATTAAGAAGCGCTGCTCCAATTCCTTTCCCTCTCAGACCGGCTCGGACAACAAGGCTGCCTACCCAAGCCAAGCTTCCATAGGGACTCACCAGAACCCACCCTGCCCTAGCTCCATCGTGCTCAGCTACGAGAGAACCGCTAGGGAGAAGACGGAATAGCCGCTCTAAGTCGACAAGATCGTACTCCCAATGCTCCTGATTAGCCAGATCTAGAGCAAAATCGAAATCCGATTCCACCATAGGACGCACGTTCACGCTCAGACCAGATTCCTCTTATCGTTTCATCAGCAAGCTGTTGAGGCGACACGGCGCACTTCTTCAATCAACATGATGTTATCCAGTTCAAATGCTTAACCAGAACTCACTGCCTTCGACTACTCTCTTCATCTCTTCCTTTAACCTCTGATAGTTCCTCAGCAGGGCCCTTGCAGTTTCTGTGAGCTCGGCTCCTCCGCCTCCCATCTTCCCGCCTCTCCTTGTCCGCAACATCGGCCGCCCTATCGCCGTCTGAACATCGGCAAGGCGATCCCACGCATGCTTGTATGATATCCCAGTCCTCCTAGCTGCTTCTGTGATCGAGCCATACCTGTCGACGGCATCCAAGAGAGTTGCGCCTCCTTCTCCGAGAACATGCGTTTTTCCTTTTCTCAGCCAGACCTTGAAGGAAGGAGTGAGGACTTCCCTCTTCCGACTCAACTTGATCGAAATTGACTATCCTTCACTCATATTTATATGGAGATCCGACGTATTCCGGTGAATATTTCGGATATGATTACAATGAAGTCTAACAAGATTCTTCTTGTCGCTGTGCTGACGGCAATAGCAGTTGTGGGCAGCTTTCTGGTCTACACATACCTTCAGCCTCCACCGAAGCAACAACTCGTCCTATCCACTACTACAAGCACTTTCGACACGGGACTCCTAGATTATCTCATTCCGGTCTTTGAAAAGAAGTACAACGCACAAGTCAAGGTGCTCTCAAAGGGAACTGGCGAATCCATCGAGATAGCGAAGAGAGGAGACGCAGATGTTGTTCTCGTCCACGCAAGGGCTCTGGAGGAGGCGTTTGTCAAAGAAGGATCTGGAGTGCATCGAGTTGGGGTCATGTACAATGATTTTGTCATAATAGGTCCAAATGAGGATCCGGCAAAAGTCAATGGGCTGACCAATGCCTCTGAGACCTTCCAGAGGATCGCCAGTATAGGTGCAAAAGGTATCCTCGTCTTCATTTCTCGAGCGGACAAATCCGGTACTCACACTAAGGAACTGGGTCTCTGGGCAAAGATCGGCGTCAAACCATCAAACAAAACCTTCTCATGGTATCTTGAAGCAGGTGCGAGTATGGGTACGGTTCTCCGTATGGCCAATGAGAAGAAGGCCTATACTCTGACGGATAGAGCAACTTGGCTAGCCTTCAAAGATCAGCTCACGAATTTGGCTGTCTTGGCTGAAAGAGATGCGGAGCTGCTGAATCCCTACGCTGTGATACTTGTCAATCCTCAGAAGTATCCGCAGCGAAACCATAGAATGGCTCTTGCATTCGCCAAATTCCTAGTCTCAGAAGAAGGACAGAAGCTCATCGAGAACTACAAGAAAGGGGGAGAAATCCTGTTCTTCCCGATAGCACGGGACTTTAGCAGAGCAAAGGAGCTGGGCTTTCCAGATCAGCAGTCCGAAATCGCGTGGTATGATTCACAGAACCTCTGACTAAAGACAAACGATGCCTGCTGGGTCAAGACAGTAAGGAACCCGTAGATATACAAGCCTCCAACCCACTTCTCTCTTTTCGGGAATGCTCTTTCCTGAAGGATGGGTAGCGGAATTGAATGCGATTCTTGAAGGCTTGCTCAGGGCCCTCTGGTTACTGGTGTCCTTTGACTCGGAGGTCTACAGTATCATGCTCTTGACGATGAAGGTTTCCGGTATCTCTGTTGCCATTGGCGCTTTGCTGGGGATTCCCACAGGAGCGGCCATCGCGCTGAATGATTTTCGTGGAAAACGTTTCTTGGTGAGCATAGTGAACACGTTGATGGGCCTCCCCCCAGTCGTAGTTGGACTACTCGTCTACTTGGTATTCTCAACGTCAGGACCACTCGGATTGCTGCAACTCCTCTACACGCCTACTGTGATGATAGTCGCCCAAGTGATTATGGCCGTGCCTATCGTCACTGGTGTAGCCACGTCCTCCATCAGCGCGGTGAACAGGAGCATTCATGATAAGGCTCTGTCGCTCGGAGCAACCAGTTCTCAGCTTACTGTAACCATCCTGAAAGAAGCAAGACTCGGGCTTCTCATGGCGATAGTAGTAGCCTTCGGCGCCGCGATATCAGAGGTTGGCGCTGTAATGATTGTCGGAGGAAACATCAGATGGTCAACAAGAGTCTTGACAACGGCAATCGTACTTGAAACAGAACTTGGCGAATTCGGCGTTGCCCTAGCTCTGGGAGTCATACTGCTATTGCTGTCCTTCGCCATCAACTGGGTGCTAACCCAGATGCAATGGAAAGGGATGAGGCCATAGAATGCCAACAGTCGAGACCATAGGCCTAACAAAACGCTATCATGAAAAAGCCGCTCTGAGAAACATTAGCATCAAGATCGAACATGAAGATTTCTTCGCAATCGTCGGCCCAAGTGGAAGTGGCAAGACCACACTTCTGAGACTGCTGGATCTCCTAGATGAACCGAGCGAGGGCAAGATACTCTTCGACGGCGTCGAGGCGGCTGGCTCTGAGAAGGATAAGTTGGCACTTCGAAGGCGTATCGGAGTTGTTTTTCAGCAAAGCGCCATGTTCAACGCTTCTGTCTATGACAACGTGGCGTATCCTCTTCGGATTAGAGGAGTAAAGACGAATCAGGCTCAAAGAGTATCGGAATCATTAGATATCGTGAGACTGTCCGGTCTCGAGAGGAGAAAGGCAACGACGCTTTCAGGTGGAGAGATGCAAAGAGTGTCTTTGGCGCAGGCCTTGGTCTCTGAACCGGAACTGCTGCTGTTAGATGAGCCTACCGCCAACCTTGACCCCAAGAATGCAACCATAATTGAAGAGATAGTCTCCAGAGTCAACCGTGAACGCAAGATGACGGTCGTAATGGCAACCCATAACATGCTTCAGGTCGAGAATCTTGCTTCAAAAGTTGCAGTTCTACGTGAAGGAGAGCTTGCGGAGGTAGGGAGCATGGAAGAGATATTCAATAAACCATCTGATTTCTTGGTAAGCTTCGCGAAGCTTCAAAACGTCTACTCAGGCCACGCTCAGACGCTTGGACAAGGACTCGCTTCAGTGGATCTGGGTCAGAATGTAAGAATCGAGGCTGCAACTCAGAAGAGCGGAAACATAATGATCTTCATTAGGCCTGAGGAAATCATCGTTTCAACTGGTCCTGTCCAGAGTAGCGCCAGAAACATGTTGAAGGGAAAGGTGACTGAAGTGTTGGATTTGAACCGGCAGGTTCAACTCAGAGTAGATGCTGGAAAGGAATTCACGGCCATAATAACGAGAAGATCTTTCGAGGAAATGGCCATAAACCTTGGGTCAGAGGTATACCTGACCTTCAAAGCATCAGCGGTACATGTCGTCTAGCCCGTTCCCCAAGCGGAACACAGCACCACACAAGGAAACGAAAGATCTGTTGCGACAGCAACAGCAAGAACTACAGAGAGGATGAGAATCGATAGTAACCTACGCCCCAAGTTCATTTCAGCCCTTCCTTCAGCGAATGGACATGCAATAGTGTTGAGGATTGTCGCAAGAATCCACCTTCCCACATTATTGGTTTCACTCATAGCGGAGACAATGAGTTCAAACAGGTTAAGCATATTGACAGTAACTATTCCTTCTGACCCATCTAACCGGTAATGGCAGATTGTCCAAGGCGTAACGACAAGGAATAGATTAACGATTTGCGCATATAGAGCAAAGACAGGAGTGATAGAGAGTATTGCCGCTTCGATACTATGAGATCGCTGAGCGAGACATACGAATACTTAACCCGTTCAGCTTGGAAAAGCTGATGAGGGTAGGATATGCTGCCCAACTTCGAAGAGGCACGCGCATTCTTGATGTGGCTTGTGGAAAGGGAGAGATGCTGTGTCAATGGGCGAAGCATTTCAGGATAATAGGTGTGGGGGTTGACCATTCAGATGTCTTTCTCGCGGCTGCCCGATCGAGATCAGTGGAACTTAAGGTTGAAGACAAGGTTCAGTTCGTCAAAGGTGATGCGGGAAAATACGTGATACAGTCAGCTTCCTACGATGTTATCTGCTGTATCGGAGCAACATGGATCCGAGAAGACTTCGACGGCACAGTGCAGTTCATGAGACCTGGCTTGAGAGAGGGAGGATTGCTCATAGTTGGTGAAGCATTCTGGCGCCAGCTACCTCTCCCCGAGGACTATGCAAGAAGCCTAGGCGAAGAGGATCTCAGGATGGGCTTTCGCGACTTGGTAGGCACCTTGAAACGCATTGAAGACAACGGCATGGAACTGACTAGCATGATTCTAGCTAATGAAGACGACTGGGACAACTATGAAACAACACATTGGAGAAATGTGGAACAGTGGGTAAGAGAGAATCCTGAAGACCCAGACGCCCGAGAATTTCGGGAAACGATGCGAAAAGACCGCGAGACTTACCTTCGTTGGGGTAGAAGATACCTTGGGTGGGGTGTCTTCATCATTCGTGAGCCGAAGCCAGTCGTAGGGTAGCGGCTATACGGACACTACAAGCCTAGGCGGATAAGAGGCAGGCATCGTCCACTTGCCCCGAGAGAAACCAAAGTCGACTTCGATGAAGTACCCGGTGACCCCTCCGACAGAGGCTTGAGAAGGCTTGAAATCTAACGTGAAGTCCCTGCTTTCACTTGGTCGAAGAGCCAGATAGAACCTCTGTGTGACAACATCCTTGTCGAGCCAGAACTTGACATCAACTCTGATTCGTAGCACGATGTCTCCGTCGAACCTTTCACGAGAATGCAGCACCACGTGGCCCGTAACCAGTTCTCCTACTTTCGCCCGTTCAACTCTCTTGCCTGAAACAGACCAATAAACCTCCGATACATCCAAAGAGTGGAACAGCCCGACGCGAACGACAAGTGCTGCCATGGTAGCCATCAAGAGAGCAGCAAAGAGGACTGCCAAGAACACCACCGGACCGATTGCTTTCCTGTCTCGTTTCGCTTTGCACAACAGACTTCGGCCGCTCAACTCTTCACATGCCACACATGTGAGGCAATAGTTGGCGTTGATAAAAACGTATATCATTCCGTGAAATCGTTCAGCGTCGTGAGAACGCACTAATAGCTCAGCCGCATCTCTTTGATACAAAGTTGCGAGGGCGCACTGCTTGGGGCTCAATGCAAATCAACTCATCAATGAACTAAGAGTGATGGTCCATGGACGGAGTCACATCAAGACCACACTGAGACAAGTAGCAAGTGCCAAGAGAAAGGATCCCTTCAAGGTTCTCATCGCAACCATACTCTCCCAGAGAACCAGAGACGAAAACACAAGTCGCGCAACCAAGCAGCTCTTCGCCAAATTTCCTTCGGCAAACGCCCTAGCTCAAGCTCCGTTGAAGACTGTAGAACGTTTGACTCGCCCAACAGGCTTCTACCATGTTAAGGCTAGGAAGATCAAGGAGGTAGCCAAGGCCATCGTAGAACAATACAAGGGAAAAGTACCCAGAGACTTGGAAAGCTTGCTCGAACTCCCTCTGGTTGGAAGGAAGACTGCGAACTGCGTCTTGGTATACGGTTTCGGCGAACCTGCGATTCCAGTAGACACTCACGTCCACAGAATCTCTAACCGACTAGGCATAGTCAAGACGAAGACGCCTGTCCAGACAGAGGACCAACTCATGCAGTACTTCGACAGAAAGCACTGGATAGAAGTGAATGAACTCATGGTTCGGTTCGGTAAGACAATCTGCAAGCCGATTGGGCCAAGGTGCCATGTCTGCAGATTAAGACGCTACTGCAAATGGTACGCGGAGAACCGGCCTAAGTCAGTCAACTTGCGTTGAGCCAAAGGTTATTGTCTAGGACACAGAACCTCGCCAAAATCCTGTATCGGCGCGTGAGCCTCGCCTGTTGACAAGAGCCATCAGGGGCTAAGGTTGAATCTTCACTCCGACGGCGTCTGCAAGCCTTTTCAGATCGTCTTCGCTCATCCACTCAGTCTTGAGGTACTGATAGATCTCTTTGTCGGTCATTCCGAGTCTCCGTGCTTCCTTGACTGCATGCCTATAGGCTTCGATCTCTGTAGGCCTATCAACGTATTCCCACCTATTCTCGAAAAGTTCTTTCCCTTCTAGAAACTGTTTCACGTGAACCAGTTCGTGAACTATGTCCAGATATAGGTCTCTCTCATCTCCGTTCTTGAGGTAATGAGCGCTGATAAGGATGTGCCCATCTTGATCGCTGACTCCCATATATCCTCGTCTTGAAGAGAAGAACTCAACCTTCAGATTGTTGATAGTCTTCTCTGTTTCTTCGCCAAAGATCTCTCGAACTGCCTCGATCTTCTCGAAGCCTTTGAAGTAGTCGGTGAAGCGATGCAGAGTGATCTTGACATCTCTGTTCATTTCGACGCCGAACATAGCCACGTTGATGCATACTTCAACAAAATAACCATTGCGAAATCGTCAGGAGGCTTGGATTCTTGACCAAATGGAACACAAATCCAAGATTCTCTTTCGATTTCATGATCGTCGTAATCTGCCACGACGGCGTCCGCACAGTAGGATCCGCACCGACGTCGACTACCCGGTCGATGAGACATCGCCTTGGCCGGCATTTTTGGCCGAAGGATTTCATCGGCAGGAAGGCTTTCGAGGCAATGCTGATTGAACCCGAGAGTTATGATCTTCAGAGATGAACAATGAAGACAGAGATCACTTGGACTCACAATCGGTGAGAATGCGAAGGCTGAAAAAATCGAGCCAAGTGACTCATCGGTCTGGCCACGGACTGTAAGACGCTAGGAGTCAAGCGGAAGAACTGGGGACCGATTCATTTCTGACTTTGCAGAATAGGTCGTACGCTTCATCCACAGTTGCGTTTTCATGTACAGTGCTGCGGACAGCTTTGATCATGCCTACGGGGGATTCGGATTGGAAGATGTTCCTTCCCATGTCTACTCCAACAGCTCCAGCATGAATAGCGTCGTATGCGAGTTGCAGCGCGTCACGCTCGGGAATCTTCTTTCCTCCCGCTATGACCACTGGCACAGGGCATCCGCCGACAACCTTTTGGAAGTCATCGCAGTAGTAAGTCTTCACAAGGTGGGCGCCCAGTTCCGCTGCGATACGGCAGGCAAGGGCAAGATACCGAGCATCACGAGTCATCTCTCTCCCGACAGCCGTGACTGCTAGAACAGGAATCCCGTAGCGCTCTCCCATGTTCACAAGCTTCGACAGGTTCAGCAAGGTTTGCCGCTCATACTCAGAGCCCACAAAAATCGATAGAGCCATCCCTGCAGCGTTGAGACGAATGGCCTCCTCCACTGAAGTGATTATTCCCTCATTGGACAATTCTCTAAGAATACTCGTGCCTCCCGATACTCTCAGGACAACTGGAAGATCACACTCAGCGCCCACAGAAGTTCGCAAAACTCCACGCGTAAGCATTAGACAGTCAGCGTACGGAATGAGCGGCTTGATGGTTTCTCTCGGGTTCTCCAGCCCCGTTGTGGGACCTTGGAAGTATCCATGATCGACAGCCAACATGACTGTGCGACCGGTACCAGGCCTTATGATGCGGGAAAGACGGTTCTTTATTCCCCAATCCAAGGTTACGATCTCTTCCGACAACAAGAGAAGGCGCAGAGTCAGCTAGTTAAGCCTAACCCTGAGAACTGAATCTTCGAGGCTACGGTGTGATTACGATCTTTCCGCAGTCTCCTCGCTGAGCTGTCTGCACAGCCGCTTCAAAGTCGTCCAGCTTGAATCTATGGGTTATTAGAGGGGCTAGGTTCAGTTTGCGCTCTTCCATCAGCTTCAGAGCAGCCTTGGTTTCCGCCTCTGTAGCGGCGTTGCTGGTTATGATGGAGATCTCGGAGTTGAATATGTCGCTGAGATCGTAGTCCAGCCTGCTGCTCTTTGCAGGCACCCCGAATAGGCAGACCTTCCCCCCTTTCCTGACCGCGTTCAACGCTTGCACTATCGCTCCAGAGCTCCCCGACGCCACGACCACCAAGTCAGCTCCCACCCCCTCGGTCTGTTCCTTGATCTTCAAAGGGACATCCGTCTTTGCCGCATCATAGACTATCGATGCACCGAAACGCTCGGCGAATTCAAGCCTAGTCGCGTTGAGGTCGCTCACCATGACAGTCGCCCTACGCATAGACAACAGTCGAATGTGAGTAAGCCCAATTGGACCTGCACCTATCACCAGTACGGTTTCGTCTCCAGAAATGCTGCATCTGTCTAGAGCTCTTATGCAACAAGCAGTTGGTTCTATGAGACTGGCTTCTTCGAAGGTCACGTGCTCGGGAAGCTTCAGCACTCCTCCATGCTCTACGTTCCAAGCTGGTACCCGGAAGTACTCAGAGAACCCTCCCGGATCTAGATTGCCGGCACGGTAGTGAAGGCACATGGTCTCGCTTCCATGCCTACAGAGATGGCATTGGTAGCACGGCACATGGTGATGGGGAAACACTCTATCTCCGACCTTGAAACCTTCGACGTGCTCGCCGACTTCAGACACCACACCAGAAGCTTCATGTCCAAGCACAGGTTGAGAGGCAACGTATCGTCCCTGCATCTTCTCAAGATCTGTTCCACAAAGCCCACAAACCTTCATCTTCGCCAGAACGTCTCCTTTCTTCAAAATAGGTGGAGACGATTCTTCAACTGCTATTTTGCCTGTGGATTTCAAAACTATGTATTTCATCCAATGATCTTCCACTGAAACGCTTGGGCATCTTAGACTATTGCTTCGACCTGAACTCCCACTCGCACCAAAGCTCCTCAGAATGCCTGTCCGGTGGACATACACGACATAGAACATCAACCTGGGGATTCAGTTCCTGTGCAAAAGTCTTCAAGTATTCATGCCGGACTTGTTTGCATGGAAATTCCGGCAAACCCTTCCGCCTTCTTGTCAGCTGGGTTTCACAACTTACTACTCGAAGAATCCCCTTAGATCGGCTAACTTCAACTTCCTTGTGCTTCTGGTCAAGGGACCAACTCGTCAGTTGGAGAGCCTCTATGATATCTGGCACGGAGAACTGTGATCTTCCCAAGAACTTTCCAATCTCGCGTGCCTCTATCGTCGCCATCGTTCTCCAGCAGGATCTATCGATCTCCGTTGCGACATCGGTTCCGAACTTCCCCTCTATCCCCAAGAAGTAGAGGCCATCGACCCGAAATATGTTCCTGATGTGCATGAAGAACAAATCGATCAGTTTCTGTTCCGGCAGAGAGGAGAGGAGTGCACGATCCTTGTCTCTGTTCAACCTACATACCTCGGCATTCCAATCATTCTGAGTGGGATACTTATCTTGCGCTTGGATGATTTTGAATACGTGGGATCTGACCGGTTGTCCTTGTTGTGCACACAGCACCGAGTCTGAAGATCATGTTTGTGCGGACTTCTCAGAGGCCAGTTGTTTTAGGTCTTCCCGTCCTCCAGCGTATCCTGCTGCGATCAGAGTATCTCCTTCATTCACTACAAGGTCTGGTTTAGGCCGAAGCCAAGCATCCCCTCGCCTCACCGCCAAGACCCACATGCCCGTCTCTTCATGAATTTGCGCCTCCTGCAGGTTCCTTCCGACAAGCACTGAGCCCCTCGAAACCGGGACTCGCATCACGGTTTCTTCCGCCTCTCGGATAGCGAGACGTAGAACTGGATGCGGCTTTAGGCCTCTTAGAACAACATCGGCTATTTGCGCCGCTGCGTCCGCAATGTTCTCTGAAACCAAGGCTAGACGAATCAGACCGAGATAGTCCTTCGACTCCTCAGGTGTGATGCATCTCGCCAAGACTAGGAGTTCGAACTCTGTATGTAGGTCGTCCATGCGGTTCTCCAACGCGTGAACCTCTTCAGCCAGTTCACGGCTATTCAACAGAAGAGAAGAGTATGCCAGATCAATCATGAGTTCAGAGGTGTCCTTCAACTCGGCCATCTTGTCGATGATTGTCTTAAACTGCTTTTCGTCTCGCTCCACGTCTATTCCTCCAGTTCTTCAGAATTCCCTCAGCAACCTGTCTCAATTCCTCTATGCCAAGAGGCGCTCCTCGTGCGATGAGAATGTCCCCCTTCTGGAGCGTCTCATCTTCTTTTGGATTGATTATCCAATCTTTACCTCTCCTTATGGCGATGATGTTCGCTCCGATCCTTGAGGCTAGTTTCAGATCTCCGCGCTTACGCCCAGCAAGAATTGATTCTGGTTTTATCTCGACTCGGGTCAGTCGTTCCTCAACTTTCTCGAAGACCTCTCGCACCAGTGGGTGGATACCTATGCCTCGTAGAACTATTGCGCTGATGTCACCCGCTGCATCAGAGATCTTGTCTATCGCCGAGGCTACAACCGAGACTCCGACAAGTGATTCGGCATCACTAGGGTTCCTGACAGCTATCATCGCACTCATATTGAGAAGATATGCGAGCGAGTCTACACATTTTTCAAGTTCAAGAACTTCCTCGGCTAGTTCGCGACTATTGAAGAGCGCCGAAGAGTATGCCAGATCGATCATCAGCTCTGACATGTCCTTCATTTCCACAAGCAGATCCCG
>Ga0315314_1001867_pt1 | contig 17999 bp, 15 predicted proteins | sample TDP9_MG_FD_203631 | JGI IMG/M metagenome (GOLD analysis project Ga0315314, IMG submission 203631) | Freshwater sediment microbial communities from Lake Towuti, South Sulawesi, Indonesia - TDP9 | ecosystem: Environmental > Aquatic > Freshwater > Lake > Sediment | place: Indonesia: South Sulawesi...
CATAACGGTGAGCGCCTGCACCTCGGCAGCCCACTTGCCTTCCCGCAGCTCGGTAAGGCGCGCCTCCAGGTGAGCGGATCGCGGGCTGGCGAAGCGGCCATAGGCGCGCCGGGCGGACATGGCCGCCTCGTACTGCGTGATCTCGGCCGGACAGCGGGCCGCGCACAGCCCGCACATCACGCAGTCGAAGGACAGCTCTGCGGCCTCAACTAGATCCCCTCGCAGCAGGGCCGCCACGTATTCCATGACCTTCAGCCCCTGCGGGCAGGCCTTGTTGCACGTGTTGCATCCCATGCAGTTGGCCAGCTCGGGATACAGCTTGATGACTTCCAGCGCCGGGTCGGTGATGCGATCGAGGTCATAGCTCGCCTTGCGGGCCGGGAAGTACGGCAACTGGACCAGGTGCATGTTGGGAACCGCCAGGTCCTGGCAGGCCAGCGCCATGTGGAGCTTGGAGATTCCCTCGATCCGGTAGGTCGTGGCGCAGGCCCCACAGAAGCCTCCCCGACACCCCACCCCCCGCACCAGGCGATAGCCCGCGTGCTCCATCGCCCGCATGATGGTAAGACCTTCGGGCACGTAGTACAGCTTGTTCATAATGGTGATCGGGATCAACGTGCCTTCCGCAGTGCGTTCCATCGGCGCATCTCCGTCCCGGCGCCATCGGCGCCGGATCGTATCATTGCGAATCGTCGGCGGATGATCACCGCCTTCGCCGTTCCGCTGGTTATCGATGATGGACGACGTAATCGGGCAGAAGGAGCGGGGCGATCTGACCGTTTCCGATCCCCGCGGCCTCCAGTGCCTTGTGGTGCTCGCGCACGTGCTGGAGGGTGAGCGGGCCCAGCGTCGTCGCCTTTGCCAGTTCCGCGGCAGTCTTCCCGGCCCGGCGGCCGAATACGAAGATATCCACCAGCGAGTTTCCTCCCAGGCGGTTCCGTCCCTGAACGCCACCCGCCACCTCGCCCGCGAGGAAGAGGTTCGGCACAGCGCTTCGCCCCGCGGGGTCCACCATGTCCACGCCGCCGTTCTGGTAATGCTGGGTGGGATAGACAAGCAGTGGCTCTTTGGTCATGTCGATGCCGTAGTTCCGGAAGCGGCGGAGGAGGCCGGCGAACAACCGCTCGATCTTTCCCGGGTAGCCGATCGTGTCGATGATGGGCACATCCAGCCACACGCCCTCGATTCCGGCCGGTGTTCGAATGCCCTTTTTTCGGTGATCAACCTCGCGAATGATCCCCGAGGAGGTGGCGTCGCGCGTCTCCAGCTCGTTGATGAAGCGCTTGCCCTCTACATTCACCAGGTGCGCGCCGTTGCCCCGCAGTGCCTCCGTGCAGAGCCAGCCCAGCATCTGCTCCGGCCAGGCTGCGCCTGTGGGATGATACTGGATGGCATCCATGTACAAGAGGGGCGCTCCGGCCCGATAGGCGATGATCAGGCCGTCCGCCGTCGCCCCGTAGTGGTTTGTGGTGGGGAATCCAAGGATATGGAGTCGGCCGATGCCGCCTGTGGCCAGGATCGTGGCCCGCGCCCGGACCGCCAGGTTCTGGCCGGTGTCAAGGTTCGTGAGGATGGCCCCGGCGCATCGCCCCTGCTCGTCCTTGAGCAACTCCACCGCCGGCGCGAATTCCAGCACCGGGATCTGCCGGTTGCGGCACTCGTCGCGCAGGACCCGCATCATCTCCAGGCCGCTATAGTCCTTGGCGGAGTGGATCCGCTTACGGGACTGACCGCCGGCCAGAGAGCAGATCAAGGTCCCGTCGGGCTCCCGGTCGAACATCACCCCGAGCTTCATCAGCCATTCCAGGACAAACGGCGCATCCATGACCAGGGCCTGGACCAGTTCCGGCTTGTTCATGTAGCGCCCGCCGCCCATCGTATCCAGGTAGTGCAAATACGGGTTGTCGTGGCGGTGGCTGGCCGCGGCGATCCCGCCTTCGGCCATGGTCGTGTTGGAGTCGCCGTGGCGCAGCTTGGTAGCCAGGAGCACGCTCGCGCCGTGCTCCTGTGCGACGAGGGCTGCCGTGCTGCCACCCCCGCCGCCCCCGATCACCAGGACGTCCACGTCGTAGTCGATCCTGGTGAGGTCGATGCCCTCCGGATCGATCCGGCTCCGGGCCTCAAGCTGATCCGCCAGCTCGTTGGGAACCCGGTCGCCCCTGTTCGGACCGACCCGAAGCTCCCGCATCCCTTCAGCCCGGAAGTCCGGATGGAACTCGTGGAGCAGCGCGGTCTTCACCTCAGGAGTCATACGAGGGATGATCTCCCGCATTCTTGCTGCTCGCGTCTGCTCCAGCAGGCGCACAGATGAGCGCATGGATTCTGGGTATGGCATGGGATCCCTCGTCTGCCCGGTACCGGCCTCTCAGGCCTCGTCCGGGAAGAAGATCTTCCGGGGCACGTACACGTATCCGTCCATGACCCGCCGCGCGGTTCCCGCTGCGGCGGACTGGGTCAACTCGAACTCCCCCGTGGGCTTCCTGGTCACGGCGACGAGGATGACTTTCCCCGCGATCGTCTCATACTCGTGGGGTGGGACCACGAATGCTACCTTGGGAATCGCGGGACTGACCTTTGGCAGCTCGTTTGCGAGTAGATAGACGCCCTTACTGGTTCCCCCCCGGATGATTGCCGTTCAGACTCTCACGAACTCGCGCATCGGAGCATCTCCTTGAGGGCCCCTCCCCTGCGATGGCGCAATTGGGACTGGGATTTCGACGGCAGTATAGTAGACTGTCGACGTTTGCGTCATCCAATTTCCAGGGTGTGCGCAGTCCGCATGATCTCCTCTACAGGACTTGCCGATACATGCTGACTCTCAAAGGTTCCCCCGTTCCGGCTTTGCCTTTCTGGCGTTCTTGCGGTTAGAATCTGGCCAAGACCGGGGGGTGTTTTTCCAGGGGAGCGGGGGTGGAGGATGGCGCGTGAGGATCACGAAGATCGAGACCTTCAAGTACTGGATCGAGTGGTGCAACTGGCTCTTCGTCAAGGTCTCCACTGACGAGGGGCTGTACGGATGGGGAGAGGGGTCGCTCCACGGCGCGATCGAATCTGTGGAGACGGCCATCCACGAGTTAGAACCAGTCCTCATCGGGAAGGATCCATCGGGCGTCGAGCGCCACTGGCACGTCATGTATCACGCCTGGCGGTGGCGCGGCGGGCCAACGCTGTTCACCGCCATGGGCGCCATAGACATCGCCCTGTGGGATCTGGAGGGCAAGCGCCTGGGTGTCCCGGTCTACCGCCTGCTCGGTGGGCCGTTCCGGGACCGGCTTCGCGTATACGCCAGCCACTGGCTCTCCGGCGTGGATACGCCCCAGCAGGCATTCGACGGCGCGCGCGAGGCAGTGGGCCGTGGGTTCACGGCGTTCAAGTGGGGACCGTTCAGGGCTGAGCAGCTACGGGAGAGCGAGGCGCACACCATCGCCCACGCCACAGAACTGATGGCCGCCGCCCGCGAGGGGGCCGGACCCGAGGTGGAGATCTTCGTCGAATGCGGGGAATGCCTGTCCCCCCGCACCGCGATCCTGGCCGCGCAGGCCTTCGCGCCCTATCGTCCTGGCTGGTTCGAAGAGCCCATCCCCTTCGAAAACGCCAAGTCCATGGTTCGCCTGCAGCAGCAGATGCCGGTGCCCATCGCGACGGGGGAGCGGTTGCTGTCGCGGTGGGAATACCGCGAGCTTCTGGAAGGGGGAGGATGTAAGATCATCCAGCCGGATGTGATGCACGCTGCCGGCATCACGGAGGTGCGCAAGATCGCCGCCATGGCAGACACATATTACATCCCGGTCGCGCCCCACAATCCAGGGGGTCCGATCTGCACGCTGGCGGCGATGCATCTCGCTGCCGCCGTTCCTAACTTCTACATCCTGGAGCAGATGGAGGACGAGCGGCGCCTGCGGGATACGCTGTGCACAAATCCGGTGCAATACCGGGACGGCTTCTTCGAGTTGCCGATCGCCCCCGGGCTCGGCAGTGACCTGCATCTGGAGGTGCTTAACGAGCGACAATTCCACCCGCAGCCTGTGTCTGGCTCTGCCGAATCCTTGTGGCGGTAGCAGGGCGACAGTCGGTACGTTGGAAACTCGGCACGAGAAAGGAGGGCATGTCAGATGAAGGACCGGAAGACTATCCCGTTGGATACTGCCCGTTTGCGTTTGTCCCGTCGCGCTGTCTTGCGGGGAATGGTGGGGACGGCGGCCACCGGGCTCGCCTTGATCGGGGCGCCCGTGCGGATCGCCAGGGCTGCGCCCATCACTCTGCAGTACCAGACGGCGAACCTCACGGAAGCCCAGTACGCCCCGGTCTGGAAGGAAATGTTCGCCAAGTTCGAGGCGCAGAATCCCAACATCAAGATCGAGCCGATCCTGGTGGCCCGCAAGGATCACTGGACAAAGTTCGTGACCGCAGCCAAGGCGAACCAGGCGCCCGATGTCGTCGCCGTGGACATTGCCACGGCGGCGTACAATGGGTACCTCCGCCCTCTCGACGACCTCTGGCAGGCCGAACCAGCGTCCTACCGGCAGGTGTGGTCGCAGGACGTTATTCGAGCGGCCATGTGGAAGGGCAAGCTGTATGGCCTGCCGAGCTGGGGCGGCATCTATGGCGAGATCTATAACAAGGAAATAGTGAGGCGAGCCGGACTGGACACGAACAAACCGCCGGCCACCTGGAAGGACTACCTCGAGTGGGCAAAGAAACTGACCAAGGAGGGTCAGCAGTGGGCGTTGGCCATCCTGGCAGGCAAGACCGATACCACTACGCGGATGCTCCTGATGTGGATCTGGTCGAACGGCGGCGAGGCGTTCGACCCCGACATAACGCAGGCCACCTTCGCCAGCAATCCCAAGGCGTTGGAGGCGATTGAGTTCTACCTGAACCTGGATCTCACCCATCGCGTGGGGGCGCCCGGGGCCGTCAACATCAACTACCTGGAGCAGACCACGCTGTTCGCTCAGGAGAAGATCGCCACCATGCGCAATGCCTACTGGGGCGTTGCCAAGGTCGTGGGGGACAATCCCGCCATCAAGGACAAGATCGCCGTGGCCTTCTCGCCCATGAACACGGACAAGAAGGTGACGCTCGCCACCATGGCCGCGGACAGCATCTCCAAGGATTGCAGGCACGTCGAAGCCGCCTGGAAGTTCATCAAATTCGTCAACGAGCGCGAGTGGGCCATCAAGCGGATCACGGTCTCCAACTGGATGCCCATGCGAAATGACATCGCGGGTGATCCCGAGGCCAGCAAGGACCCCCTCCTGGCCCAGTTCCTGGAATACGGGCGGTATGCCCGGGCCTATCCGTTGCCCAACCCTCTGTGGGCAGATATCGCGGCCAACGACATCGTGGCCACCGTGCAGTCGGTGCTGCTCAAGCGGGCGTCGGTGAAGGATGCCTTCGCCAAGCTCGACGCGGATCTCAATCGGAAGTTCAAGGAACTGTAGGATGCAAATTGCGCAGGCGGGCGGATGGCCGGGCGAGACCATCCGCCCGACGCAAAGGCGGCAGGGTTGGACGGGCCAGGGGCTGAAGAGGGAGCGGCGGCTGGGCTACGTCTTTGTGGCGCCCATGCTCCTGTTTCTCTTTGGCATTATTTTCTTCCCGCTGGCCCACGCATTTTGGACGAGTCTCTACCGCGAGGCCGGTGTCAACATCCGGTTCGTGGGGCCGGGCAACTACGCGCGCCTGCTGGACGATCCCACCTTCTGGAACTCGCTCCGCGTCTCGGTTGTGTTCACCGCGGTGTGCGTGGCCCTGCATCTGATCGTCGGCATGCCGGCGGCGCTCTTTCTGGACCAGTTGCGGCGCGGACGAACGGCCCTGCGGCTGCTGTTTCTCACACCGTGGATGGTCACGCCCGTGATCGGTGCCACCGCCTGGGTGTGGTTGCTGGAGCCGCACTTCGGTGTCGTGAACTACCTCTTCCGATCGCTGGGGCTGATCGCGGCGTATAAGATCTGGCTCGGGGAACCCGGGCTTGCGCTGGGATCCATCATAACGGTGGATGTCTGGCGGGGGTTCCCATTCGTCATGTTGATTCTCCTGGCCGGATTGCAGACCGTGCCCCGCGAAGAGTACGAGGCAGCATCCATTGATGGTGCCGGAGCGCTCCAGCGGTTCCTGTACATCACGCTGCCGCACCTGCGCTACCTTTTGGTGGTGGCAACCACGCTGGACGTGATCAACACCGTGCGGACGTTCGACATCGTGGCAGTGATGACGCGCGGTGGTCCCATCAACGCCACCGAGGTGCTGCCGGTGCTCATTTTCAACACGGCCTTCCAGGCCAACCGGTTCGGGCCGGCGGCGGCGGTGGGGGTGGTCTTGCTCCTGCTCCTCCTGGTGTTTTCGACCCTTTACATCCTGCTCTTGCAGCCTGAGCGGACGTGGGCGCGCGTGCGATGACGCCAAATCGCCTGGCTACGATTGCAGTCTGGATGGCGATGCTGCTCCTCCTCTTAGTGGTGATCTTCCCCTTCTATTGGATGGTCAACACCTCGCTCAAGCCCATGAGCGAAGTCTTCAAATCGCCGCCGGCGTTCTACCCGTCCCAGTTGAGCTGGGCCGGCTACGTGAACATCTGGGCCACGCGCCTGATGGGTCGGTTCTTCCTGAATAGCACGATCATTTCGGTTGGGTCCACGCTGCTGGCCATGGCGCTCTCCGCGCTGGCGGCGTATGGCTTCTCGCGGTTCCGCCTCCGCTGGGAGCAGCCGTTGATCCTCATCCTGCTCCTCACCCAGATGCTCCCCGGCACCCTTCTGATCATTCCGTACTTCCAGCTCATGGCCAAACTGCGGCTGATCAACAGCTACCTGTCGCTGATTCTGGCCTATGTCTCGTTCGCGCTTCCCTTCTCGACGTGGATGCTGGTCGGCTTCTTCCGCTCGATCCCGCTGGAGCTGGACGAGGCGGCCATGGTGGATGGGTGTACGCGCGTCGGTGCCTTCTGGCGGGTGATCCTGCCGCTCAGCGTGCCTGGTCTGGTGGCCGTGGCGATTTTCACCTTTCTGCTTGCGTGGAACGCCTATGTGTTTGCCCTGGTGCTGACAACCGATCCCAAGATGTTCCCCCTCTCGGTGGGAATCGCCAACATGCTGGGCGAGTACCAGGTGGCGTGGAATGAAATGATGGCCGCCGCCGTGCTGGCCACCCTCCCTGTGTTCATCCTCTACGGCTTCCTGGAGCGGTACCTCGTCCAGGGAATCACCGCCGGCGCGATCAAGGGGTAAGCCCAAGTATTTCACCGCCAATCCCGCCAAGGCGGGATCACCGGTGGCGCCTCCACGTTGAACGCTGGCACGGAAATGGTGTCTGGCACCTTTGTTCAGGGATCCCATCGCTGAGCGCTGAGGGCTGGCCGTGGAATTCTGCCTTTCAGCTTGACTTTGACCTGCGATGAGAGGTAGCGTCGTGCCCGGTCGAAAAGCGGTCCTCGGCGACTCATTCTGAGGGGCGGCGATGCCGGTTGCAGAAATCATGGCGTGCGAACGCGACGGCCCTGTGGCCACGGTGATCCCCGGAGGGCCGTTGTGTTTCGGAGGCGCGCAGTTGGTGCGTGAGACGTAGCCTATGTATCCGACGTCCCCTTTCATCTAGGAGGCTGCTATGGCGCGAAGCCCAAGCAAGAGAACGGCCAAACGAGGAGCACCAACAAGCCAAGCCAAGAGGGTGCGTGCCGCCAAACCAAGCGCTCCCAGCAAGCCGTCGCCGTCGGAGCGCCTGGATGCGCTCGGAGCCCGAGTGAGCAAGCTGGCCAAGCAGTTGGCCGACCTGCAGCGCCAGCCTGGGCCAGAAGGCCCAAGAGGACCAGCGGGCGCTCCGGGCCCCCAGGGGCCGCCGGGGCCCGGAGGTGAGAAGGGCGAGATCGGCCCCATCGGTCCGCTCGGACCGAAGGGCGACAAGGGCGATCCTGGCCCACAAGGACCACCCGGACCCCCTGCTCAGGCCTGAGACAACGCTGCGACGGGCTGACGTGACTTTCAGCCTGTCGCAGTTCCTCGCCACGGTTGCCGGAACCCGGGCGTTTTTTCGGCGTCAAGGTAACACCGTCCTCTGGACGGCGAGGAGGCCAGAAGGCTTGGAAGCAAGCGGAAGTCGGAATGCGGGATGTTATGGACTGAGCTTACTCGGTGGTCCGCCGGAGTCGGACTGCCGGGCGCGCCCAGGGGACCTGCGGCCACGGCGGCCATGGTGGTGAAGGTGGAGATGGTTGGGCTTCTTCTCTGTTGAAGTGATGCCCGACCTACCATATCATCCCAGCGTTGCCCTGTGCCCTTGGCCTTCGGGCCAGGGGTTCTTCTTAAGCTGGAAGGCCTCGCAAAACATCCATTCGGCTACCCGCAGAACCGGGGCAACAACCGGGGCTTTTCTCTTGACCCGCGGCGAGGCCCGGCGTAGCCTTTTTGCGGATGCTCCCACACCTATTGGCTCCCTGAGGGGGTGCTCTCCACCCTTCGCCGCTGAAACGGGCTATCGCCTTCGATAGCCTCTCTTACCACCATCCTCATAGGATTGGCAATTGCCCTGCCCCCAGCCAATCGTTCAGAGCCTACTCAGGGGGGATCGAATCTGCCAGCCACCTGTTGCAGCTCCAGCGTAGAGCGGGCGGAATGATGCTCTCCAGTTTCAGTTGCGCGGGTGTTGCGTTCCATGTTATCCCATACCCCGTAGAAAAACTTCGCAGAGGAGAAAAGAGAATTCACTTCAGGAGGGTAGAAAATGAAATCGGTGGCAATTCCCTGGGGGTGTTGGCGCGGGAATAAAGCTCTAACCTTGACATTCCCCACGAAGTGGAAGATCCAGATGGTCCGCATGGCGGATGGACCGGATGTGGGGCAGGCCGAAATCCGCAAGGCCTTTGCCAACCCGATCGCCCAGGAAACGATCCGCAAGCTAGCCGAGGGGAAAAAGACCGCAGCCATTGCCATCGACGACCTAACCCGCCCCACCCAGGCTTACCGATTTCTGCCCTTCATCGTGGACGAACTGCACCAGGGCGGGATCCGAGACGAAAACATCAAAATTATCATGGCCATCGGGTGCCACCGCCCCATGATGAAGATCGACCAGGAAAAGAAATTGGGGAAGAAGATGGCGAACCGCTATCCCGTGTACAACAACCATCCCTATGAGAATTATGTGGATCTGGGCTCCACGAGCCGGGGGACACCGGTGCAGATCAACCGGTTCTTTATGGAGTCGGATGTCAAGATCGGCGTGGGATTCATTACCCCGCACCCCACCGCTGGATTTGGCGGCGGCGGGAAGATCGTCATTCCAGGGTTGGGGTCCATGGAGACCATCGAGAAGAACCACACCCCCGCCTTCTTGGGGAAGGTCGGAGGCACGGGCTTCGCCGGGGGCGACTTAGACAGCAACGAGCTGCGGCTGGATATGGAGGAAGGGGCCAGGATGGCCGGCCTGAACATCATTGTGAATTCCGTCGGGACATCCGCCGGCAAGACCACCGGGGTCTTTGTGGGGGATCTCGTGAAAGCCCACCGGGCGGCTGTGGACCTGGCCAGAAAAGCCTATTTGACTGACGCGCCCCTCGAAGCGGACATCGGCATCTTCAATGCGTTCCCCGAGGATACGGAATTGGTGCAAGCCGTGAAAGCCCTCAATGTCTGGACCGGAAACATCAACCGCCGGTTGGTGAGAAAGGGAGGCAAGGTGGTCGTCGCTACCGCCAGTTCCGAGGGCCTGGGGTTCCATTCCCTCGTGGACCGGGGCATGCGGCTGTACCGGAAGGCTGACCACAACAAGGAGGTGAAAGAAATCTTCCAGGGTCGAAAAGTGATCGTCTTCTCGCCCACTTGCTCCCCGGCCGATCTCCTGGAGAAATATGACGAGAGCGTGGTTCTATGCAACACCTGGGCTGAAGTCTTGGAGCAACTGAGGGACGGGAGCGGCAGTCAAACGGTCAGCATCTTTCCCAACGGCTCCCTGCAGCATATCGAATAGTTGAGGCACCACGGAAACGGCATGAGCGCACCGTGCCCCTGCTGTGATCCGCAAGAACTGCGGTCGGGTAGCCTCTTGTGAAGACGGCAGCATGAGGGACCCGGGTTTTTGCGGACCACAGCAGTTGGCGAGTAAGCATGGGGCCTCGCCGACCTCCTGGCCGGGGGGCCTCGTAAGTTCTCACTGTCGTGAAGATGCCTGATGGCGCCAAGCGGCTGATTCGTTCCCTTCTAATCCGTTGTATCCTTTGGGAGACGGGAGGGGAAGGGGACGTGAGGGCAGGGGACATAGCGCACTTACGAAACTTGTTCCCCTCAACCAAGCCTGTAACGACCTTCAAAAAGGTACCATAAAAGGGCACGGAGACTTCTAGGGCGCAGATAGTCGATTTTCTGAGAAGGGGGGACAGCAGAAGGGGATGAAAAGGGGACGTAGCGCACTTACGAAAGTTATTCCGCCTGAGCCATGATTGTAACGACTTGGCTGGGTGTTCCGGCAGGGAGAGGCAAACAGGCGCCGAGATGGATCGCGACTAGTGATCCGGCGAATGAGACCTATTGAGCGCTAGCTGGTTTTGCTTCTTTCCATAGGGCGGGCCATGGGCAGATAATAGCAAGAGTCGTGCGCTACGGAGGCCCAGGCGTCATCGAACCATCCTTGAAACCCTCTGGAGGGAATGAGCATGGAGCGGGTTCCTATCAATCCGGGGACGGCGGACTGGTCCGGTGAGAATCCGGGCATGTACCTCAGGGAGACCGCGGACGGCCCGTTCGTCACGCTGATCAGCTTCTTCCGCGTTGTCCTGTCTCCACACGGGCGGGGGCATGCGGCCTTCGTCTTCCAGGATCCACACGGTGACGGCAGAGATGCTGGGAAGCCAAACGTCTGCTACACCGACAACGAACCGTTGGCGCGATACCTCAAGGATAATTTCGTCTCTCATTTCATGGTCTTCCGAGGCGTCGCGGCTCTGTCGAACCTTCGTTACGAGAAGGGGAGGGATTTCGTCGCAACCGGGGACGCCCGAACCACGTACACCGAACGATTCAAAACCGATCGCGGGGAAGTCAGCCTGACCTGGGAACCCCTCGGCGACGTGTTCATGGTGGAATTCCCCAAGGAGAAGTCGGCCACAGGCCAGCACGAGATGTTCTCGCTCTTCGTGAATGCTTCTGGCGTCCGCGTCTCGATCAACGGCCAGGGGGTTGCTGGTCGGCCCGTTCCTCGAGACATGGCGGGGAAGGCGAGCAGCACGGCGTTTCTGGCATTCTCGGAAACCTGGGTTCGAGCGTAGAGGCAACGACACGCTTCGGCTGGTTCATCGCTTGGCGGGATGCTCGTTTGGCTGGACCGCAGGACCATGGCAGAAAGGAGCAGTACGATGGGCGTCATTCGCAGGAAGGTGCCCGGGACGTACGACTGGGAAGGGGTGGAGCTGCTCACGTACAACAAACCCACCGTGAAGGGAGTCAGCAAGCGGATCCTCATCGGCCCCAAGGACGGAGCCTCAGGATTCTTCATGCGATATTTCGAGGTGCAGCCGGGGGGCAACAGCGCCTTTGAGCACCATCCGGAGGTGCACGAGGTGTATGTGCTCAGGGGCAAGGGGAAGGTGCTCCTGGGCAAGGAGTACCATGACATCACCGAAGGCGACGTCGTCTATATCGAGCCGAACGAACAGCATGAATTGCGGGCGGCGCCAGATCAGATCCTGGGATTCCTCTGCATCGCTCCGGTTCCCTGATCGCGCCGCCCGAGGGAGTCGGCTCGGGCGCGCGTGCACGTAGGAAGCCCTGGTGGACGCAGGGTACCAAGTCATTCATGGGCAGAGGAGGACACTGCATGGCAGGCAAGGTGGCGACCTTCCGCGTGCCGGGTCAAGTCATCTTCGGGAACGGTGCCGCAGAGAGGGTGGGAGAGGAAGCGAAACGGTTCGGCGCAACCCACGCGCTCGTCCTGAGCGATCCTAACCTTCAGAAGCTTGGCGTCACTGATCGGATCGTGGCCTTGATCTTGAGCCAGGGGACGCGGTCAGCCGTCTACACGGGGATCGAGTTCGAGCCGTCAGTCCAGAGCATTGCTCCTGCGCTCGCAGCGGCTAGGGAGGCAGCGTGTGACCTCGTGGTGGGGCTGGGCGGCGGTAGCACCCTGGACACGGCCAAGGCTGTGGCGATGCTGCTGCGGAACAAAGGCCAGGCAGAGGATTATTTGGGTATAGGGTTGGTGAAGCAGCGGGGGGTGCCCTCCATCCTGATGCCCACCACCGGTGGAACCGGCGCCGAGATCACTCCTAACGCCCTGTTCTACGTTCCAGCCGCCCGAGAGAAGAAGGCCATCGTCAGCCCCCACATCATCCCTGACGTGGCCCTCGTGGACCCTTTACTAACAGTGACGGTCCCGCCCGCGGTGACGGCAGCCACGGGGGTGGATGCCCTGAGTCACGCCGTGGAGTCCTACACCTCCTTGAACGCTACACCGCTCACGGACCTGTATGCCCTAGAGGCGATCCGACTGATCGGCGCCTACATGCGCACGGCCGTGGCCAATGGCAACGATCTGGTCGCGCGGGAAGCCATGGCCCGCGGCAGCCTGTATGCGGGCATCGGCATCGGTAACGCGGGGACCAATATTGTACATGCCCTGGCGTATCCGCTACAGGGGCAACATCGCATCACCCACGGGGTGGCGAACTCTCTTCTCCTGCCCTATGGGATGGAATTCAACGCCCTGAGCAACCTGTCCAAGTTCGCCACCGTGGCCGAGGCGCTGGGCGAGCCGATTGCTGGCCTCTCGCCCAGGGATGCTGCCGCCCGCAGCACAGAGGCGTGTCGGCTGCTCTCGCAGGACGTGGGAATCCCCCAGAAGATGCGCGAGGTGGGGATCCGGGCCGACCACATCAGCGATCTGGTTGAGGGAGCTATGAGGATGACCCGTCTCTGGGCGAATAACCCACGCCAGGTCCGGCCCGAAGATGCCCGCGCCATTTTCGAACAGGCACTGTAGCCTCACGGGCGAGACTGGGGGAAAGGGCGATCAGATTTTCCTGTTGTCTCTTTGATTCGCCCTGCTCATCCTGAGGCAATCATCGGCGGTCTGGTTTTAGGGAGAAATGCCACTAATGCCGCAACGTCCCCTTCCCGTATGTTTTCATGTTCCTCGGATCAAAGTTCGGAAGATCGTATCCTTGGCCACCTTGGCGCACCAACGGGGGCGTCGTTGGTGCCGATGGTTATCGGGTGGATTGCCAGTTGGATGGTCTCTGGACGGCCTCGCCCGTGGTCGCTACTACCGATCCTCCGACATCACCGGGCGGGCTGCCGGATACACCCACGGGTGATTGCTTGCCTGTTCAGCAAACACTTTCACCATCTCTTCCACTGAGAGCGCCGAGGCACTCTGGTAGAGGTAGCAGGAGGCTGCTCGGTGCCGGTCGGTCTGGAATAAGGGCGGCGGCGACTGTTGGCACGGCGACGTTGCGGATGGGCACCGGTCGGCAAACCTGCATCCGGCAGTTCCGACGGCCTGGCTCGCGGGGCCCGCGACAGTCTCCGTGGTCCAGGTACGCTCGGCGCTGGCCACGGGGATGGAGGAAATGAGGAGTCGCGTGTACGGGTGCTGGGGATTCTTGACCACGAGCTCCACGTCGCCCGCTTCGGCCACGGAGCCGCGGTATAGGACGACGATGTTCTGGCTGATCTGGTACGCCGTCGCCAGGTCGTGGGTGATGTAGAGGATGGAAATGCCACGCTCCACGGTCATGTTGCGCAGGCAGGCCAGGATCGTAGCCCGGAGGGACGCGTCCACCATAGAGACGGGCTCGTCGGCCAGGATCACGCGAGGCTTGAGCAGCAGGGCCCGGGCCACCATCACCCGCTGGCGCTGTCCACCACTCAACTGGTGTGGGAAGCGCCCCAGGGTCTCTTCGGAGCGCAGCCCCACAGCCATCAAGGCATCTTCGATCAGGGCCCGCGCTTGCACCCGGCTGGAGGCCAGCCGGAACTTGGCCACAGGTGTGGTCAAGACATGGTCAACCCGGTAGAAGGGGTTGTAGACCTCGTAGGGATCCTGGAAGATGACCTGCACGTCGCGCCGGAAGGCGCCCCACGCCGCTGACCCCATGGTCCGCAGATCTTGTCCCTGGTAGCAGACCTGCCCGCGCGTCGGCGTCACTAGACCCAGGAGCAATCGGGCCAAAGTGGTTTTGCCGCTTCCACTCTCCCCCACCACGGCGGTGATCGAGGGCCGGTCGCTGTCGATGGCGATCGAGAAATTCTCGAGCGCTACGGTGGTGTTCCGATCAAAGAGCCCACCCCCGAATACTTTGGTGATGTGCCGGGCCTCAAGCACCGTCGTCATAGGGGCTCCTCACAGGCGGTGACACGCCACCCAGCAATCCGGCCGCGCCTCGATGAACAGGGGCACGCTGTTCCGGCACAGATCAGAGGCGGAAGGGCATCGGGGGTGGAACGCGCATCCGGGTGGGAGGTCCCGCAGCAGCGGGGGAAGGCCCGGGATGCCCCGGAACGTCCCTTTCTGCTCCAGCGATGGCAGGCTGGCGATGAGCATTCGGGTATATGGGTGAAGGGGCGTCGTGAAGACCTCGCGGACCGGCGAGAGCTCGACCAACTTCCCGGCGTACATGATCCCGACGCGGTCCACGAACTGCGCCACTAGCCCCATGTCGTGCCCCACCACGATCACTGAGGCGCCGAGATCCTTCTGCACCCGCGCCAGCGTCTGCATCACCTGTTTCTGCACGACCACGTCCAGGGCGCTGGTGGGCTCGTCGGCGATGATCACCTTCGGCCGCAGGCTGATGGCGATGGCGATGCAGGCCCGCTGCTTCATTCCCCCGCTCAGTTCGTGGGGGTACATATCGGCGACCTCCGGTCGCAGCCCGACCGATTGAAGGAGGCCGGACACCCGCTCGCCCAGTTCCCGCTTGGTCAGCGTGACGCCGTGGTCCCGCCAGACATCCGCGAGCTGAGCCCGGATCCGCATCACCGGATTCAGCGAGTTCATCGACCCCTGCGGGATCATGGCGATCTGGGCCAACCGCACCTGCCGCATCTGCTCGTCGGAGAGAGTCATCACGTTGATGCCGTCGAGCCAGACCTCCCCCGCCTCGATCCGACCGGGGGGCTTGATCATGCGGAGGATGGCGAGGGCCATCGTGGACTTGCCGGAGCCGGACTCCCCGACGAGGCCCAGCCGCTCCTCAGGCTTGAGGCTAAACGTGATGTTGTCTGCGGCCTTCACCGCGCCGAGCGGGGTATGGTAGTGCACCACCAGCCCCCTGACTTGGAGGATGGCCGGTTTCGTCATACGGATCTCCGGAGCCGGGGGTTCGCGATCTCGTCCAATCCCACGGTAAGAAAGAAAAGGCCGAGAAAGACGATGAGGATAATGACGATGGGTGCCGTCCACCACCACCACCAGCCGTTGATGATCGCCGCGTTGAAGTTGACCCAGTACAGGGTCATCCCGAGGGTAGGGGAATCGATGGGGCCGAGCCCAAGCACTTCCAGCCCGATTGATGCGAGGATGGCGTTGGACACCGCGTTGACCAGCGTCGCCCCGAGGTACGGCAGGAGGTTGGGCATCAGTTCCTTAAGAATGATCTCCGGGCCGCTCATACCCGACAAACGTGCCACCTCGACGAAGGCGCGCTCGCGGAGACTCAGCACCTGTGCCCGGATGGTGCGTGTCGGGTTGAGCCAGGCGAGGGAGGCCACAATCACGGCCATCTGATCGACCGTCAGACCCTCCTTGAGCGAGACGGCAATGATGATCAACACCATCAGGCCGGGCACGGTGAGACCGATGTCCGCGATCCCCCGGATGACCGTGTCAACCACTCCCCGGTAGTAGGCAGCGGTAAAGGCCAGGATAGATCCGATGCCCACGCCCAGGAAGCCGGCAATGAACCCGATGCGCAGGGTGAGTGGTGTCCCCGCCACCATCGTGGCCAGCAAGTCTCGGCCCTGCCGATCAGTGCCGAAGGGATATTCGAGGGAGGGTGGTTTCAAGGCAGGTACCGACAAGGCCCGAGACTTGTTCGTGTCCACGAAGGTGTGACCGATGATCACAAACAGCACCAGTATTGAGAGGAGCGCGATCCCCACGACGAGCGAGACGTTCCGGTGCATATAGCGCCACACGGCCGCCAGCGCGCCTGGTCGTGCCGTGCCTGGACTCCTCTTCGAAGGCGCCGTCGTGTGCCGCATGGCGATGCTATTTCCTCCTGTAGGTAATGCGAGGGTCCAGCAGAGGGTAGATGATATCCAGAATCAACGTTGCCAGCCCCAGCGCCATGATGACTGTGAAGATGATGCCCTGAATGAGGAAGTGGTCGTTCTCTCGAATGGCATAGAAAAGAACCGTCCCGATGCCGGGGTAGCCGAAGATCACCTCCACCAGAACCGCTCCGGAGAAGATATATCCCAGGGCCAGTGCCAGGGCCGTGGTCTGGGGCAGAATCGCATTCCGGATGCAGTAGTGCAGGAAGATCGTGAGGCTCTTGAGCCCTTTCGCCTCGGCGAAGATCACGTAGTCCTCGCCCATGGTCGTGACCATCATCCCCCGCATGGCCAGGGCCCATCCCCCCGTTGCCACGCACACAATCGAGAGCGCGGGCAGCATCGAGTGCCGGATGACATCCCACGCGAACTCGAAGGTCAGGGCCGGAAAGGCCCCGGGACTGTAGCCGCCAAAGGTGGGAAACAGTTTGATCCAAAATGCCAGGAGATACATCAAGATAAGCCCCAGGAGAAAGAACGGAATGGCGTGGAGCGCCCAGAGCGGCGGCATGAGGTAGCGCATCCACCTCGGCGATCCGGGCCAGGCCAGGAGCGCCCCCAGGAATGTCCCGATGCCGAACGACAGCAGGGTGGTTGTCCACAGGAGTCCTACGGTCCACGGAGTCGCCTCGGCGATCATCTCTTTCACCGTCCGCGGGTAGTTGGCGATGGAGTAGTTGAAATCCAGCCTGGCGACATCGGAGAGGTAGGTGAGGTACTGCCTCCATAACGGCCTGTCCAGGCCAAAGCGCTTTTCGTACTCCTTCACCATTTCCTCGATGCCCGACTGGACGTAGCCCCCAAGCTGGGCTTGCGACAAGAGCTTCTGCCTTACAGGGTCCATCCCGGACAGCCTGGGCAGGAAGAAGTTGAGGGTCGCCGCCAGCCACACGATCAAAAGGAAAACGCCGAATCGCCTCGCCAAATAATTGATCCGCACGGCTTCTCCGTCGCGGCAGGGGCGGCTCCGGTCGAGCCGCCCCTGCGCGCCTTTTCTAGCGTACCTGTCCCTGCACCCTACTGGGTCGGCTGCAGGTTCCAGAGAACGATGGCATAGGTGAGGTGCCAGAAGGCGCCGTTGATGTAGGGGTTCTCCGCCGTGGGCCAGTTCGTCCAGTATGTGGTGTTCATGGCGATCCGGTGATAGTTATACGTTGTCGGGATGTCCGGGAGTTCGGGAATCCAGATCTCCATGGCCTTGCGGAACAGTTCCATCAGCTTGGCCTTGTCCTTCATGTCGGTGACGAACACCTCGTCCACGATCTTGTTGTAGGCCTCGTTCTTCCACCGGCTGAAGTTGACCAAGTGGGCGCCCGGGACGGCCACGCTGCTGCTCTGGTAGAGCCGGAGGGTGTGGTACGGGTCGTTCACGCTCCCGCCGTGGCCGTAGAGCGCACCGGTGTACTGCCCCTTCTGGAACCGGTCGTCGAAGTCCGGCGGCAGGGCGAAGGAGGCATCCACCCCCTGGCGCCGCAACTGCTCCGTTATCACCGGCCCAACCGAGGGGCCCAGAACTCCAAAGCTTATGATCTCGAGTTTGAGGCGGTTGCCCTTGGCATCTACCCAGAAGCCCGCGCTGTCCTTCTTCCAGCCCTTCCGGGTAAGGATCTCCTCCCCTTTCTTGGGGTTGTACTCCAGGGTGTTGTACTTCGCGAGGATATCCTTCACGGAGTCGATGTAGGGACGCAGAGGAGGATAGGCAGGCATCGGGAGGGGCGACGCTTCCGCGGCCCT
>Ga0315314_1001868_pt1 | contig 17990 bp, 17 predicted proteins | sample TDP9_MG_FD_203631 | JGI IMG/M metagenome (GOLD analysis project Ga0315314, IMG submission 203631) | Freshwater sediment microbial communities from Lake Towuti, South Sulawesi, Indonesia - TDP9 | ecosystem: Environmental > Aquatic > Freshwater > Lake > Sediment | place: Indonesia: South Sulawesi...
ATCCTTATCATGGATGAGGGCTACAAGTCTTCCCCAGCTACCAATAACTGGCTTCATCACAACCGGATAGCCCAACTGCTCCAAAGCCTTAGAAGCGCCGCTCTCAGCAAAGGCTACAAATGTTCTGGGAGTTTTGACGCCAGCCTTGATCAAGGTCAAGGTTGTGAAGAGCTTGTTCCCGCATATTTGGGAAACCTTAAACGGGTTGACCACCGGTATACCGGCATATTCAAGGGCGGCACTTAGGTGTAAGCCTCTAAAGTAGCTTACACAACGTTCAATGGCCACCTGTCCAAATTCCTCTCTAATCTTGAGAGGGTCCTTTTGTGTATCAATATATGTCTCTTTGGAGTCGATGATCTTGGCCGTTAAGCCCTTCTCTCTTATGGCTTCTATCAGTGCCTTCTCTTCCCATCTGATTCTATCGTAGACAAGTCCTATTTCTGCCATCTGATGTTATTCGCCCCAGTCTTCACCCTCTAGCTCTGCGGGCTTGAGTTCAATCTTCCCACCTTCGCTTAGGCGAACCTCGTAATCCATACCGCAATCTGGGCAACTCATTATTTCGCCTGAAATTACGTCATCTGGAATCTCCAAGTCCGCATCGCATTCAGGACATTTCTTGATTAAGGCCACCGCCTCCTTTGAAGACGGTGCATAAAAAGATGAAGATTTTCTTATAAATCTTTCGGGTTCTTTAAGATTCATTAATACCAGTCGCGTTAGAATAGTTTTTCTATTAGCCTAACCATATATATTATCAAAGCAGCATGATTAGGATTGGATATCTGCATGTCTTCGGAGATTGATGATATAGATAGGGTCATATTAGAGATGCTGCAAGAGGATGCTCGGACATCCTTCAAGAATATAGCGCAGAGGGTGGGCGTAAGCGAAGCAACCATTTTTGTCCGAGTAAAGAAGCTTCTGAGCAAAGGCGTGATAGACCGGTTCACAGCGATACTTTCCGCAGAGCTCGTTGGCAAAGGCTTAACAGCGTTCGTCCTGATAGATGCAGATCCAAAGAAGCTTGATAGTGTCTTCAACGCGTTGACTAATATTGGTGACATATATGAGATATATGACGTTACCGGAAGTTACTATGCCATCGTCAAGATCCGTACAAGCGACCGAGAAGGTTTGAAGGAAGCTATTGACAAGATCGGCCTAATCGATGGGATAACAAGAACAGAGACGGCCATCGTACTAAGAAGGGTGAAAGAAGATACAAGAATCAAGCTCTGAGAATGGAGATATGTATCCGCGTGAGAGTTGAAATCAACAACCGCGTTATCGCAGTTACTGGTACACCAGGGGTTGGTAAATCCTCGACTTCAAAGATGTTGGCTTCGAAACTTGGTGCAACGCTCATCAGTCTTGGTGAACTGGTCGAGAAGGAGAAGCTATACAGCGAGGTCGACAAGAAAAGTGGATCACTTATTCCTGATATCAGGAGGCTTTCTAAGAGGGTTCAAGAGATTATCTCAAATTCAAAGCAGGGGGTCGTAATAGAGGGACATTATTCGGTCGATGTCCTGCCAAAGAGCAGAGTTCACTTGGTCTTTGTTCTCAGGCGGCATCCAGAGGAACTGAAGACCATTTTGGAAGGGCGCGGGTTTAGAGGAGAAAAACTCTGGGAGAATCTGATGGCTGAAATACTGGATGTCTGTCTCTGGGAAGCGGTTAGAAGGCATGGAATCCGGAAGGTCTGTGAGATTGATGTTACGGGAAGAATCTTGGAAGATATCGTGGAGGATATGATCGCTACAATAAACAACAAGCGAGAATGCAAGGCTGGATCGGTTGATTGGCTCGGACGATTGGAAGCCGAAGGAAAGCTTGATGAATACCTGAAGAGTTTCTAGTCATCTAAGCCCCATTCTCATTTCAGACTTCGTTACCAATCTTATGCCTCGGCGGTTCGCATAAGCCTTTGCGTGGTCGCTGAATTTTTCAGCCACCAATATGGGCCTTGAGTAACCTACGTCCGAAGACGCTTTATCAATGTTTATAACTATGTTGACTCCGACGGTTCTTTTCCAATCTTTTATCCAGACCGGGTGATATTCACCTCCTTTGGAGAGGAGGAGGTCGAAATTTCTTAGAAGACCTGAGAAGCCTTCTTGGCTCATGCTCTTCTCAACGCTGTATCCCCTTCTCCTAAAATACTTCAAAGCGAGATCGGGGAGACTGGAATTGATCATCTTCTCCGCCTACTAGAAAGATCGTCTTTATCCTTAAAAATCCTTTTCATTTCGGTTCAGCTATGCTCCTCATGCCTATCCATTGGGCTATGGCGTAGCCCACAATTACTTGGAACCAGAACGTTATGATCCTTATGAAGGCTGTTGCAGTGCCGCCCACGGCGAGAGGGATCCCAAAAAGGTTATAGAGGCTTGCCATAACGATCTCCACCAGCCCGAGGGGCAAAGCTATTGGAAGATATTGAATTGCGATGCTGACGGAATAAACGATTAGAGACACATCGATGGAAACGTCGAATCCAAGAGCCGTGAAAACCAGTATGTATACAGCGAAATGTAAAGCCCAAGCGGCAGAGCTGGATACCAAGGCAATGATCAAAGCCTTCGGTTGGCTACGCAGTACCATAACGCCTTGGTAGAATGAGTCCAATGCGCGGTACGACTTTTCTCTCAAATTGGTCAGCCTGAAACGTCCTCCAAAGATGAAGTGGGCTGCCCTTAAAAGGAAGTCAACAATTCTTTTTGCCGCCTTTCTGCTGAGAGACAAGTAGAGAACCATGAGAATCGAAGCAATCGTGCCGATCTGTACAATCATCAGGAAGCTCAGCACCAACTGTTCTACTCTGTACCCGAAAGCAAGAAGGGTTGAGCTGACAGTCAGACCGAATAGAAGGACTATTGCCGATACTATGCGGTGGCCCGCTACAGACGCGACAATTTTGCCAACATGTCCAGTCGAGTTTCGCGTGGCTAGATAGATTCGCGTAATCTCTCCTGAGATGGTCTCAAAGGGCACTATGAGGTCGACGAAGTTCCCCACCCAGCAATAATAGAAAGATTTGCGGAGCCGCATTTCCACTGAAAGGATATTGAGCATTACAAGCCAGGTAATGGAGTAAAAGAGTGTACTCAACGTTACAGCGACGAGGGCCAAGGAATAATAAATCAGATAGTTGCCGAGGTTAACTTCTTTCATAACTTCTAAGATATCGCCGAAACCGACGAAGAAATAGAGGTACAAGATGAAGACAGATAACCCGGCTAGCATTAACATACCAGATTTCTTAAAAGGTGGTCTTCTCCGAGCCACTAAACTTTCACCCGGCGTACGTAGGACATGTATTTCCAGATATTTTATGTTTACCCAAATTCTGGCTTGCATGAGATTCCAGTTCGGACGAAAAGGTTTCTCCAATGGAGCATGATGGATGACTATAAGTTCGCCAAGCGACTTGACATGAAGTTCGACCTCTGCGCGGTGGACCTCAAGACGAAAGGACAATTATCAAGAAGAAACTGTACGATATGCAAGCATGTGATAGAAAAGAGGGAAGTAGCAAGAGATGTCGAGGAGACGATCTAGAATCTTGAGCTTGCCATGGGCTCTCTGAATTCGGGTTGGAGCCTCAAAGTTCTTCAAGCTCGTCGGCATTTTCCTTGACCTTCTCGAAGGCCATTGCTATGTCCTCCATATCTTGCCCTGACCCTAGAAGCACGTTCTGCGGAAGCCATAAACCTTCCCTGTAGCACGCCTTTTCAGTGGCGGGCAGGTTTGTTTTCGAGTAATCTAGAGGTTTGCCGTAGTACGGGCACGAAAGAGGGCACTTTTTAAAGTACTCCAAGTACGGCTCTTTGTATAGAGGCCTAGAATAGCCTACGCTCAAAGGTATTCCTTCGGCTTGCATAGCCTTAGCCAAAACGGCTTTCGAAACGCCTTCGAAGCTTTCAGGATGGAATCTGATGATGTAGAGGTGGTAGGCATTCCTAGTTATGCGTTCATCCCTTTTCAGGGGTTTTATACCATCTATCTTGGAAAGCAGACTGTCCAGATAACGGGCGTTATTCATGCGTTTCTCGGTTTGCTCGTCAAGTCTCTCCAACTGGACCAATAGTAGAGCTGCTTGGAACTCTGTCATGCGGTAGTTTCCACCTGGAAGATGATGCTCATACCAAGCTCCTTGGGGTAGCCTCCCGCAATTGTGGAGAGACCAAGCTTCAAAGTACAGTTTCTCGTCGCTAGTCACTATCATACCGCCTTCACCGCTGGTTATGTTTTTGCTCGATTGGAAGCTGAAGGCTCCAATATCGCCTATGCTCCCGACCCTTCTGCTTTTCCATTCAGACCCCCAAGCTTGGCAGGCATCCTCTAGTATGCAGAGGTCGTGTTTTCCAGCTATAGCAGTAAGAGCGTCCATGTCAGCGGGTCTCCCAGATACGTGGACAGGTAGAAGAGCCTTAGTCTTCTCCGAGATTGAAGATTCGACGCTTTCTGGATCGATGGTGAAGGCATCGGGGTCTATGTCGGCAAAGATGGGTACAGCGTTGACATAGAGTACGGCTGTGACCGTGGCCATGAAAGTGTAAGCAGGGAGAATGACCTCGTCGCTGCAGCCTAATCCTAGGGCCCTCAAAGATACCTCCAAGGCGGCTGTGCCATTGTTTACAGCCACACCGTATTTAGCATGCTGATAGTTGGAAAACCTCTCTTCAAACTCTTTTTTACGAGATCCTGTGCCCCAGAATCCACTCTCGAGGACGTCCTTCAACGCCTTTTCCTCTCTTCCATCGAATATGGGCCACCTAGGGAAGGACTGGCTCCTAACGGGTTTGCCTCCCTTAAGGGCAAGTTTGGGCAACGCAAAGCCTCCTCACATAACAGCTCAGCTTCATGAATTTAAGCCGAATGGTTTCTCGACGGCTACTTCGGGTATGTCTCGTCTCTTCTAGTCTTCCAGCTCTCTCATAGCTTTCACGGCTGTCTCAAACAGGGTTTGATAGGCTTCCGGTTTCAGAAAGCTCCACCTAGCCAACTTGGTTTCGTAGCCCCCGATCTCGAAATCGTCCTTCGAACAGATATAGCCTACGTATCCGTTTCCATAACCCAAAACAAACGTCTTGCCAAAGGGCGAACTATGCTTTATAGCCAATCCTAGACTGACGACGGCCTCTCCTGGCAACGTAACCAAGGCCGTATCATCTATGGCGAGAGCTTGAATCTCACCTTTCACAGAGCCCTCAAGTCCTTTGGAAGCCAAAAGATGCCTCTCCCTAGCATAGATCAAATCTGCATCCAGCGGGCTTGAAGCTTGGGCCTCAGCCCTTTTCAACGCATCCTTAGCGTCCTCCAGCGACGGGAGTTCTCTGATAGGTAGGTCTACCGTGCGTGAAACTGTTCCAAATCTTTCAGGTTTTTGAGGCTCTAGCCTTTCATAGATTTCTAGCGTTTCAGCGGCTAGCACGGATCCCAGCTTTTCGGCGTCCTCAAAGGTCCCAGGACACGCGTATCCTTTACATGTGACGGGGTTTATATCTCCACATGCACCATTGAAGAACAGGGCCTTCAGATTTCTGCCTCTAGCCTCCACGTGTTTCTCAAGGTTCTTAACTGCGAAACCTGGATAGTCACCGGATATGTACAGATTTGCAGGTCCTAGAACCACGGCATGGCACGCGTAGTTCATAAGGGCGACTGAAAGATTGCCGGAGGATCCGTCAACTCTTAGAAGGCACAGCGAAGCGTCTACTGGGCCGTCCTTCCTGCGCCTATTGAACCCTATATGGGCTTCTCCTATGCCCGAAGATACTGAGGCGTCCGCTCTAGAATTGAAGGCCTTCATGGCGCATCGTGCCACTTGAAGAGTTACGACCTCGATCCAATCTCCAGATTCCTTTTCCTGGAAAGGAATGACTATGTCTGGGCCCGAATGGGTGTGGGTTGCAGCTAGTAACACCCTATCGCCCGCTATACCCGTCTCGGTCTCTATGGTCTCCCTAATAGCCTTGACCATCTCGTCATCCAGCGCTAATAGGTCACACGATACCATTATGGCGGATTCTTCGTCCATTCCGAGGGCTAAAGATCTGGCCATGAGATCGTCATGAATACCTACGGAAGGCTTCACCCTAGATGCGAATCCTCCCATCCTGACACCTACTTGAGGTGATATTATCGCTTCCGCAAACCCCGCTTTGAAAAATTCAGGCAAATATTCGACCTCCCGTCTGTCTTCCATCGGCTTTCAGGTTTCGTGTCTAATCCGGATTCACCAGCCTACCTCTACCTAGGGGTACGAAATTCTGGAACTCTTCTATAGGTATCTTCATTATATCTTCACTTCCAGCGATCGAGGATTTTCGGGCTAGGCTGTGCCTTATCACCTTGGCAAGCTTGCTGCTGGCATTCTCGCCCGGAGAAATCCTTACGTAAAGGTCAGTTTGCTTGGCGATCGCATCTACAGGTCCTCCTATGACCTTCATTCCATCTTCTTTTCTCACTCCGACTGCAATCTCGAGAGAGACATTTCTCACGTAGTTCCTTCTGCCGTAAATCATGTAAGATCCCTTGGGTAAATACTCGCCTGATGGTGGCTGCTTGCTAACCTGCTGGGGTGAGACCCAGTAGACGTTCGTTGTCGTCATCTCTTTCCAAGCTCGCGAGTAGGAGGCTGCGAGCTGGGCTGCCTCCCTTATGGTCTGTTCAGAAGGTGTTTTTCCATCAGTTTTGATCAAAACTAATGGGGCTCCCGAGATATCCGCGTGAAATACCACATCATCGGGTTTCATATACTTTCTAATAAGAACCTCATTCGTTGAGGCGTCTCTGCCTCCTATCACGAGGAAACCATCTGATGAGTGGAACCATCGGAACTTCTCATACCATTCCCTCTTGGGCCGCACTGATGGAGGGATCGCGGCTGTTCTACTCTCTTCAACCATTCGGTGCCTCAGGCTCTCAATCTTGGTTCGCGTTTGCTCTATGGCTTTTGCTGCACCAGCCTTTTTCCTTTCAGCCTTCTTAGCCGCTTCATAGTAGTTTGACCCGTTCTTTTCTATCGATTCCTTGAGGTCAAGATCGAAACGTTGATTATCCATAGAGACCTTGATCAGCATACTTTCGGGAACTAGCGAATCGAAGTAGACAGATGGAGACACTGAATCCTTCTTCTCTTCCTCGATAGTCTTGATTATCTCTTCCCAGCTCTTGCCGGTTCGCTTATCGGCCATTACCCTTTGGAGCAGGAACCTCAGTTCATTCAGATGTCTGTAGATAATATCTCCGATTTCTCTGCTCCTCTCAACCCTCTTTTTCAAGTCTCCTAGAGTCTTCTCTTGATCTTCAAGAATGGCCATCAATCGCTCCAGTCCCAGTTCAGCCCGTTTCATAACGTTATCGACTGTCTTTTCGACGAACGCCCTCGCGTAGTATTCGTCCAATGCCTTGTTGAAGTCTTCATACGTCACGCATTTGAGATGGGCGTATCTGCTGAGCGGCATCGGCGATGCATCGATCCATTTTCCCTCGTCATCGATGAAGATGCAAGGCTTCGCTTCCATGGAGGATATTTCCTGAAGAAGCTCTTGAAGATGAGTGAAGATTCCATTGATCTGTTCTTCCTGGAGGTCTTCACTTGGGGTGTTCTTGTCAATTCGAGATCTTAGAAGAACCTCTTCCGCATATAGACCGCCTAAGCCGAGTAACCTCGTCAGAGTACTTACGACACTTAGTCGACCAAATCCTCTTATCTCATCCAGGAAAACGCGCTCAAGACCTATTGGGCTTCTGCCTCTAGAAGGAGGATAAACAAACCTCTCCTTAGGCGCGATATCTCGATCTCTCATCCTTCGGTATACTAGGGCTTGAATAATCTCGTTTTCTCGTCCGACTAGTATGATATTTCCGTCTCCGAAGAGTTCGGATATGAGTCGATATTCACCGGTTCTCCCGTTGATGGTGATCTCCAGGATCCGTTCAAATTCATATTGCCGAACCGCAAGGATCTTCCCATTTCTCAAATGTTTCCGAAGTGCCATGCAGAAACTTGTGGGTCTCTGAGGTTTCGGAAAGCTGTACCAAGTCAGATGAATTCTCTTCCCCGCCTCTATGAGGAGATCAAGCGTTGGTTGATCGCGACCGCGAATCTTTAATAATAGGGTTTTTGGATTAATCTGGTAAACATTATCAACTCGTGCTTCCTTCATAAGATGGTCGAGTCGAACGGAGATCACAGCGATGTCAAAGCTGCTCATCCCTTCTTTCAATGATCTCCACTCCGGGAGGTTTTCCAGTTGAACCCTTTAACCTTCATCTATTGGATAAAGGCCTCTATGGGTTTAGCGGTAGGGATCATATGTGCTTTGTTATGGGTCAACGTGTATACCGGCATAGGAATAGCCGCTTTTACATATATTCTTGCAGACAAGGTTCTCCGACAGCTATTCATCGGCAAGGTTGATAGGCCGTCAACCGTTACAAAGACAGGGATAGGAATGTACATATTCTCATGGATCTTCTTCTGGACGCTTGTCTTCACCCTGCTTCATCCGCCGGCCTAATTTTCTCCCTGACCTTTAGGATGACCCTCAGGAGATCTGCCCATGCCATAAAGAAGCCGCGATCATAGTCCGTGTGAAAGTCGCATCTGATCTGGTTGAGGAACTCACGTCTATTTTTTTTGATATCCTCCTCGTTCTCAAGATCAAGGTTGGCGAGAAAGGCGTATCTCTCGTCGTTGGATTTCTTAGTCACAATCATGCCATTTAAGGCCTGAAGGTACCCTCTATTCCACTCGTTCTTTCTCGTCTTGTCCTTCAATCTTTCAAGCATACGTTCCGCTTCAGCAAATCGTCTCTCCAAAGTCAGTTGGTAGAATCGGGTTGCAAGAGCTCGGCTACCAGTCAGTGACCGTGAAGCATCTTTACTGCCACTATCCTTCTTCGACATCCTCTATACCGTTTTCCGTAACCTTTAATGTCCTTTCTCCCTCAGGGAGATATGGGCTGGAGACAAGACGGGCGATCCTCACTGGGCCACTTGAAGACTTGCGGAGAAAGACTCTTGTGTGGCTTGTATGTCCAACCACATGGCCACCAATCGGACGGACAGGGTCTCCGAAAAAGACATCCGGGCTTGCCATAACCTGGTTGGTTACAAAAGCCACCGCGTTGAATGCCCTAGCTAACCGAATCAGCTTATGCATGTGCTTATTCAGTTTTTGCTGCCTTTCCGCCAAGCTCTCTCTGCCCAGATACTCGCTTCTGAAATGTGCTGTTAGCGAGTCTACAACTATTAGACGGATGTTGTTATCCTTGATGATGTGGTCGGAATTTTCGAGCAAAAACATCTGATGATCCGAAGTATAGGCTTCGGCATATACTATATTCTTCGCAACCGCATCGCAGTCCAGACCCAGATGTCTCGACATCTGCACTATTCGTTCCGTCCTGAAGGTATTCTCGGTATCGATGTAAAGGGCGCCGCCATTCAATCCTCCCCTTTCGACAGGCAATTGGACATTGACACATAGCTGATGGGCTATCTGGCTCTTTCCCGAACCATATTCCCCATAGAATTCAGTTATCGTCTGGGTTTCAAGCCCTCCGCCCAGAAGTTCATCAAGTTTCTTGCTTCCTGTGATCAAGCGGCGGACGTTCTGACGCATCTTCAACAACTCATCCCCTTTGACGAAGGAAAGCGAGATCGATGATCTTGCGGCCTCAATTATTTCGAAGGATCTTTTCTCGCCTATTCCAACCTGTTCCAGCTCCCTCACTGTGGCCATCGCTAAAGACTCAACGGTCTGGAATCCAAGTTCACGTAGTCTCTTGGCTATTGAAGGACCTATCCCAGGCAAATCCTCGATCGACTCATATTTCCTTTTGGGAGCAGTCTCTTCCTCCATTATTCTTCTCCGGCCTAGTCACCAAATCTTAGGTGACGAGAATATTTAAGCAGTGTCTTTTGCCTTTCATCCAAAGGCAGAGTAATCAGGAATTCTAGCCTCATTCCAGAACAAAATGGGACACTCCACCCAAAAGGTGCCGCATATTTTTCGGTTTCAGATGGTTTCAGAACAATCATCAGTGCTTCTTGAAATCTTCTGTCTAAACCCGGCGATATTCAGGGTTGTCTTCTAGCACCGGTCTATCGTCTCTTTCAACAACTACCTTCGCGAATCCAGTCCTTTCTATGGTTTCATAGTCGTGACCCGCATCCGAAGGATAAACAGCGAAGAATACAAGTCTGCCTTTCCCCGTATTTACAGATCTATGCGCTGTGTCAGGAGGGATGAAAACGAGAACATTCGGCCTAATCTCCATGCCATCGACCTTTCCATCTCGGTTCTGTATCAGTATGAGGCCCTCTCCTTCCATCCCGATGTAGACCTCGCAGGCCGACCGCTTCTTATGGAAGTGTCCCTTCGTAAAAAAGTATTCGCAACCAATCTTACCTGGATATATGATTGTACACCCAATGTTCAGTAATCCATCGACTTCTGGCTGGGGCGACTCGTAGACCTCGTAGATTTTGGGATCGCTGCGCCTGGACAGCATGTCTCTGACGAGATTTTCATCCTGAAAGTAGCCAGATAGGTGGCTGAGCCTACGCTCAACCTTCACCCTATACGGTGATATTCCGGTCGCACCGCCTAGGAGAGAGGAAAAAGCCGCAGATAGCTCGGCCAATCGGAATCAACCCTGTTTCCTAAGCTTTGCTAAATCTGTGAGTCGGGAAAATATATGCTTTTCTAAGCGTCCCTCGGCTCCTGTTCTTTCACATATTTCACATATCCAAGTATGCTTTCGCCTTGAAGGTCTGATATGGCTTTGGCGTCCAAGAGAGCGTTGACTATTTCTGAGATAGTTGCCACTGAGTAAAGCCTGTAACCCATTCTTTCCAAGTTATCTTTTCCACCTTGTTCTCTATCCACGACCACCAAGACTGCTGAAACCTTTCCGCCTAGGTTCTCGATGGCTTTTATCCCCTCAGCCTTCGATCCCGCGTCCGTAACAACGTCATCAAAGAATAGTACGCGCTCTCCTCTTCCTATGTCTCCACCTGCGATCCTGCCGGTTAGGCCGTAGCTCTTCGATTCCTTTCTTATGACAAGACAGGGCATATTCAATTCATAAGCGAGGCTTGGTACTAGCAAGGCTCCCTTCAACTCGATGGAAGCCAGCTTCTCAACTGGCGTCGAAGAGATTATCTCCCTCGCTTTCTGTGCCGTGACTTCCACTGTCCTTTTAAGGCTGATAGGCGAGGAGAGCAACCAAGATAGGTCGATGTAATATGGGCTGACAACCCCAGATTTGAGCTTGAACGAACCAAATTTCAGAGCTCCTGAATTCACGAGTGCTCTTGCGAGATCAGAGATCGTCTCAGACGCGGTCATATTCCCAGCTCTCATGACTCTATATGGGTCGGTTCCGTTTGCGATGCCATTTGTTGCTGAAGAATAGGAGCCTGTTCAGCCTAAAAAGTTAAGCGCCTATCAGTCTCTCCTTGTGTTTGGCCCAGTATAGAGCGATGTCATGTATGAAGTCGATGGTTCTGTCAATCGCGCTCTCGGGCATTCCTAGAACAGCAGGTTCAGAGACCAATTTCACGCGGTAGTAGTCTTCTTTAGGATCCCGGGCCAAGATCAGACTATTCCTTGTCTTCCTCACTTCGTTCATGTACACAAAGCGGTAGTTGAACCTGATTGTCTTTATGAGAACTCCCCTAACATTTTCTATTTCCGGCATGTCCTCTATGCTTTCGATCCTTTCAACATGGCCTGTCTTGAGCTCGGAAAGACGGTCCAAGACGAGTCCAAGAAAGAATTCTTTCTCATTCAACATGATCTTGACAGGCATGGTCAGTTCTCTTGCTTGATAAGCCTTGAATATTCTCTCCTTACGGATCGCCTCTTCTTCCGTCGGTATCTTCATTCTCTTGATCTTTGATGGGGTATAGGTACTCACTGCCAAGGCTGCGGGCCTCACAGCTGAGAGGACAGATGCGGCCAATGCGATTCCGAAGCCGATTGCGCTCCACCACCATTCCAGTTTTTCTCTTACCATAAGGTCTTGGCCGAAGAATACCATTACTCTATAAAATCCTAGGCCGAATAGGTAGCCGAGACTTCCGCCGACCATCCCAAGAATGATTGCCTCGGCTACAAAGATCAATCCAATATGGGTCGGGTTTAATCCGAGCATGGAAAGTGTCCTGATTTCTCGCCTGCGCTCATAGACACTGTTCAACATAACCATCCCCACGTTCAGTCCGACCATAACTAGCGGGATCAAGAGTTCAGCGGCGCCCTTAAACTGGAAGTAGGAACCGACATGATAATACGTAATCATTCCTCTAGAGGCAGCAAAAACGTCGTAATCAAAAACGAATATGAGGGTCCTAGCGATCTCTGAACTCATTCCTCCCTCGGGCTGAAAGATAATCTCTGAAAGTAAAGCGATCGAGGGTGCGCTTACATTTCCGCGCGCCCGATATCGGCTATCAGCCTCTTCCTGTAGTCTCTCGACAGCCTTCCAGCTCATTATTACAACCTCTGAGCTGTTGCAGACTCTGAGCGAGCCGTCTGGAAGGACGCGTACCGGTCCGAAAGGCCTCCCGTCCATGTCGATGAGGCTCCCATACCTTGCATCGTCAATTATCCCTTTGACGATGAAGTTGGATGAAACCCCAGCTCCAATGGCTTCTAGAGTTACGTTTGTGCCGGCCTTTGGTACGCTTAGGTTGCTCGCTACGCTCCTGCTTATCAGTATCTCGTCATCTCGGAGCTCGGACAGATACGCGCCATCAACAATTGCTTCGTTGAGGCGAGTGTACAACAGCTCGTTCTCAGGTGTTATGCCGACAACTCCGTATAAGAACCACCTATTCCCGGTCTTGGTATTTGTTAGGCTCATTAAAGGATCTAGACTTGGTATATTTTTCAACCTCAAGGTAATGCTGTTTATTCGTATCATCTTGGAAAGCGTAGTCGGGTCGTCAGATCCCAAAGGCGAGAAAAGCAACCGATTCTCGCTGGGTATCCGTTTGACCATCACTCCATCCGACGGGGCAGTCGCGTCTAGTTTTTCAGACACTATCCCGAAGATCGTTCCAAACGAGGTCATGGATGTGAATGCCAAGACAAGGATGATTATTGACAATATAGTAAAGAATCCCCTGACCTTTTTGCGTCGTATCTCCCGCTTTCCCATTGAAAATATTACTGAGATCGCGCTTCTAACTGAAACTTCTCCCTCCAGACTCCTTTCCTTCCAGATTTGAGGAAGACCGAAGACGATGGCTGAAACCGCCAAGAAGGAGACTCCAACTGACTCCAAGAATAGAAGATAATTCTCATCGATAATGATGTGGGCACCCGGGTATAGGTAGTACAGGCCGGTTAGGAAAACAATGTAGATCACCATATTTGAGACTATCTTTCTGCTCTTCTGCTCAAAGAAGAATAAAGCCAGTACTGCGCTAAAGGCAGCCATTATCGCGGAAAGGTAGATGGCGCTCGTCTTGCTGACCAGACGCATGTTATCAAGGCTGAGAGATACTAGGTCCCCAGTCGCAGATGCATCGCGGAGGGTAGACCATATCTTCAGAAAGTCTCCTTCCACCTGAGCGGATGCTAGCATGATGCTGGCTTCAATCATCTTCTCATGCGCACTCGTTAACAGACGCCTCTCATCGAATACCACAAAGCCTAAGCGTTGCGCCACGCCAATCTCAGAAGAGACATCCGCAAACTTTCCCTCAACGAAACTTAAGCCTCTACTAAGGCTATGTTTCGCAATCTGAGAGGTTGCGATTGAGCCTTGTGGAAGTAGGAAAGGTGATGAACCATTGTATATACGGAAGACGTCTTTTCCTATGCGAGACTGCTCCCTTAGGAAGAACCACAGGGATGCCTCGAGGATCACCTCCTCATTTGCTGGGACAATCACTATATTCCTTTTTAAGCCGAGAAACCAAGCGTCATTTGAATCTCCGTACTCGTTCACATAGGCAGATTCAGGGCCAGTTGTTCTCAAGACCTGGATGAAGATTCGTCCCGCTCCGGGGCTTGAGGATTGAACTAGGTATGGTGTGCCTTCCAGCTCGATCACGGCGGCAGGAACCAGAGAGAACGAGAGCTCTCTAGTGGAATCGAACACTCCTACCTTCTCGACTACGGGCACATACTCCGCACTCTTCGCAGTAAGGTTGCCTTTGTACACGTAAACCCTATAGGTGTGGCCTATTTTGAGATATGGTGCGGAGACATTGTACTCTCCGTTCTCGTTGGTAAGGTAGATGCCAGCACCGAGTCTCGGTTTCTCAAATGTGTTGAGGTCCCAAATTAATATCGTTGCATTCGCTATCGGTCTTTGACTGGTTGCGTCGACCACCCTACCATACATGAACCATGAAGGGGAGGCTAGGCTGGTGCTGAGGAGTGGCTGGAAAGCTACGAGCATTGCCAAGACGAGGGCAAAAAAGGTTAAGAATTTCGGCTGCATACCCACTCTCAGTGCACCAATCTTTTCGATACAAAGAGTTGGAAATTAATAAGTGTTTTTCCCTCTCCGAATGTGGAGTCTAGGCCGTAGAACGGCGGTGGTCTCCTTGGGAAATCTTTATACCATAATGGTTCCAGTACCCGGAAAAATTAGTAGTACTTTGCCTTTTTCTCGAATTGTTTCTCAAATATCCGCCGCACTTTCTGGATTGTATCAGCCTCTTCAGGGGATTTGTCCTCTCTAACTCGCGTAATTCGAGCGAAGCGCAAGGCCATACTGCACTTGTATTTTGGGCTCTCCTGTATCTCGTTGTATGCTACTTCGACCACTATTTTGGGGAGAACGAAGACGGTGTTTGCCTCTTCTCCAACTGATGTCTCTTTGAGTCGTCTGGTCATATCGATGATTTCCTGGTCTGTCAACCCCTTGAATGTCTTCCCGACGGTAAGGAATTCTCCCGTCTTATCGTCTCTGGCGGCAAGATAATAATCTGAAAGCCACCCATATCTCCGTCCATAGCCATACTCCGCTGCAATGATGACCAAGTCTAGCGGTTCCATCGTCTCCTTGATCTTGAACCAGTTCTTGCCTCTGACTCCGGGCGTATAAACGCTGTCAAGCCGCTTCGCTACAAGGCCTTCATGCCCTTCATCGGTTGCTTTCTTTAGGAATAGTTCAGCTTGGACCGGGTCACCGGTTATGATCTGGTCTGTCAATCGGATCTCCTCGGCTACCTCTCTAAGCCTTTCTCTACGCTTGACATATGGTTGGTCGATTAGACTTTCACCGTTGACGTACAGGATGTCGAAAAGGTATAGTCTGACTGGAATCTGCCTGACCATCTCTTCAATATTGTATACTCTTCTGAACCGACGCATAAGGTGTTGGAAAGGCAGGGGATGATTTACTTCTCCCATTGCTACAACTTCGCCCTCAAGGATGCATTCATGCGCCTTGATGTGTTCTTGAATCAGCTCCAAGATGTCTGGAAAACTCTCTGTAACATCTGTAAGCCTGCGGCTAAAAATCCTGACCTCGTTGCCCTGCTTATGGATTTGGATGCGTGCACCGTCCAGCTTGTACTCAAATGCAGTCCTTCCTCCATGCTCTCCTATAGCCTCCTCGACATGGTCAGTCGCCTGAGCCAGCATGAGTTTTACGGGTTTGAATATCTTGAAGCGAAGTTTCAGGATACCCGCCATGCACTCTCTCTTGCATATGGAAGCCACCTCTCCTATGTCTCCAGATATCAAGGTTGCCGCATGGATCAGTCGAAGCGGGATACCGAAAGCCTTTGAGACTGCATCTTCCATAAGTCCTTCCTGGAAGCCTGTCCTCATCTCACCAATCATTATCTTGATGATGTATTTTGCTTCGAGAGGCGTGGATCTGCCCAAAAGAGTTTCCACTAGCCGCTCCTTCTTCTCTCTAGAACCTTGGCCTGAGGATTCGGCTATGGCCTCGAAGATCCGTCTGACCTCAAGTATCGCTAGAGGTTTCTCGAAGAGAGTTGCTTGTCTTCGGACCTTGCTTGTCTCGAGGATGATCTGAATCGCGGTTCCGACATCGCCCTCGCCCTCTCCTTTGAAGACCTTGGAAAACTTCTGCGAGTCCACTCCGACTAGCCTGTTGATCACATTCATCAAAGTTGCCCAGCTGACGTCAAGTTCCCTTTGATCTCCTCCAGGGAAACTACGTCCCAAGATCATCGATACGGCCGGCTCAAGCTCATCTTCACCCAATTCCTTTATGAACTCCGCTACTATGTTGATCATCAGGCTGCGTTTGGTTGTCGCTGCGACCTTTTCACAGAGGTCAGCTATGGCTGAAAAACTCATGAGCACACTACGGGTTGGAGGTTAAAGAGCCGCTGATGGGTAAAGCTTTTCTGATACGTCATAACTTGAAGTACAATCTATACCCAGACTTTGTCTATTTCCTCTTGGATTTCCCGCTTCCTCTTCTCAAACTCCTCGATTGAGATTTCGCTTACCTTGTATCTCGTCTGGAAAGTCTCAAGTTGTTCTCTCAGTTTTCTCTCTCTCTCCTTCCGGTCCCTAATCATCGAATCGAAGAAATCCAGCATCATCTCGATGTCGGGCTTAATCCTCTCTCTGCCCTCGCTCGTCAGTTTTCCTTCTTCAACAAGTTTTGCGAGCGAGTCGTAGAAAGATCTGGTCTTCGTGTCGAGATCAAGAACATCACGCGCCGTCCTGCCCACAAGCTCCCTCCCGAGCTCTTCAACGTTCGCTGTAAGTTCTTTCACAAGAAACTGTAGCTGGTCTCGCTCCGTCTTCAGTAGCCCCATCCTCTCTTGGAACCTCTGGTCGTCGACCTCCCTGATCTTGTGTCTGACCTCGATCTCCTCCATGGTTATCTTAATATCTTCCAGACGTTTCCTCTTCCCATCGAGATCTCTTCTGAACTCCTCCAATTTGCGTGTGCGAAGACTCTGTAGATCGTTCAGTTTTTCCGAGTATTCCTCATAGAGTTTCGAGAATACTTTCCCCGAGATCTGTTCGGACTTGATCAGATTGAGCAGAGCAACCTTCCTATCGTAGTAGGCCGAGATATTGGACATTAACTCTTGAATCTCGCTCTTGACTCCGGTCGGGGGGGCAGGTGGAGGAGAGATTCTGACTGTGGGAGGGGGTGGCGGTGGAGGAACAGCTCTGGGAGGCTGTGCGGCGGGCGCCCGTGGTGGGGGTGCCTCAACCCTTTCGGGTGGGGTGATTCTCGGCAGCTTTGCTCCACAGTATATGCAGTAGACCATCGCAGGGGCTAGTTTACCGCAGTTCGGACAAGTGATGCGCCTTTCTTCCTCATGAGCAGACAATATTGTTCCCTTCGGATAATAACGCGCATATACCATATTAATTTAATCGACATTATATAAATAATTGTTGAAGCTAGTTTCCGCCGAAGTATTGAACGTGAGAAAAGCGGAAGCCTCTTCGATCCAAATTGAGACCATCACCAGAATATGGATTGGCCATCAGTGCAAGAGGAAAGCATGAACATCTCTTCAATATCGTTCAACAGAAACCTCATTGCCAAAAATGGAGCATACACCCTACTAATGTTTGTTCCATGTCAGAAAAAGATAAAGATTGGAAGGATGGGGATCCAAGTTTTTCCCGGGGGATACTACGCCTATACTGGCTCTGCTCTCGGAGGCGGTAGCACGAGCTTAGAACAGAGAATCTCGAGGCATCTGAGAAAAAATAAGAAGATGAGATGGCATATCGACTTCTTCTCGGGGGACGAAGATGTTAGGATAATCTCTGCGTTGATAGCCCAGACCGATAGATCGATGGAATGCGAGATCAACCAACATCTCCGCGAGAAAAGCAGATCAGCAATTCCAATCCCGAGATTCGGCTCCTCTGACTGCAGAAGAAGGTGCGGAAGCCACCTACTATACCTAGGCTGCGATGTCAAAATTCTCGAAGAAGTCACTGGGTTATTTGAAGAGAAAATGGGAAAGCGATGCGCAATTCTAAGATT
>Ga0315314_1001869_pt1 | contig 17986 bp, 12 predicted proteins | sample TDP9_MG_FD_203631 | JGI IMG/M metagenome (GOLD analysis project Ga0315314, IMG submission 203631) | Freshwater sediment microbial communities from Lake Towuti, South Sulawesi, Indonesia - TDP9 | ecosystem: Environmental > Aquatic > Freshwater > Lake > Sediment | place: Indonesia: South Sulawesi...
AAGAAAATATTAAATGGCGAGGTCTGCAAAGAAGCAAATAGCCTTCATCACGTTGTAAACTTATGCTGGCCTGAACCTGTGACAGTCTTCGAATTGGCTGAGATGGTGAGAGATCTAGTAAAAAAATGCACCGACGGCAAGATAAAGCCGGAAATTAAAATTGTAGATACAGGACAGCCAAGCTTTTTTACGGCTGGAGACAAAAAGTTGATGAAAGTTGACATAGGCAAAGCAAGAGCTTTTCTGGGGCTAGAAAATCTGGTTCCACCGAATAGGTCTCTGGAAAGAGTGATTAGAAAGCGGATCAACAAAATGAACTTTATGGAAAACTACTCGAACGAGACTGAAGGATGAAAAGGATGACAAGAATGCGTGTGTTAGTGTTCAGCGATCCCAATGTTTCGTCTATTGTCGAAGCGTTGTCGCCGTTTGCAAGCATCAGAAGAGTCAACTGGCAGTATAGGTATATTCCCGATAGCGCAAGATACATATTTTTGAAAATACCATATAGAGGAATAGAAGGCTTTTATTGGGTTATACGGGTGATTAGAGAAATTTTTCTGTTTCGAGCAGATGTTATACTGGCTCAGTATGCTTATTTTTGTGGGCTGATTGGAGCTATTGCTGCTGGGTTATCGAGGAAGGTATTCGTCATTCGGGCTGTTGGTAGCGATTTGAAAGTGCATTCTCAATCACTTACAGGGAGGATTGTGGTTCTCTTAACCTTGAGAATCGCTTCTGGAGTTATCTGCGTAAGCAAAGATCTAGAAAATATGGTCCAGAGGCTAGAGGCCAAAAGCACAGTAGTGATCCCGTCTCCGCTTATGCTGCCTTGTTATGACAAAACAAATGTTCGCAGGAAAGATAGGGAAATAGTCTCGGTGGCCCGTCTCGTGTCGATTAAGGGGATGTCTTACCTGATAAGGGCTATGGCGCACGTAAAGGATGGTTCGCTTGTGATCATCGGAGACGGCCCCGAGAGGAGAAAACTGGAGTTGTTGTCAAGACATCTGGAGTTAAGCGATCGTGTTTTTTTCACCGGATGGATCAGCGACCCTTTGAGGATTTTTGATCACCTTAAACAAGCAACAGTTTTTGTTTTACCTTCACTAAGCGAGGGGAGTCCACGTGTTCTTATCGAAGCTATGAGCTGCGGATTGCCAGTGGTTGCCACCGATGTTGGTGGGGTTCCAGAGGTAGTCGTAGATGGTGTCAATGGTCTTCTTGTATCCCCCAGAGATGAAAAGGCATTAGCGGAGGCAATAGAATATGTTTTCAACGACATTGATTTCCAGAGAAGGGCTTCTGTCGAAAACATGAAGGCGACAACAGGATATCTTCCCCCAATTATAGGTCAGAGAATATACGATTATTTGGAAAAGATTTTGCGTGGTGCAAATTAGTCGCTATTTAAAGTGTAAGGTGCGATCTGAGGACTGGATATGGGTATGATTGCTCGTAAGCTTGGGCTTTCATTCCTTTATATTTTGGTGGGTTATTTGATATTTGGCGTTTATGCTTATTGGTTAAGTTAAATCACAAATCATAAATGGATACAACAATACCAAATAATTCAACCCTCAAAAGAGGAACTTGTAATAAAAGTCGTCAAATCTAAAGAACCTAGAAGCCAAGACTTGGAGTACCTGACAAATAGGATCTATAGGTACCTAGGCACAAAAGTCAAAATAGAGTTTGTCAAGTCAATACCAACAGCGTCCAAACATCGCTTCACAATATCCAACGTGACTGAAGAGTTGTTCAGAAGTACCCCCAAAATTTAGCTTTTTACGTATCATTCGAGAGTGAATTGGAAAACCGCATGAGGATGAACCTGTATGCATTTGAGGGAGAGTCTAGTAAGAAATATGGTATTTCCGCTTATCGACGTCATTACTAGATCGTCTACATTGGAATCTCTTCATCAATGTGAGAAGTCTCAATGGTGGAGTCTTAAGAAATTGAAAGAATTACAAGAAAAGAAACTAAGAAAGTTGATAAGTTACGCATACGGCAATGTACCTTATTATAGAAAAATTTTCAAAACTATGAAGATAAAACCAGAGGAAACAAAAAATGTGGAGCACCCAGAGAAAATTTCCATACTTACTCACGAGGACGTTAGGCAACATCTTCATGATTTGGTGCTCTAAATACATCTAAGAGTTCGTTAACCAGATTTCAAACAACAGGACACACTTTGAAACTTTACAAAGATGAGAATGAAATAAGTTCCAGTACAGCATCCCTCTACCGAGGATTTAGGTGGTGTGGATATAACATTGGAGAACAGACATGTAACACAACCTTGAAACATGTTTCAGCTTCTGGCAAAAGAAGATACATAATATCTGAAGTTAAAACGCACGCGTGCGAAGGCTATTGAAAGACCTTGAGAGTGAAAATGTTGGTACTATATACATTAAGGTCGTGATCCCACATATGAGTCAAAGAGTTATGATGGTTGGATTGGACGGGTCGACGTGGGCCCTTCTAAGCCATTGGATTTCAAATGGCAAGCTTCCAACTTTCAAAAGAATCATAAATCCAGGATCAAAAGGGATCCTAAGGAGTACAATACCCTGTACTACTTTTCCCGCACTTCCGTCCATGCTTACTGGAATGAACCCAGGGAACCTTGGTATTTTCTCATTCATTAACTTTGATGGTTCACTCGCAACAGTTAGAGAAATCCAGTATCCGAAGATATGGAATATCTTAGACAAGCATAATCGCAGCTCGTGTATTGTAAATGTACCAGCTACTTTCCCCCCCGAAAAAGTATATGGCGTAATGATAAGTGGATGGGCTCCCTCTGAAAAGAGCAATTATACTTATCCAGAATGTTTAAAAAAAGACATCAAAAGATTCAAGAATGATAGGATTGAAGAAGAAATACGTAGACTTCGAAAGAAAAAGAGAAATGAAAAATCTCGGAAAAAATATTTCGACTTGATGATCGAGCAAACCGAAAGAAAATACGACGTCTTCAAAACGTTAAATCAAGAAAAAGACTATGACTTCTCTATGTTTTGGATACAAGAAACAGATACCATACAACATTATTGCTGGGAATATAAAGAGTCTTTACTTCGATTTTATGTCAAAGTAGATAATATTTTAAGTGATATTTTATCGAGCTTTCCTGAGAGAAATCTGTTCGTCGTCTCAGATCATGGATTCGAGTCAAGGCCTGAAAAATTCTTTTTTGTGAATACGTGGCTATATAAACAAGGATACCTTAAGCAAATGGGTGGACCTCTAATTAATCGTTTCGTTAATTATGGTCAATTTTTTGCATACAATTATTTACACCGGTGGTTTGCGGACAGAATTCTTGTCCTCTTGGAATCGATGAAAAAAAAGAGTGGTTCAAAGCAAAAATGTGCCATTCCGAAAATAGATAATATTTCTGGAATAGACCCAAAAAACTCGAAGGCGTATCTTAGTACGCTCTATGGGATTCGTGTTAACAATATAAGCAACCATGAAGCGATTCGGGAAGAGATTATTGAAAAGCTTAGGAGATTGAAAGATGAAAAAGGAAATAGCGTGATGAGAGGTTGTTGGAAGAAAGAAGAGGTATTTACGGGAAAATACTTGAAGGAAATTCCGGACATAGTGTTCCTCACTTCTGAGAGATATGCGCCATTCCCTACTTTGACTAAAAATCTGTTTGGCAAAATAAAGAGAACCAGGTACTGGTGGCAATCAGGTGAGCATTTCAGAGCGAGGGATGGAATTCTAATGGCATGTGGACCAGCTATTAGGAAAAATAACGATTTGGTAAATGCGAACATAGAGGATATATTCCCAACTATTCTTCATTTAATAGGGGTTGAGATCCCAAAATACGTTGATGGTAAGGTTTTGACAAAAATCAGTATCCGCGCGCACAAGCCATCTTTCAAAGAATATATGCACGTATCTGAAAAAAAGTCCAAACTAAAAAGAAAAGATGAAGAGAAAATAAAAGATAGATTAAGAGAGTTAGGATACTTGTAATTACTTGTTTCTTAGTTAATATTGCGGGACAAAACCGTTAAAATGAAGTAAATCATTTCGCGGTTGCTGAATTTTTCGCTTTTGACAGAATATTTACACAAAGTGTATCACCAATCCTGCCCGTCGAAGTTATTTGGAAGAACGAGTACGCGGTTATGACAATGATTTTGTGGATTTTGTTCCTAGAGTACCTCCTCAGCTGAGATCTGAACACAGAATTTATTACAGTTTTTTAGAAAACTTGCTCCAGATTTGGCGAAAATACCCTATCAGAGGACGGGTGTTCCTCCAATAGCTCCACATGTCGCTTATCGAATTGGCTTTCTAATCAAACGCGGCCATAAGTTTTTTGTTCGAAAACTTAGAAGCATCACGAAAGGTAGAGTTTCAATTCCGGACAAAATCGGTAATCCTCACTATGAAGAATGGATGAGGGTGGATAAAAACTTAAGAAAATTCTCCATGGATATACTGTTGGATAAGAAAACACTAAGCAGAGGCTATTTTAGCCAGGAGTTCATCATCCAAATAGTGAAGGATCATATGAGTTATAGGAAGAATTCCGGAAGATTGCTTTGCGCACTTGTAACTTTTGAATTGTGGCATAGATTATTTTTTGACGTACGCCGACGAAACTAAGATACACGAGAGCCTAAGTTCATTTGTCGGCAACTTCATAGTTTGCTGGAACCTTTTCCGTCGCCGCAACAACGTCGTCAACCCAAATCCATGATTCAGCACTATCCGTATGTTGATATAACTCAATAACAATCCAAGGATATTCGCTAACTCTCCATACACATTGTGTGCCGTCGACTGGATTATTGTTCCATTCTCCATATCCCGAAGGGTCAGTCTTGATCCCTGTCTTCTCTGCAACTAAGACATTGTTGAGCCATGCACGTACAACGCCAGTATTATCGGCCCTAAACTTAACGTAAACCTGAAAGTGAATCCATTGGTTAAGGTGGTCTGTGATATAGTAGTTCGTGTCCCATGTCTGTGCGATTGCGTTACCGGCAGCACTGAAGTCTACCCCGCCACTTATTTTCCCGAAGCGGTAATTAAACAGGACGTGTCTATCGCTGTGTATGCGGAATCTTCCACCAGTCCACCAATAATAAGGTGTTGAGCTAGGACCGAAGAAGATTTGCCATCCACCCAGAGTGCTTCCCCAACCAGTTGTTTGCCAGAGATTGTCAAAGTAAACCCACCAACTAACATAAAATTCCTTGTAACCGGTTTGATAGTATCTATTGCTAACACGTCTCTGACCATCACTTTTGGGAGGGGAAGGCTGATACAACTTCATTGAACGAGTACCACTTCTAGCATGAGCAGTATCAACGATAGCGTAAGAAACAGGAGCTTCAGGCATAGGACCGACATGATCCCAAGGTGGTTGAAGAACACCTGTTTCTCCACCATATTCAAAGAATATCTTGTCTACAAAGCTGTTCTCAGCGAGGATGCTCCCCCTAGATTGTATTGTGACCTCTTGTTGTAAGCTTGAATGTACTAAGTCAATTGAAGTATCTACAATAAGGAGCGAATTCAGAATCACGACTATGGATATGATAGATACATTTATCCCCGGCATGATGAGCTCCTGATTATACATTATTGTCCATTAAGCATTAAGAATCAATAAACTTTGTTATATATACACATCTCTAGTAAATACGATGTAATCAGAGAACACATCTTGCGACGGCGTACAGGTTTCATCCTTGACCTGCTACAACTTGCTGAAGGTCCAAGATCGGATTTGGGCATACAACTGCAGGTGATTAGCTTGGAAACAAAGTCGGACCATCTAACGGTAGTGCTTTCATATATGTGTATGCTGTTTGGTTTTTCGTTATTTGGAATCTTCGCTTGGAGTTTACGTTCTCACTACTACTTTCCCACAGAAGTTTACTGGTTGAGTTTCATACTTGTTTCAATACCCTTTCTATTCAATGCAATCTTCGGGGGTAGCGACCGAAAGCTTCGCCTAATTTGCCTGTTGTCCTATTCAATAATGATACATCTCCAGTATGCGGTAGTCGATAGCTCTCCACTCATATCATCATTCGATGCCCTTTCTGATTATAGATTAACTGGTAGGGTTGTAGCGAATCATGAATGGCTCACAGATCTTGAGCCGGGCTTTGGGCTTGCATCGGAGTATATATTCTACCCAATAACAAATTTCCTTTATGCAATCACTTCTATGTTGACGGGCATACCACTTATCTTGGTATGCAAGTATTTGCTTTTTATCAGGGCCTTCGTTGTACCTCCGTTAATCTATAGATGTTCAAGAAATTTCTTTGACCGTAAGGTATCTTACCTTGCTACCGGATTTTTTCTGTCATCACCTGGTTCCATACTTTTCCCTCATAAAGAAACTCTAGCTTTGATCTTCTTCATCGCAGGCATTTATGTAATTACTGAGATTGTTAAAACCAGAAAATTTTTGCTGATAGGCCTTTTATCAACGCTAACATTGATCATGACCCATCACTTGACTACTTACGTTTTCCTAGGTCTTCTTACGTCGTTGTTTTTCGCATCCACTGTTTTTAAACGTCAAAGTATATCTAAACCAACAACACAATTCCTCATGTTTTCTTATGTCTTTTTTGGAGCATGGATATCATTCGTTGCATGGAGAGTAATGTCTTTGCATGAAAGGCTACTATCTGAAGTATTTTTCCGCATTCTAATGCCTCAGCCGGAGGTCCTTCTTCAGCTGATGCAACCTTATGTTCCATACGAAAAAACCATAATTTGGGTTGGGTATGCTATTACTTTGATTTCCGCTAGTTTAGGTTTTCTATATTACTTAAGAGATAGAAAAAATCGTTCTTTTGCTTTCGTGACAATCACGTTTTTCCTCCTCGCTTTCCTTATACTTGCTACAGTTTTCCGCTTTGCGCCATCACCGACCCTCACAACAATAATCGTATCTCATCGAGCCTATGAATTTGGATTCTTTTGTGTTGCGCCTTTGTCCGCCCTATTCTTTATCAAAAATCGATCAAAGAAAAGGTCAACGGTAAATGTGGTCCTGATCTGTGCCATGATCATAATGATGATTACTGGGCCAATGGCGGGTATGCTACATCCACAGAATTTCTCTGAAATCACAAAGGTCATTTCCTTTAGCTCCTTATCACTGAGTACATGGACAAGTCAATTTACTCGAAATGAAATCATAATTGGCGATAAAGTAGTTCGTATGACAGTTTCAGGGTATGGGAGCAGGTCAATTATTTCATACCCCGCTGAATTATTAACTGAACAAGATTCTACATTCAATTCTGGGTTAACCCCGAAAACACTTTATGTAGTTACATATTTATACATGGAAAAATCTATTCACGACTCGCTAACGAGAAAAGTCGATACGCCCTACTTCAACAGTGTTTACACCAATGGCTTGTTCACTACGTACGGTGCAACTCTCAATATGACGTCACTTTAGGTTTGAATATATATTTGGGCACATTGTAACTCACATTCAATTGTTATGCGGAAGGCCACAACATGCGCGTTAAATATTTGCCTGTAAGCAAAAAAAGGGATTCAAAACTCCACAACAGTTTGCTTTACGAATATTTAACTCTAGCTGTGATTGTGGCCACGGGTATCGCCCTGAGATTTTGGCATCTCCAGTTTTACTTAGATAACGGGGGGTTGGACTCTATGTATTATGTCCTTGCAGCTGTTAAATATTCTAACGGGGACTTCTTTACACGAAGCGTTACTCTCAAAGGGCCCTTTTTTACTTTCATGTTAGCTCTATCAATGAAAATCTTCGGTCCGACTTTCATGGCTACCAGGTTTGTATCATTAGTGGCTGGGAGCCTATTGATAGTGGTCACTTTCCTCCTAGGTTCAGAACTATTTGATAAGAAAACTGGACTATTAAGTGCTCTGATTGTTTCCTGCAATCCGTTATTGATATTTTATCATGGTCTCGTCTACAGGGAAGCTGTATTTTCGTTTACTTGGACAGCCTTTATTTACTTTGCTTTGCGAGGATTCAAGGGGAAAACCCTTTTTTCAATTATTGGCGGTATTTTCTTCGTTCTTTCGTCCTTTACGATCTCGCTAGGTTTATTCGCGGGGATAGGCCTTGTTCTATACCTTCTATTGGAGATGGTCTTTAAAAGCGAGCAAACTCTTACACGATATAAGAATCTAGATAAATTCTTCTTCGCCGCTTTTCTAACTCTGGCCCCTTTCATTGTGAAGAATTATCTTACATACAAGGATCCATTTATTCAATGGCTTTTCCGGTTTCAGTATCCTACAAAAGCGATTTTTGAATCCATAATGTGGATATGTATGGGCCTTATGGCTTTCAGCCCTGCATGGACAAGAGTGCTTAAAGCATTACATGTCCAAGCTAAACTCCCAAAATGGTACTCCCTGTCTTCGTCAATCAAGCTACATCCTAGAACAATTAAGATTTGCATTGTAACGTTTTTGGTTGCAATAGCAATGTCCGTTTTCATGTATGAGTTCTCTAAGGGTCTAGGTGAGTCTACTCACTTCACTCGAATCGTTCTTGGCCTAGTGAAGCTTTTGGAGACTCTGGCCCTCCCCGAATCTTTAGGTTTCTTGTTAGTCTTTTCCGTTGCCGCAATAGTTTACACCTTAAAAACGTCTCGGGATGTTGCTTTGGTCATATCTGCATTTGCGTTCTCTGCTCCTGGACTTGCTTGGGGAGTCATCGGTAATTACATGAGCAGGCTTGGCTTAGGATTTTACGAAATTCTGATTTATTATCCTAACGATCCTCTTCAGAACTCATTCCGGTATGTCTCGTCATATATATCTCTGCTTTCAGTTTTTGCATGCGGAGGGATCTTCTTATTATCCGACAACTTTGCGCGTATGCTAGGGAGGTACCACGAGAGAAAAGCAAGAAAAACCCGTATGCTGAAAACCGCTGTTGTCTTGATCCTGACCTTAATATTTGTTCTTCAGTTTATCTATGCCGATGCACTCTTAATCACAAAAGCTCGGAGAGATTCTTTCGCCTTAGAGCAGAGATATGGTTCAGCACTAGAGTGGCTTTCCAGTAAGGGCTCTCCGCCTGTTTATGGCTTTAACCCAAAATTGAAAGAACAATACGGACAAAACAAGGTGGTACTGCTAACCAAAGAAACCCTAATGGGTATTGCTCTGAGAGCTTCCGACGAGAGAATTGAGTTTGTCATTTCAGATGTTTTTGGTGACTACTCTGAGGCACAACTCGCTCTATTTTTCGCAGGCCTCGAAGATCAATCCCCAGTGAGTATTGACAGTTTCCAACTGGTCAAATCTTATAAGAGTTGGCCTAGAGTTCAGATATTCAAGATCAACATAGTTGAACCTAATCGCACAGCACTTGTTGTTCAACACGAAGATTGGGGGGAAGAATGGGTTTCTTTTCTTTCAGAGAGCTATCTAGTCGATGCTGTCAATGACGAAGAAGATCTTACACCTCATTTTTCTAGAGAGTATAAACTTGTTGTACTAACAGAGATTAAGCGGCCTTTGACGGACGTTGAATTGAAAGTCTTACAGCAAAAAGTGGCAAACGGAGCGATCCTGATCCTTAATGGTTTGTCGCCTGCATACGTGGATTTGGAAAAAAGTGGATACTGGATTGGAGCCACAAAGTTTACCGAGGCTCCAAAGGATGCCAAGTGGAACGTGAAATTTACAGAGAATGCTAGGGCTTTTTCAGCTGAAATTGACCTAAATAAGAATTACGGTCTGTACTCAAGCAGCAATTATTCTTCACCTACTGGTTTAGCTGGAATCGGAGATGACGTTGTGGTTTATGCAACGAGAGTTGAAGATGGAGCTGCAGCGATCTTCGCCAAGCCCTTTGCTAATGGAGTAGTAATATTTTCAGGAATAAGACATGGGTACGCCACTACGGCAGAAGATTATAGTGTGTATGTGAGCTTTATTCAAAGCTTGTTAGAAAAAGCAAATGATGAAACACTTTTTACATAGTGGATATCGACCACTTGATGCGAAAAATTAAATGATTCGAACCCTCGACTGTCATCATTATCAAGGGAAGAGGGATAAACGGAATTAGCCCAATACCTTAATGGCGAGGAACGAACCATGGAATTAGACGGACTGAGTATCGTAGTAACCGGAGGCGCAGGATTTATCGGAAGTCATCTCGTTGACAGATTAATCAAGATGGGCAACCACGTGATTGTCTACGATAACTTTGATGGATATTATGCCGGGAAACAGGATAACCTTCGGAATCATATTGGTAATCCAGACTTCACCCTGATAAGAGCTGACATACTTGACTATGATGCATTACGCAAAGTCATGAAAAAAGTTGATATAGTGTTTCACCTAGCCGCACAAGCGGGAGTTAGGTACTCTCTAGAAAATCCAATAAGAACAAACAAGGTAAACACAACCGGAACACTAAACGTGTTAAATGCAGCCAGAGCAAAAGGTTTGAAAAAAGTAATATTCGCTTCGTCGTCTTCTGTCTACGGAGTACCCCAATATGTGCCAGTTGATGAAAAACACCCCACAAACCCTATGTCAGTTTACGGAGCTAGCAAGCTTGTAGCCGAGAAATATTGCCTGATATACAATGAAATCTATAGCCTTCCGACTGTAATACTCCGTTACCACACAGTCTATGGCCCGAGACAGAGGCCTGACATGGCAATTTATAGATGGACCCAACAGCTCCTCCAAAATAAGCCTCCAGTGATTTATGGAGATGGGAAACAAGCGCGAGACTTCACTTATATTGATGACATAATCGACGGAACATTGAAATCTGCTGAAACAGAAGGCATTGAAAGAGAAATTTTCAACCTTGGAAGCGGGTCTGACGTGAGCGTAAACACTATTGTAGAACTACTGCTAGGACTAACCGACAAGAAAGACATTGAACCAATCTACACCCAGCCGAAAATTGGTGACGTTCCATACACGCACGCAGACATATCCAAAGCAAGAAGTCTTTTGGGGTATAATCCTAAGGTGACCCTGGAAATTGGAATACAGCAATTCATTGAGTGGTTTAAATCGCGCTTGCAGGCGACGTAGGTATGTGACATGATCTCAATAATCATACCCGTCTGCAATGAAGAAGACAACATTCTCCCACTCTACAGCAGATTAAAGCCCGTATTGAAAAGACTTGGCAAACACGAAATCATTTTTGTGGATGACGGAAGCACAGACCGCACTTTCCAGAGACTTAAAGAGTGCGCAGAAAATGATAAAAGAGTAAGAATAATCAGATTTAGAAGAAGCTTTGGGCAGTCCGCCGCCCTCTCCTACGGTTTAGACCATGCAACAGGACAAATCGTGGTAACGATGGATGGAGATCTGCAAAATGACCCTAGCGATATTCCTGTAATGGTGGAACAGATTCGAGAAGGATTTGATGTTGTTTGCGGTTGGAGGAAAAAACGAAAAGATCCGTTTCTGAGAAAGAGAGTTCCATCCCGAATTTTTAACTGGTTAACCTCGAAAATGTCGGGGCTCAATCTTCATGATTTAGGCACACCCTTCAAAGCTTATCGAACGGAAACCGTCAAGAGCATTAGCGGTAGCTTATATGGCGAGGTTCATAGATATGTCCCAGTTTTAGCCAAATGGAGAGGCTACAAGATCTGCGAAGTAGAAGTAAAGCATAATCCTCGACAACATGGAAAGACAAAGTACGGATGGTCGAGACTTATCCGGGGCTTCCTAGATCTACTTACCGTGCATTTTCTGGAGAAGTACCTCTCAAGACCCCTACACTTATTCGGTACAATTGGGCTCTTGTCTATGGGATCGGGAGCGATCATATCCGTATACCTTTTGATTCTTAGGATCTTTTTTAAGCAGCCATTGTCGGATAGGCCAGTGTTGTTATTGGGTGTCATCATGGTGGTTTCTGGGGTGCAATTCATTACACTAGGGCTAGTATGTGAAATGCTCACGAGATATCGTCACGAAACTAACAAAGGCAAGCTCTATGACGTAGAAACCTGGGTCAACTTCGAACATCGACAAAGCGCCAGGCAACGAAAACCCGAAAAGTCTAGACGACGGCTAACGCGAAAGAAGGCTTGAAATAATGAGAGTCTAATGATAGCCTTACCTTATCGATATTGATGCGACAGCTACGAACGGCGGCGTAGATCATCAAATGAAATGCAAAATTCTAGCGTTGCTAGGATTATGTTCTTTAATATTTTCAATTTGTTTAGCCCTAATGGTCAAAGATCCGGCTACTGGCACTATTACCACTACTATCACCGCCACCGTTACTACTACTACCACCGTTACTACTACTACTCGGGCAGTAGAAGTTGGTAAGTGGTCCGTATTTGAAATTGATTTAACGTCAACTAACTCCTACTCTAATAAATATTTAGACGTTTGGCTTTCAGGAACCTTCACCCATCAAGTTTCTGGGAAACAGATAATGATAGAGGGCTTCTGGGATGGAGGCAACTGTTGGAAAATTAGAATGGCACCGACAATGACTGGCGTATGGACCTATTCAATAATATCAAACGATAACCAGCTTAATGGAAAGACAGGAAGTTTTACCTGTGTAGATTCTCTTAACAAAGGATTCATTCAAGTGAACCCTGATCGACTTTATACCTTCATGTATGCGGATAGAACCCCCTGGTTCCTCATGGGAGACACTCTTTGGTCAGGCACTAGCATCCTTGTGGATTATGAAACTCGCTTCAAGTCCTACGTGGATCTGCGTGCATCCCAGAGATTTAACTATATTCAGTCGGTGATTCTAGTAGGAGCAAGGGGTCCCTTTGCCAATATAGATGATCAACGGAAGAATGAGGGCGGCTATCTCTTTCTAAATAATTTTGACAAAGACTACCTGAACCCAGCCTATTTCCAGTGGTTAGATAAGCGGGTTGAGCATGTTACGGTCAAGGAAATGGTTTACTGCCTATTCTTCAGTTGGTCACAAGATTGGAGTACCTTCTCAAATGATCAAGCAGAACGTTTCCTTCGATACATAGTCGCACGCTACAGTGCATTCAATGTGTTTTGGTCAATCTCAGGCGAATGGAACGAAGCAAATGATGCTGCCTTCTATAACAATCTGGGACGGATATTGGCTCAGAAAGATCCCTATGACCATCCTACAACTATTCACCCCACTGGTGGTGGTGATGCCTTTGGTATAGGGACGCCTCCATGGTTGCTCTATGGCATGCAGCATAAAGGGATACAAGGGGGAACAAATCTTAATCAAGAAATTCAAAACGAACGCAAGTACGATAGGCCAGTGACAAATGGGGAATATGGTTATCTCTTTGGCCGGAATATGGAGGGCAAAGACAATAAATACGTGCGAACACGCGCTTGGCAAATTGCTACTGGTGGAGGGTTTTTTGTAAACGGTTTCAGAAATACCTATTGCGTCCCAAAGGGAAATTGGCATCTCGACGACTCAAACGATGCAATAGTGGGTGAGTATTTCAAGATCCTGTACGATTTCTTTACCACAAAAACTCATTGGTGGGAAATGGATCCTAATAATGACTTGGTAGATAATGGATACGCCCTCGCGAAGATTGGTCAGGAATACATTATTTACCTTCAGAATGGAGGACTAGTCCACGTTGATCTTGCAGCAGCAACTGGTACGCTCCATGTTGAATGGTACAATCCCAGGAATGGAAGGTATTCAGGTCAAACCACTGTGCAAGGAGGAGCAACAAGAAATTTTGCCGCGCCTGATTCTAATGACTGGGTTTTGCACATTAATGCTGATCGCTGATTTCCATGGTTGGTCGCAGGAGAAAGCTGACCATGAGAATCTTAATGATAGTACCTGAGCCCTTCTTCACACCGCGGGGAACTCCGATTAGTGTATTGATGAGAGCGAGGGCTCTAAGCAGTCTTGGACATGAAATACATGTTCTCACATATCCTGTTGGAAAGGATGTTAGAATACGAGGAATAAGGATACATCGATCACCAAGAGTACCATTCATCAATCATGTGCCAATAGGGCTATCCTGCAGGAAGATCATACTTGACGCGATTCTATTTCTTTTCACTATTTTCTTTAGTTTCAAACAGAAGTATGAGTGCATACACGCTCATGAAGAAGGAGCCTTTATAGGTGTTATCCTTAAGAAGATTTTTGGAAAATCTTTGATCTATGATATGCATTCCAGTATACCTGATCACGTATTAAGCTTCACTAGAAGTAGACATATGACTTACTTTGGTGTTATCATACAAAAGTGGATTGTGAAGAATTCGGACATAATCATAGTGATCAGCTCATCACTAGTAAGGGAAGTCAATGAAATTTCCGCCGACAAGAATATATTCCTAATTGAAAACATTCCTATCTTCGAAGACGCGCCTGTATCAGAGGAATCGTTAAAAAAGTTGAGAAAAGAACTCGACGTCCATGACGAAAATGTAGTTCTCTATACGGGAACGTTCGAACCGTACCAGGGTTTGGACATATTATTAAGAGCTATTCCTAGAGTAGTTAAATCAAATAATAACGTAAAATTCATAATGGTAGGGGGAGAAACGGGACAAATTTATCGAATGAAAAAGTTGGCCGAATCGTTGAACGTAACAAACTACGTGACATTTACTGGTCCCAGACCACTTTCTGAAATGCCGCTTTTTATGGCGATAGCACATGTCCTCGTCTCCCCCAGAACAAAAGAACGGGAAAATCCACCCCTTAAACTCTACTCCTACTTGAAGTCTAGGGTGCCGATTGTGGCCACAAACGTTCCTGCAAATACTCAGGTTTTGACAAATGAGACATCAGTTCTGACTGATCCAGAACCAGATTCTTTCTCAAAAGGGATAATATCATTGTTAGAAGATGAAGAGCTTAGAAACCGCATTGTTAGAAATTTGAAAGAGGTAGAATTTGATCATAGCGAGTTTCAGATTAAGCTAGGCAAAGCATACTCATCTTTGGAACAAAGTGTTCCCATTCAATATCAATAAGAATTATGCCACCTTCAAGGTGATAAGTTTGAAAAGATACTTCACTCTTGCTCAGATATTTTGGACATTTCAACGACGCAAGAAACTCTGTTCGTACAATCCAATCAGAGTGTGGATCGAGCCTACAAATCTATGTGACCTGAGGTGTACCATCTGTCCCAACAAGTCCATCGACCCCAAAAAGAAGGGATTCATGAACTTGGATCTATACAAACAAGTCATTGATGAAATCTCAGGCTACGCTTACGATGTAAATCTATGCCATCGGGGCGAGTCTCTTTTGCATCCCGACATTTATGGAATGATAGAGTATGCAAACCAGAAGGGTTTGCTGACTCGACTGCACACAAATGCAACTCTGTTGGGCGAGAAAGAATCTCGCAAACTCTTGGAGTCAGACCTGGATTTACTCTCGTTCTCCTTCGATGGATATGACAGGGAAACATACGAAAAGGTTAGGGTAGGCGCAGACTTTGCTGAGACATTAGATAATATTATTCAGTTCTTAGAAATCAAAAAGGAACTCAAAAAAACAAAGCCATACACAATAGTTCAGATTATTGAAGGACTTGGTTTTAGAGAGCCGGATCCTGTCACAAAAAATGAATTCAGAGATAGATTTCGCTCTTTACCGTTAGATGAGTTTTATGTGAAACCTCCTCATAATTGGGGGGGAAGTATCTCATTGAAAGAGAAAGGATCCGATTCCTCCCAAAGGTGTAGACCCTGCACGTTTCCGTGGTACGCATTAACCGTCTTTTGGGATGGAGCGGTCGTACCTTGTCCTCAAGACTTTTTTGGCGAAATCGAACTTGGAAACGTCAAACAGAGCACTCTACGCGTGATTTGGAATAACGATAGAATGATGCACCTCAGGGGAAAAATGATTGCTGGCGAATACCAAGATCTAAAACCATGCAATAGTTGTGATAGACTCTTAAGAAAGACGATTTTAGGGTCGATGATCCCTAAGCAGAATTTCACCAAGTTTATGTCTGAGAACCTTCTTGGCTATGGTTCTAAGAAGCACTTTGCTCTAAACTATGACGATAGTTGAATACGCAAGGGATTATGGCAGACATACTCAAAGTTATGCGGACACAACGTTTAGGAAAAAATGGCGCCTTTGATATTTCGAAGAAAAAGAGAGCTGAACAACAAGTGAAAGTTTGATGTTGACAGGAATAGAGAGCACTGCCGAATGGTACAAAGAGAAGACATGGTTGTAAGACTATGAGATTAATTGAGCATTTGCACAATTTTGCAAGATTCGCGACCGGGGGCTATGTTCCAGTTACGGGTCCATTAAAGGCAGCATGGGAAGTGACCGAACTATGCAATTCACGGTGCCTAACCTGTGACAGGTGGCGAGTTAAAGAAGAGGGGGACGTTTTGAGCCACCAGGAGGGAATGGACTTGATCAGGCAATTGGCGGCAGAAAATGTGGTGAACCTTTCTTTCACAGGAGGAGAACCCTTATTGAGACCGGATATTTTTGATCTAATATCTTACGCGAAAGAAATGAACTTGACAACATCACTTAGTTGCAGTGGGCACTCCATCCATACCAAGAACGCAGAAAAAATTTGTCGCTCAGGCCTTGACCTTATATACATATCCCTAGATGGGGCATCTCCAGAAAAGCACGATTACACAAGAGGGATTAGTGGCTCTTTTAGAAGGACAATGGACGCAATTCGTCTGCTTCAAGAAAAGCGCATAGATTCAAAACCACGAATCTTCATAAATACTACCGTAAACAGCCGTAATGTATCCGATCTGATTGGCATAGCTGATGTTTGCGCTAAAAAAGAAGCCGATGGGATGACCATTCAACCAATTCAACATTTTAGCGAAGCAAAATTCAACCCAAAGCAGAATCTGCTTCTAACCTCCGAAGTTAATGATTTAATGTCTTCAAACTTACAAGTTTTGACAAAGAAGTATAGCAGGATGTTGCCAATAATGAATGAATACTTCTACAACTTTGAAACGTTTGTTAAAAACCCGGTTATGCTTTATAAATATCGTTGTGTAGCAGCATATTTTTCGATGGTGATAGGTTCAAAGGGTAAAGTGTTTCCTTGTCCTGTTGAGTTCGCAAGTCTAGGTAATTTACGGGAAAAGTCGTTCAAAGACATATGGTATTCCAAAGAAGCTAATGATCTACGAAAGAAGATAAAGAACTCCGAACATCCGATTTGCTGGTTTAATTGCGTCGCTCCTATGAACATCCTTCTATCTTATTTTCACCCTCTACGTTTTCACAAACTTCTCAATCCAAGGTTACTCAGTCACGTCATATATAAGACGAACGGTTGATATCCTTTAACACTGGCGCGTGTACAAAATTCTCCATTTAAACTTCTTCTCACGTTGCTACCAGAAGGGTTCAAGAAAATCGGATCATGGAAGGACCTAGGAAATTTGATGATCCTGTTGAAGCTTTACTTCACACGCAAAAACAGCGAGGAAAGCGAAACGCGTTGAGTAAATTCGAGAAATACGACAAGTATTACCCGAGTAAATTCGAAGAGAAAAAATATGGTCATCCGATAGGAAAAAATATGTTAGACATGCAACATAAGGTTTTGTCAAGGATGGTCGATGAAGATAAAAGTAGCATCTTAGATGTCGGTGCAGGAACGGGTTGGATATCCCTATACTTGATGAGAGAGAAAAGCGCAAGCGCAGTTGCATTCGATGCATCTAGGGAAATGTTGGAGTTCGCGAGAAATCGGGCGAAACTGCAAAAAATGGAATTGGACGCAATCTTAGGGGATGCGCATAGGCTACCGATCCGTGACAGGTCATTTAATTACGTTATATGCTTCCGAACACTGCTTCACCTTAAGAATCCGAAAGCAGCGATATCTGAAATGTGTAGAGTTTCAAATCAGATAATAGTAGATTTCCAATCCAAGGCGAGTATTTCCGGAATCTTAGAGACAATTAAGAAGAGTCTACCCGACTTCGACAA
>Ga0315314_1001870_pt1 | contig 17976 bp, 12 predicted proteins | sample TDP9_MG_FD_203631 | JGI IMG/M metagenome (GOLD analysis project Ga0315314, IMG submission 203631) | Freshwater sediment microbial communities from Lake Towuti, South Sulawesi, Indonesia - TDP9 | ecosystem: Environmental > Aquatic > Freshwater > Lake > Sediment | place: Indonesia: South Sulawesi...
CCCTACTGGAATATTCATACTCGAAAAAGAACTGCCGATTATAAGAAACCCAGACCTTATTCAACACTTGAAAGAGACCTTGGCAACATCGTAACCTTTAATGATTTCATGAACGAACTAAAAACTATTTTTCAAAAAGTTCATACTGTCTTGAAACATGGAAAAAGGTGTGTTATTATTGTGATGGATATCCGCCAGGGGTCTCAATTCTTTCCTTTTCACATGGACATATCTAACATTATGGAGAAAATTGGCTTTGTTCTTGAGGACATAATAATCTGGGATAGAAGGAAAGAATACAGTAATTTACGACCACTGGGATATCCATACGTTTTCATAGTGAACAAGATCCATGAGTACATCTTAATATTCAGAAAGGATAAGGTCGAAGAAATTGAAGAACTCCTTTCTTGATTACATTGACCCAGATGTAGCATACTTCATTGGGCTAGTGACTGCTAGGGGAGAAATATCAGATAGTGGAAGAGTAAAACGAATTTCAATAGAGTTTCCTTTCAGAAACCTTAAGGTAGAAGGAGTGAAAAAGAAAATTGCCCAGAAAGATCAAATACTTTTGAGTTTAGATCACGTCATAAATCGAGTCAATGAACTTGCAGATGTCAACCTGAGAAAGGACGAAAGTGAACGTTCAGTGTATTTGATAATTGAAACATTGAAGAATACCATGTTTTTAAGAAACACCAAGATGCTAATGAAAGAAAGAACTTCATATTACGAGTTTGAAGTCCCTGATCAGATTTTTGAATCTGACGAATCAATCAAGAAGGAATTCATTCGAGGATTTGCAGATGTCGCCGGGTCCGCAAGATGGGCAAACAGAAATAGATGGGGAAAATGTAGAGTTTACTTAGATGTTCTCAACAGCCCTTTGAACTGGCGTTTACCAATCCAAATCTGTTATCTCCTGCAAGATCATCTGGAAATTCCAGTGGATGTCATACAATGGGGGCATCCAAATACCAGAGACCCTAGCTTGAAAGAATATAACAAGGGGAGAAAAGATGCATGGGCTAGAGAGCATCAAATTAAAGTCTTTGCGGATGACTTTGAGAAGATTGGGTTCTACATGTCTCATAAGCAAGAAATTCTTGAAGAACTTGCAGAATATAATCGAAAAAAGGGGTTTGAGAAAGCGAAGTTTTGTAAGCCTCCTAAACGAAAGAAGAACAAACCAAAACATCCCTCTGAAAACTCAGAGAAGATACCTAAGGAAATAAGAGGAAAACACTACGATTCTTATTGGCAAATCTGTACTGACGTAGGGTGTATTAGGTATGCCAATTTTATGAGAGACCAAAAACGATTAGGCAAATGGGTAAAGTCAAAGAAGAAGAGTGTTGAAAAGAAGGTCCAAAAGTGAATCATCTTGTATAAGACAGAGAAACAAATGTACCCACATGTCGGTGCCTGGTTCAAGAAGATACTAAGGGAGAGGTTCAAAGACGCCAAAGTTTATGTTGAAGATACATCGAAAAAAGTTCTTTCAAAATGGCTTGTTGAAAAGGGTTTTCACAACTTCTTTCCTAACTACCAGACCTACGAAATTGAAGTAGATGTTACTGGAATTGTTGAGAAATCAGACGAGGCGCATCTAGGACTTGTAGAATGTAAACTTAGCAGAATTACTTTGAGGGATTTGTCCCAATTGTTAGGATACAGTAAAGTTGCTTTACCATTGTATTCTATAATACTTTCGCCTAAAGGAATCTCTCGATCTATGAATCTTCTGTTAAATATTGCCAGAAGAAATGATATTCTGTACTATTCAACTGATAGGCACATCATCATTGGAAAATGGAATGAAAGAAGACAAGAACTGGACTTATCATCGTTAATTCCAAAGGGTACCCGACTTTGACATATTCGAAAATCCGCTGAAAAACGCAAAAATATGGGCAAAATCATCTCTATGTGAGTTGGCGAAGGCTTTCTGCGATGGCGCCTCTTCGATTAAGATTATGGACTAAAAGGTTAAGTCGATAGGGACTTTTCAACGTTCGCGTAATCTCCGAGAAAATGAAGCTTGGACGCAAAAAGAAGTCCTTGAAATACTCGTGAATCATGCGTTTAATTGTGTCAAAAGGCACGGCACCTGAGGAGATTTCGCTTACACAGACACCCGTCTCCCAGTATTGATCAGCGTCTAATATGCCGGAGACTTGAAGTTCATCCCAGAGATCGGTTCCTGGAAAGACTCCTAGTATGTTGAATTGGGGGACATCCAAACTTATTTTCTGGGCGAATCTGAGGGTGTTTAAGATTTCCTCTCTGGTTTCTTTGGGGGCACCCAATATGAAGGAACCTACTATTACGTCTACTCCAGCCTTTCTAGCGGTCTTCACCGCTGTTTCAGCTTGTTCGGGGGATGTTTGTTTGTTGTAGAAGTCCAGGATTCGTTGGCTGGCACTTTCGATTCCGTAGTAAACCATTATGCAACCCGCTTTCACAGTCTCTTGTAACATTTCATAGGAGCAGTGATCAACCCGCATTTCACAGATCCATTCTATATCCATCTTCTCTCTTCTGATCTCTCGACAGAGCTCGATTACTCGCTTTGAGTTTGTGGCGAAACTGTCGTCTACAAAGAGAAACTGGCTATAACCCTTGCTGACTAACAAACACAATTCGTCTATAACATTCTTTACTGATCTTGGTCTCCAAAGATTGCGAGCAAACTTTCGGCACCCACAGAAACGACATCGATAAACGCATCCTCGAGAAGAAATTGTTGTAGTGAATTTTTTGGGAGCCACATTCAACCCAGCCACAGTCGAGTGATATTCTACGTCTAGTAGTGCACGATCTGGAAAGGGTAAAGAATCAAGATTCCTTATCAGCGGACGATCAGGTGTTGACACAATTCTGTTTTTGTCTCGATAAGTAACACCTAACACATTCTTCAGATTACCCCTCTTTTCCAAACATTTTGTGATTTCAAGACTTGCCTCTTCACCTTCCCCCCGAACAATCACATCCACCCAAGGATAAGTCCTGAGAATCCTTTCAGCGTTGAAAGTTGCATGATAATTACCGAAAACTACTGGCAAGTCAGGATTTTTTCTTTTAACCTCCCGCGCAATAATTGCCGCAGTACGGCCTGAACTGCTCAACGTGGAAAAACCTAATAGGTCAGGATTTTGATGCTTCACCCAGTCCACTGTGGCATCCACGGAAAGGTTTTTGGCTGCTTGATCAAGGACAGAAACTTCGATTCCCTCCTCTTTCAAGGCTGTGGCAACGTATAAGATACCTAACGGAGGCCATGAACCGATAGCCTTATGTTTCTCGCACGTGGGAAGCTCGATGTTAGGACTGGGGTTTATGAAGGAGAACTTCATTTTTCTCTACTGGTTCCTATTTTTTTCAAAAGGCATTAATTTGTCTTGCCTATCATCACTCGAATCCTTCCGACACTCACTCTAAGGGTTCTTTCAACTTCATTTTTCTATCTTTGTTTTCAACAGTTTTAGGTAAAACTGCCATTGGCTTGTTTTTGCTCGTGAAATCATGGTTTACGTTTCAAAAGTGCTAATTGCACACGTTCTTCGCTAGATTCTCTCTTAATTACCCGTGAATTCGTTGCTTTAAAAAATAATTCGCCTGGTATCTTGAATAATAAGAAAGCGACAGACTTATTTATTTTACAATTCTTTAAACATTAATGAATCCGTTATCAGATTGATTGAAACGTGATAATGTGGGTGAGCCAGAGGTGGCAAGCCTCCTCGTCGAGTATAACTGTCCCGAGCACGGTTTGGAACGTTTTAGGATAAAAATCGTAAAGCGCTTTAACATGGACCCCGACACGATACTACCAAGATTTAGAACAAGACCTAAGGCTGGTGAGATCAAATTCTTGGCAATAGGCAGAAATGTAACAAACACCGACATTGAAAGATATTTTACGAGTTATTTCCGTGAGAGGGGTTTGTGGGAACAAGTATTACGCATGAAATTATTGTAGAATGGCTTTGAATCAAGTCAAATCAGCTCAAATGCCCTTTTTTCAGAGATTTTTAAGGCAGGGGGTTATTCTGCTCTCGGTATGAAAGCCTCTTCTCAAATAGCCCTTTTTATTCTTAAATTCTCGGTGAACAGCACTCTTTATGAGCTGAAGTTTTGATTAGACTTACTTTAATGAAAGAGTATTATGGATGAGTAAATATTTAGGGTGAATTAGTAGTAGTGAAAGAGGATGAGCGATGTCGTCTACATCTATTGAGGATGTCACAAGCGGTTGTTGCGAAGGAAAACCTGTAAATATTAAGGGGTGGGTTTACCGCAAGAGAGAGAGCAAGGACGTTATTTTCCTTGTAATTCGAGACGCCACAGGCATTATTCAGTGTACTGTGAAAAAGAAAAGCCCTATGTGGGATGTCGCAGAGAAGGTCACGATTGAATCCTCTGTCTTGGTGAGCGGAACCGCAAGAAGGGACAGAAGGGCTCTTGGGGGTTATGAGATTTCTGTCAAGAAACTGGAGATAGTTGGGCTTGCCGAAACTTTTCCGATTACAAAGGACCAGAGCGAGGAGTTTCTACGGGACGTTCGTCACTTGTGGCTTCGAAGCCGCAAGATGAACACGATAATGAGAATTAGAAGTGAGGTTTTACGAATTATCGACGATTTTTTTAGGGACAGGGGCTTTATCGAAGTTTCACCACCGATGTTTATCTCTAGCGCTGTTGAAGGCGGAGCAACCCTCTTCGGCTTAAAATACTTTGATGACCAGATCTATCTGACGCAGAGTGCCCAATTGCACCTTGAAGCTTTGATTTATTCTTTGGAGAAGGTTTACTGTGTTGCTCCTTCCTTCAGGGCTGAGAAGAGTCGAACTATAAGGCACTTGACTGAGTATTGGCATGTGGAGGCTGAGTGGCCCTTTGCTGACATGGATGATCTAATGCGTTTGGAAGAGGACCTTGTGAGTTACGTATGCCGCGAAACCGCAGAAAACTACAAAAGAGAAATGGAGAGGTTAGGTGCAGATGTTTCAAAATTGGTTGCTGTTAAGACTCCTTTCCCAAGGATCACATATACGGAAGCTATAGAAAGGTTGAATTCAAAGGGTTTTAAAATCAAGTGGGGTGAAGACTTAGGCTTTGAAGAAGAGAAAGCTATAGGGGAGGTTTTTGGCGGGCCACTCTTTATATATGCTTATCCGACGCAGATTAAGGCGTTTTACTGCAAGACCTATAGAGATAATCCAGACCTTGTGATGTCCAAAGATATGCTTGTTCCACGGATCGGTGAGATATCCACGGGCGGTGCGAGAGAAGATGATAAGGAGAGGTTGCTTGAGAGGCTTAGAGAGTTCGGTTTAAGCGGAAAAGATTACGACTGGTACATCGACTTAAGGCGTTATGGAACAGTGCCACACGTAGGGTTTGGGTTGGGAGTCGAGAGACTGCTTACTTGGATGCTCGACTTGGAAAACATAATGGACACCATTCCATTTCCGCGCACGATCCGGAGATTCTACCCATAACGTAAAGGCGTTTACGGAGAACTCGCTGACAGCATGTCTAATCCTAGAAACACGGTTGCTTCTATGTCTGATGTCCCCTCGAAGAGAGTGAAGGGCACTCTTCTGCTCAAAATAAATTCAGAGAAACCCGAGATCGACAAAATTCGAATTGCAGCGAACGTGATCAAAAGTGGCGGTGTAGTCGCCTTTCCAACAGAGACGGTTTATGGTCTCGGTGCGAACGCCCTTAATTCAGAAGCGGTGATGAGGGTTTTTAAGGCAAAGAATCGTCCAGCAGATGATCCTTTAATCGTTCACGTAGCCAAAAAAGGCGATGTGTACCGACTGGCGAGAAATATTCCAGAGGCTGCTGAGAGGCTTATGAGTCAGTTTTGGCCGGGTCCACTGACCCTTGTGTTGAAGCGGTCCAAGATTGTGCCTGACATAACGGTTGCGGGCTTAGACACCGTGGGCGTCAGAATGCCCAGCAATAAGGTTGCTCTCGCTTTGATAAGAGAGTCGACGACTCCGATTTCGGCTCCAAGCGCAAATCTTTTCGGCAAGCCAAGCCCCACAACGGCTGAGCACGTCATAAACGACCTTGCGGGAAGAATTGACGTGATACTGGATGCTGGACCAACAAGAATCGGAGTGGAATCAACGGTCATTGACATGACAACTTCGATTCCTCGGATTTTGAGGCCTGGAGGAACGCCCTATGAGAAGTTGAAGAGCGTTTTAGGCGATGTTGAGCTGCATCCCATTGTGATGGCGAATAGGAAAGTGCGTGTGATAAGAGCGCGTTCGCCTGGAATGAAGCATAGGCATTATGCTCCAGACGCCGAGATGGTTGTTATTGAAGGAGAGTCTGCTAAGGTTGTTGGAAGGATTCGGGAACTCGCCGCTCTGTATATGGCCAGGGGTAGGAAAGTTGGGGTGTTAACCACTGATGAGAGCCAATCAAACTATAATGCGGATGTTGTCAAGTCTCTTGGAAGCCGAAACGATATGACGACTATCGCCAAGAACCTCTTCCGACTTCTCAGAGAGTTTGACAAAGAAAAAGTCGATATAATCATTGCCGAGGGAATAACTCCAAAAGGCCTAGGACTTGCAGTGATGAATAGACTCAGAAGAGCGGCAAACTTTAACATAATAAAAGTATAGCTAGATGCAAGTTTAAATCTAAATGTGAACCGAAAAAGTATCGAAGGAGAGGCGAAGGTTAATGATTAATGACAAAATTAGAGATACAATTTCTGAATATGACACCCGCAGCGTTAGGATAGGTGTTTTGGGTTCACATTCCGCCCTTGAAATTGCACACGGAGCTAAAAAAGAAGATTTTGAAACCGTCGTAGTTTGTCAAAAAGGACGAGAAAAAACATACGTTAGGTATTACAGAAATCTTTTCAATCATGTTATACTTGTTGACAAATTCGTTGACATAGTGAAGAGAGAACATTTGCAGAAGCTTAGGGAGTTGTACACAATATTTGTGCCCAACCGCTCCTTTTCGGTGTATGTAGGATACAAAAACATAGAAGAAAAATTTACCATCCCACTCATGGGAAATAGGTATATGCTCAAAACTGAAGAACGCGACTCGCCGAGAAATCAGTACTATCTACTTACAAAAGCAAGGATACCAACACCCAGAACCTTCAAGTCACCTAAAGAAATAGACCGCTTAGCTATTGTTAAAGTTCCAGAAAAAGAACGAAAAATAGAAAGAGCCTTTTTTTACGCCTCTTCTTCTGAAGAATTTAAGAAAAAGGCTCAACAACGCATCAAAAAGGGAATAATTAGCCAAGAAGACTTGGAGAAAGCTGTTATAGAAGAATACGTTATTGGAGCCAAGTTTAATGCCAATTTTTTCTGGTCTCCCTTAACTGACGAGCTCGACCTTTTGGGATTTGATAGAAGAATACAAACGGATTTGGATGGAGTGCTAGATTTACCAGCCAACGAACAATTAGAACTTGGTATATCGACTCAAAACATTGAGATAGGTCATTTAGGCGTAACTATGCGGGAAAGCCAGATAGAGAAAATATTTGATGCTGGAGAACGCTTCGTTGAAGTTTGTAAGAAAGAATATCCACCTGGCATTATAGGATTGTTTGCCTTGCAGGGTGCAGTTACAAAAAATCTTGAATTCTATGTTTTTGATGTAAGCCCTAGAATTCCCGGTTGCCCATGCGTGGAACCCACTTCGCCCTACATGAAATACAAGTATGGAAAAGAAGTTGGACCAGGACGAAGAGTTGCCATGGAGATTAAAAAGGCTGTGAAAGAAAATAGACTTGAGGCAATAGTAACATGATTGGAAAAAGTCAGATTGCAAAAATTCTTAAGGACTACGATAAAAGCAAGATTGCAGTATGTACAATTGGTTCTCACTCTGCCCTAAACATTTTCAAAGGTGCAAAAGAAGAAGGCTTCAGGACCGTTTGTCTGTGTAAGAAAAGCGATGAGATCACTTATCAAAGATTTCCGGTGGCAGACCAAATAATCCTCTTAGCTGACTTCAAAGAAATACTAAATGAAAGAGTGCAAGAAAAACTGAGACGACTTAACACAATCCTTGTGCCCCACGGCTCGTTCAACGCCTACTTAGATTTGGACGAAGTGATGAATGAGTTATATGTGCCCATTTTTGGAAACCGACATCTTCTCACATGGGAGATTGACCGAAAAAAACAGAAAACGTGGTTGCAAAGAGCTGGATTAAAACTGCCTAAAACGTTCAACAAACCTGAAGAAATAAAGGGGTTAATCATCGCAAAGTTTCCAGGCGCCAAAGGTGGAAAAGGCTATTTCCTCGCGAATTCTCCAGAAACCTTCCAGAGAAAAGCCAAGGATATGATTCAAAAGGGGTTCATGAAAAAAGAGGATGTTGACAAGATAAACTTGCAGGAGTATATCTTCGGCGTGACGATTTACCCTTCCTATTTCCGTTCGCTACTTCGCAATGAGGTTGAATTGTTATGTGTGGATAGACGCTACGAGTCTACCATTGATAACCTTGGAAGAATACCTGCAAGAGAACAACTTGAGATGGGCAACTTCGTCTCGACTTACACGATTGTAGGCAACATTCCAATAACAGTGAGAGAATCCTTGCTCTCGGAGTATATCCGAATGGGCGACAACGTGGTGGAAGTTTCCGAGGAAATTGCTCCTCCAGGCATTATAGGCCCCTTTTGTCTAGAAACTGTGGTTAACGATGTTCCTGAGATATTTACTTTTGAAATTTCAGCTCGAATTGTAGCGGGAACAAATGTCGGTATAGGAGTCTCACCATACGCCTATGTGAAGTATGGCGAAGGGATGTATATGGGTAAAAGAATTGCCCAGGAATTGAAAACAGCCATTGCTGAGAGAAGTATAGACAAAATTGTGACTTAATTGCGCTTCTGCTTTTTCTATTCTCTTTAGATTTTTTGTTATCGTAAAAGACGTTTTGTAAATTCGATGCTGACGAGCGTTACTAGACATAAACCTGCGATAAGTCCTGCTTCGAATAGGCCGATTGGAGCTATTTTAAATGCTTGTTGCGCCACAGGGATGTTAATTAAGGCGAGTATAAGCATGGCTTCCCATAGCACAGCCAACAGGAGGAATTTATGAGGTCGCACCTCGACTAGTGTATACCTTAGTGAACGACAGTTTAGCGCTATAATTAATTCAAAGAATACCAAGATCAAAAACAATCTAGTTTGAGCCAATTGCTCCCCTTGTGGCAAAGAGCCTAAGAAAGCCCCCAGCAAAAGAGGAACTTCTATTAGCACTGCACGAAAAAGGAAGGACTTCACTTCCTTGGTAAACAATGTTTCTTTCGGGTTTCGAGGAGGTCTCTTCATGACATCAGGGTCTGATGGGCTTATACCTAGAGCTATGGCTGGAAGTCCGTCGGTGGCTAGGTTAATGTATAGAATTTGCACGGGAAGAAGAGGTAGAATATCAGGATACAACAGAAACCCGACTGAAAGCACCGCTATTTCTACAAGGTTGGCCTGAAGAAGGTACGTGAGATACTTCTTTATGTTGTCGTAAATCCATCTGCCAAGTTCTATGGCGTTGACTATTGTGGCGAAGTTGTCGTCGGCGAGCACTAAATCGGATGCTTCCTTGGTCACTCCTGTTCCCGTTATGCCCATTGCGACGCCAATATCTGCGTGTTTGAGCGCTGGAGCATCGTTAACTCCGTCTCCAGTCATGGCGACTACTTGACCCTTCTTTTTCCATGCTTGAACAATCTTCAGCTTATGCGTCGGAGAAACGCGGGCATACACTGAAACCTTTTCGGCAATATCTTCAAACTCTTCATCAATCATTGTTTCCAAGTCTTCGCCTGTGAGTACAATGTCCCCTTCTTGGTAGATACCTGTCTCCTTAGCTATCGCCACTGCAGTGAGCTTATGATCACCTGTTATCATAATGGGTTTTATCTTGACCTGCCTACACACTTCCACGGCCTTTTTTGCCTCTTCTCTAGGGGGGTCCATCATTCCTATCAAGCCTAAGAAAATCAAGTCTTTCTCCAAGGTTTCCTCGTCAAAGTTCGTGATGTTGGTTGATGTTTTCTTGTAGGCTACGCCTAGCACTCTGAGAGCTTCTTTAGCCATTTCTTCGTTTATGCTTAGAATTTCCTTTCTTCTCTCGTCAGTTAACTTCTCCACAAGTTCTAATTCATGTAAATAAGCGCACCGTTCTAACACTGTTTCAGGTGCACCTTTTATGTAAACTATTTGATCGCCGTGTGGTGTTAGGTGAACCGTGCTCATCCGTTTTCTTTCAGAGCTAAAGGGTAATTCGCCTTTACGTGGGTATTGCTTTTGCACTTCGGTCTGTTGAAAGCCTGCCTTTGCAGCAACCACAATTAGTGCTCCTTCAGTTGGGTCGCCTTTAATACGCCATTTGCCTTCTTCAACTATTAATTCGGCATCATTGCATAGAAGAGAACCCTTCATAAGGAGAGAAAAGTGTTCGCTTTGGAGAACCCTATTGTTTCCTTCTACGTGGAATTCGCCCTTTGGCTCATATCCAACGCCTGTAACGTTTATACCCTTGGAACCAACGTAAATCTTGCGGACTGTCATTTCTCCCTTGGTTAATGTGCCAGTTTTATCTGAACAAATCACGGTGACCGAGCCAAGTGTTTCAACAGCAGGCATCTTCCTTACGAGAGCGTTTCTTTTAGCCATTCTGTGCATACCAATCGCGAGACTACCCGTAACAACTGCTGGCAAAGCTTCTGGAACAGCAGCTACAGCCAATGCAATGCCAAACAAAACTACTTCTATTTGGGGCATGCCTCTAAAAATTCCAAGAATCATTACAGAAACACTGATAGATAAAGCAGTTATGCCCAGCCACTTGCCCAACTCTTTTGTTCTCTTTTCTAAAGGAGTTTCCTCTTTTACAACAACAGTAACTTGTTTAGCAATTTTACCGAACTCAGTTTCCATGCCTGTAGCCACCACTAACGCTTTTCCCTTTCCACTAGTCACTTCAGTACCTGAAAATACCATGTTTTTTCTATCAAGAATTGGAACATCCTTAGAAAGCCTCATAGTTTCCTTAGATACAGGCATAGATTCGCCAGTCAAAGACGCTTCGTTTGTTCGAAGATTTATTGTCTCAATTAATCTAGCATCAGCAGGTATTTTGTCTCCTTCTCTCAAGACAAGGATATCGCCAAGCACGATTTCTCTCGCCTGGATTGTTACCTCCTTTCCATCTCTTATCACCACAGAAGTGGGACTAAGCATCTGTTTCAGTGCTTCTAAGGCTTTTTCAGCACGATACTCTTGGGTAAAACCAAGCATAACGGAAACAAGCACTATGGCAAAAATAACCACAGCGTCAATGGGGTGCCCGGTAACCAAGGAAATTATTGTGGCGCCGATAAGTATCAATATTAGGATGCTCTTGAACTGTCTGAAGAGCATGGTTATAGGTGAAATTTTTCCTAAGGCAATTAACTCGTTAAATCCGTACTGTTTTAATCTGCTTGCGGCTTCCTCCTGAGGCAACCCTTGTTTGCTGGTTTTAAGTCTATCTAAGGCTTCATCAGCTTCGAGAGCATACCATTTATCTTCTGCATTCACTAGAGTTTCCTCGGAAAAAGTTTCTGAACGGCTACCTCTATATTCAAACAATTCTTAATAAACTTGAACTCGGTCTGAGTTAGGTCCAGCGCCATATTTTTCTACCATAGAAAACCTCGGGCAGAATCAAGAACCCTGCAAGAGAGAACGGGAGAACAATGGCCCAGTCTGAAGGGTCTAGAGGTAGCGTGCCAAACAAACCAGTGTAGGGTATTAAAATCGTCAATAGCGCCGAGAAGACCACTGCCACGAGCAAGAATTTGTTTGACGTGAACCCGACCTTGAATGCGTTATGTTTCTCTGACCGACAATTCCATACTATGACCAATTCCTGCAAAGTGGCTTGTACAAAAGCTATTGCTTGCGCCTCACCTAGGGGTCGTCTCCACACGTAGTATGCCACGTAGAACAAAACTCCCGTGCCGAGGAACTGTGTTACAAAAGTAACTAAGATTGAGGCTATCCTTCCGTGCAGTATGCCCTCATTTGGATTGCGTGGAGGTCTCTTCATTACATCCTCCCCTGGTGGGTCCATGCTTAAGGCGAGGGCTGGTCCTCCATCCGTAACCAAGTTTATCCATAGAATCATCCCCGCAGTGAGAGGCACTTGAGCATCTGGTCCGAAGACTCCAAACCCTCCGAGAAGAGCAAAGACGCCTATGACTAGTAACTCATCGAAATTGGAACGCAACAGGAAGAACGAAAACTTTCGTATGTTGTCGTATATGCTTCGTCCTCCTTCGACTGCGTTGACTATTGTGGCGAAGTTGTCGTCGGCGAGCACCATGTCTGCGGCTTCTCTTGTCACATCAGTGCCAGTGATACCCATAGCCACACCGATGTCTGACTGCTTAAGTGCGGGTGCATCGTTTACTCCGTCGCCGGTCATGGCAACGATGTGTCCTTTCTTTTTCAGCGCCCTGACTATACGCAGTTTGTGTTCAGGCGAAACTCGAGCGTAAACCGATACATCCTCTACGATTTTCTCAAAGTCTTCATCGCTCATGTTGTCGAGTTCAGTTCCAGTCAAAACCCTATCGCTTTTCAGCATACCCAGTTCTTTGGCTATAGCGACCGCCGTCAGCTTGTGGTCTCCAGTTATCATGACCGTTTTTATGCCTGCTTGCTGGCATTTTAAGTTGGCTTCCTTTGCTTCTTCCCTCGGTGGGTCTATCATGCCCGTTAAGCCCAAGAAGACCAAGCCGTTTTCGACGCTTTCTTCTTCAACCTTTTCAAGAATGTCATTAGGCAAGTTCTTGTAGGCTATACCTAGCACCCGAAGGGCGTCGCTCGCCATTTTTTCATTGATTTCCAGAAAGGTTTTTCTCTCTGTGGCTGAGAGTTTCTTAGCTTGACCATCTTGAAGAGTGTGGGTGCTGCGCTCTAAGATGATTTCAGGAGCCCCCTTAACATAGGCGACGAGTGTTCCTTCTGGTGTCTTGTGGACGGTTGTCATGCGTTTTCTCTCGGATGTGAAAGGCACTTCGTGAACGCGAGGATACAAGACTTCCGTGTCTTTCTTGGGTATTCCCGCCTTAGCGGCTGCGACTATGAGGGCTCCTTCTGTGGTGTCTCCAATCACGCTTTTTCCATCATAGTGAGCGTTCGTGCACAGCATGCTTGCTCTCAGCAATTGTGTAAGGTCGCCATTTGCCTTCAAGTTGACTGGGGCACCATTATCCAAGAATTCGCCTTTGGGTTCGTAGCCTACACCCGTCACATCAAGCATCTTGCCGTTAACGTAGATTTTGCGCACAGTCATTTCACCCTTCGTCAACGTGCCCGTTTTGTCAGAGCAAATAACGGTTGTGGCTCCGAGGGTTTCAGCTGAGGAAAGTTTCCTTATAATGGAGTTGCGTTTAGCGAGTTCTCGCGCGCCGAGAGCAAGCGAAACAGTCACGACTGCAGGCAAGCCTTCTGGAACGGCTGAAACAGCAAGCGCGACTGCGGTCTCGAAGGCGTCGATGATGTTTTTTATGGCTTCTGGAGTGTTTAATATTCCAAGCATGAGCAACTCGTACAATTCAAGCGCAAATATCACGGCACACACAACAACGATTATTATTCCCAGTTTTTTGGCAAAGCGCTCCAGCTTCTGCTTCAGAGGAGTTTCCTCTTCTTCCATCGTCTGAACCATCTCCGCAATCTTTCCGAACTCCGTGGTCATGCCAGTGGACGTGACCACAGCTTTTCCTCTGCCATAAGTCACATGTGTAGCCATGAAAACCGAGTTTTTTCTGTCAGCCACAGGTGTCTTCTCGTTTAGAACCCCAGTATCCTTGTTAACTGGCGTTGACTCTCCTGTCAAAACCGCCTCGTCGGTTTTAAAATCTACTATTTCTAAGAGTCGTCCGTCTGCTGGAATGCGGTCACCCGCTTCGAGAAGGACCACGTCTCCGGGCACAATTTCACGTGCAGGTATCATCGCTTCGCCTCCGTCTCGAAGCACACGAGCTTTAGGGGCTGTCATCTTCTTCATAGCTTCCATGGCTTTTTCTGACCGATACTCTTGAATAAAGCCTACAACAGAGTTGAGAATCACAATGGCGGCGATTGTGGCGGCGTCGACGGTTTCTCCGATTAAGAACGAGATTGCCGTGGCTATCAAAAGCATGATCACGAAGATGTCCTTGAACTGACCGAGAAAAATCTGCAGCGGAGTTACTCTTTTTCGTTCTTGTAGTTCATTGTACCCAAACTCCTGTAGTCGACGATTAGCTTCTTCTCGATTTAATCCCTTTTCGTCAACTTTTAGGGTTTCCAAGACCTTTTTGATTCCGACGCTGTGCCATGCAGAAGCCATAACATCTCCCATTGTTCCGTGTTTTGCTTTAACTTGTTAAGATTATGTCTTTAGCCATAAAGAAACATTGGCTTATAGGCTTTTCTTTTGAGTTCACTGAATCAACGTGATTTCGGTGCTTGTTAGAGTAGACCTCAAGAGCACGCATGCAACTCAAATTCTTGGGCATGGAGATTTTAGAAAAGATTAAAAGGGCACATCTATTCTTTAAAGAAGGAAATTCGTAAGGCTGGATGAAAATGGACTGGTTGTTGATTGCGCCCTTTGCGGGCTTGGTCTCAATAGGGTTTGCGTTGTATCTATTTTTCTACGTGAACAAACAGAAAAGTGGAACTCCGAGAATGGAGGAGATTTCCAATGCCATACGAGAAGGAGCAACGGCATACCTTAAGAGACAGAATATAACTCTGGCGGTTTTCGTCTTGGTGATGGCTACAGTTTTAGGAGTACTTTTTGGCTATATGGACGGCATAAGTCATGGTGTCGGCATAGCAATAGCCTATATCCTTGGCTCGGTCTGCACAAGTCTAGCCAGCTATCTAGGAATGAGCGCTGCGGTTAGGGCAAACGTCAAAACGGCAAACGCAGCCAGAAAAGGATTGAACCAAGCCTTTCCAGTGGCGTTCTATGGCGGAGCGGTAATGGGAATATCCATTGTGGGGATGGCTCTTCTCGGAACAAGCACCCTATACTACATTTTTAATAGTATCTACCAAAATCCACAATTAGCCCTAGACACTGTTCTCGGCTTCAGTTTTGGTGCAAGTGCCTTAGCCCTCTTCGCAAAAGCTGGAGGAGGCATATACACAAAAACAGCCGACATAAGCGCTGATTTAGTCGGCAAAGTAGAAATCGGCATCCCTGAAGACGACCCAAGAAACCCAGCCGTAATTGCAGATAATGTAGGCGACAATGTAGGAGACGTGGCTGGAATGGGCGCCGACTTAACTGACTCCTACATCGCTGGCACTATAGCAGCGATGATAATCGGTTTTGAAACAATGAAAATGCCAGAATACATAATTCTTCCACTCTTAATCAAGGCATCTGGGATATTTGCATCCATACTTGGAATGCTTTTCGTGAGAGTAGGAGTAAAGGGCAATCCCGGAGCAAGTCTCAACAGAGGAACCTTTGCAACATGCATAATATTTGCTGTTTTAACGTTTTTGATAATTCATTTCTTAGAAATCGGGAGCCAAGGCTTTGGCATATTTTTTGCAGCCACAGCAGGATTGGTGGCGGGGGTAATCATAGGCATGACAACGGATTATTTCACGTCAATTGATAGACCACCCGTTTTGAAAACAGCTGAAGCCGCCAAAACGGGAGCTGCTACGAGTATTCTTTCTGGTTTTTCGTATGGCATAATAAGCATTGTACCTCCCGTAATCGGTATTGTTGCTGCAACTCTATCTTCATGGTATATCGCCGTAATGTTCGGCATTGAACCTATTTATGGCATCGCCATAGCTGCGGTGGGGATGTTAGCTACTTTAGGAATGATAATTTCTGCTGACGCTTACGGTCCCATAGTGGACAATGCAAGGGGTATTGCTGAGCAGTCAGGTTTGGGAGAGGAAGTCATTAAGGTGACTGATAGATTGGACGCTGCTGGTAACACCGCAAAGGCTATTTCGAAGGGTTTCGCCATAGGCGCCGCTGCTCTGCAAGTTCTTGCGTTGTTCTCAGCATATGCGGTGGTTGTTGGAATTGAGGAGCGTGAAGGGCTATTTGTTTTGAATTTAATGGATCCTAAGGTTATTGCTGGGGTTTTTGTCGGAGCTATGATTCCACCTTTGCTTTCTGCATTGTTGATATTGGCTGTTGGAAAGAATGCTTTCAGGATGATTGAGGAGATTAGGAGACAGTTCAAGGAGATTCCAGGTATAATGGAGGGCACAGCCAAACCCGACTATGCCAAATGTGTTGATATAGCAACAAAAGGTGCTCTGAAAGAACTTGTATTACCATGCGTTATAGCCATCGTAGCTCCTCTAGCAGTCCTCTTACTTCTTCGCTCCAAAGAGGCTCTTGGAGGTTTTCTGGCAGGTAGCATTGTTACTGGAATAATCTTTGCGTTGTTGATGGCGAATTCAGGTGGGACATGGGACAACGCCAAGAAATACATCGAGGCTGGAGCATTTGGTGGCAAAGGTTCGGATGCTCATAAGGCTGCGGTGATAGGCGACACGGTTGGCGACCCATTTAAAGATACGGCTGGACCTTCGCTTAATACCATGATTACTGTTATGGCTCTCGTCGCTACAGTTTTTGCTCCACTCATTATCGCCCTATTGCCCTAAAGCTTAGCGAAGTTGGATGATTCCAAAAGTTGTTGCCAAAAACAACGCGTATATACACAGTAAGACTGCGCCTTCTCTCCAACTTATTCTTTCGCTGGTTAAGAAATACCACAGAAACAAGTTGGCGATGAGAGAGAATATCACAAGGTCTAAGAAGGCTGTCATGTTTACCGTGAACGGAGAAACAATCAATGGCACTCCAAGAATTAATGTTATGTTGATGAAGCAACTCCCAACAATATTCCCAAAAACAATCTCAGGATGACCATGACTAACTGCTTTCAGGCTTGTAGCCAACTCGGGAATACTTGTGCCAAACGCTACAATCGTTGCCCCTATCACCACGGGAGGCACACCGAGGAGTGTCGCGATAAAAGAAGCGGTGTCAACAATAAAATATGAACTTAAAACCACAAATATCGCACCTAAAAGGGTGAAGGCGCTGTACTGAGACAGTTTTCTTTTCTCCTCTCCCAGACTGCCTTCCTCTCTCACGGTTTTTATTCTTGACAACTGATACATGTAGACAATGAATATGACTAACAAGATTACGCCTACGATTTGGCTCGCGTATGTTATGTACACAAGTGACAATGGGATTATTGACGCCACAAATAGACCGAAGTAGAGGCTTCCAAGGTCTTCTTTTGTAATGTGCGGAAACATGTTTGTGGTTTTCTTACTTCTTAGCGCCATCAGAACTACAACTATTCCAACTATCAGGCAGACATTTACTATGTTTGACCCTAAGACGTTTCCAATGGCAACCCCTATCGTTTGTCCATAGGACAAGGCTGCGATTATGGAGACACACAATTCGGGTAGAGACGTGGAAAACCCAACCAACATGAAGCCCACAGTAGTTTTTCCAAATCCAGTTACGCTTGAAACTTTTACAGCGTTGGTAATCGTTACGTGGCTGGCTTTGTCCAAAATGACCAGTGAGACAAGGAGGAGCAGAACGTTGGCTATCATCAGCCATGTATCAGCAAGCCATCCTTCAAACAAGAAAACGTCCTCCTTTTCTGCAAACAAAAGCGAAACATGAAAGATAAATCTTACTGGTAGTCTTGACAGCGTTTACGAATCGCTTAAAATAAGATATTAGGTGTGTATATGTTTTGAGGCTTTCGAAATGCCTTTCACCCCTCTACACGCTGTAGTGGCTTATCTGCTGAATAGATGGCAGAGAAAACTGAGCCTGCCTGCTCTGATAGTTGGTACTATGGTGCCTGATTTGGAGATTCCATTCGTTTGGTTTGTTA
>Ga0315314_1001871_pt1 | contig 17973 bp, 18 predicted proteins | sample TDP9_MG_FD_203631 | JGI IMG/M metagenome (GOLD analysis project Ga0315314, IMG submission 203631) | Freshwater sediment microbial communities from Lake Towuti, South Sulawesi, Indonesia - TDP9 | ecosystem: Environmental > Aquatic > Freshwater > Lake > Sediment | place: Indonesia: South Sulawesi...
AAAAATTGAAGACCTTCCTTCTCATATTCACGCCATTTCTTAGGCTCTAAGTCGTTAGGGATTTCATTTGTTTTTTCGCTAACCTTCTTCATAACTGCCTTAACTTCTTCAACCATGTTTAACCCTACTCACTATCTATAAAAGTGCAACATCTTATTAATTATTCACTTTACATTGAAAAGAATGAACGTTATTCCTTTGTTCATGGTTGACAGGTCAAAACTCTAATTCAACCTATATATAAGGGGGTCTAGTCTCCGCAGAGCACAACAGAGAAAATCATATTTGGCTCCTAATAGAGGGGCTAGAAAGTGTTGCACGCACGCACACACGCGTTATTCACTCATAACCTCTTCCCCATGTAAACCCCATCGCGTTCATATCCAAACCGCCTATAATACTCCCTCACCCCCAAACCACTCAAAACCAAAACCCTCCCCAAACCAAACTCCTCCCTACTAACACGTTCAGCCTCACCCAACAAAACACCACCAAAACCCCTATGCTGCCAAGCTCCAGCCAACCTCTTACCAACAGGCACCAACTCCCCATAAACATGCAACTCCCGCACAACCGCACAAGCTTCAGCCTTCACCTCCGCTCTATGCGCTTTCTCCGAAGGAACACGCAACCTCAAATACCCAACCAAAACATCATTCTCCACATCCTCCGCCGAAATAAAAACCTCCTCCCCTTCCGACGCCACATAACGAGTACTCACAATCTCAACCTCATCCAAATCCGGTCTCACCTTATCCATCATTGCTCTGTGCCCCACTTCCCTGCAACGCACACACCTGCACCTCACACCTTGCTCCATCAGCTTCTGACGCACAAGCTGGCGCAAGTTACTTCGGTTCACCCCCGCAACTATCAACGGCGCAGGAATATCCCGTTGAACACGCATAATACGCACCCAAGAAGGAACAATCTTCTTTATCTCCACAACAAGATTAGCTGCTTCCTCATTTGCGTAAGGTCTGTAAGCACCTTGGCAATACCACTTGTAGGCTTTTGTGTCTTTCAAAACTAGACATGGATAAATCTTAATCATATCAGGCTTAAAATCAGGATTTGTAAAAATTTCTTCAAAAGCCTCCAAGTCACTTTCCATGTCTGAGCCAGGCAATCCAGGCATCAAATGATACACTATCTTCAGCCCAGCATCCTTCATTATACGAGTAGCCTCAATCACATCTTTAACCGTGTGAGTCCTGCCAACTAAACCGTAAATCTTGTCACTTGGATTTTGAACCCCCAACTCCACACGCGTTACACCCATGCCAAGCATATTGTCCACATGAGTTTCTTTAGCCCAGTCTGGTCGCGTTTCCACAGTCACGCCAACATTACGAATTCTGCTAGCTTCCGCATTCTTTTTTGCTTCTTCAATGCCGGCAGATTCTCGAGCTGTGATAGCGTCTAAACAACGCTGAACAAACCATGTTTGATATTCCAGCGGCGTTGCTGGAAAGGTTCCGCCCATAATAATCAACTCTATCTTATCAACACCATGCCCAATAGCCTGCAATTGCTCAATGCGACTTTTAACTTGAAGGAAAGGGTCAAACCGGTTCTGGAGCCCACGCATTGCAGCCGGCTCAAACCCTGTATAGCTTTGAGGAACCCCAAAAGACGGTCCACCTGGACAGTAGGCGCATGGTTCAGGCTGTGGACAAGGGTAAGGCTGAGTCATGACTGCTACTACGGTCACGCCCGATATTGTTCTTGTGGCTTTTCTACGCAGAAGTGGCAAAAGTTTGAGTCTTTCTTCAGTCTTTAACAAATGTATAATTTCAGCATTTGACGGCACTCTACCAAGCTTATATTCTGCGGCAACTTTCATTTTAACACAATTAACATCGTTGTAAGTAGGCGACGGAACATGCATCAAATTTTCGATGATTTCTCTCAGGGCTTCCTTTTCGCTCAAATTAGCGTCAACCGTAATAAAATAAACGAAACAAACAGATAAACTGTTTACACTATTTACCTATGCCGTAGTGAGCCTCAAATGGCTGGAGCATGTTCGGAAAACGCTTCTTTACAATAGACAATTTTTCCGTCAACAATCGTCATTTCAGCTATGATTTCGCGAATCTTGTCTGGCGGAGTGCTGAACAAATCATCCGACAAAATCGTCAAATCCGCAAATTTTCCAACCTCAATTGTGCCTTTCTCATTTTCTTCAAAAGAAGCGTAAGCAGCATTAAAAGTGTAAGTTCTTAAAGCTTCTTCAACAGTGAGACGTTCTTCCGGAAAGCTTTTTCTAGCTACAGCAGCCCAAACGCCTAATAGCGGGTTTATTGGTTCAACTGGGCAATCTGAGCCAGAAGCAACAATTAAGCCCTCCTGCATAAGTGTTCTGAAAGGGTAAACCCAGCGGGCTCTGGTTTTGCCTACTCGATCAACAACCCAGAAATCAGAAATAACAAAGTGAGGTTGAATTGAGGCTATCAAGCCTAAACGTTTCATGCCTCTAATAAGTCTTGGACTGAGAACAGAACAATGCTCAACTCTATGCCTAACATCTTCCATTGAAAACCCTTGCAAAGCCTTTAAAACTGATTCTATGGCTTGATCGCCGATGGCGTGAACAGCCAACTGCAAACCAGCTTTATGTGCCTTTAGAACGAGTTGATTCAGCTCCTTCTGCGTGTAGAGCATCATGCCGCTTGTTTCGGGCTTGTCAGAGTAAGGTTTTTTCAAAGCAGCTGTGCGTGCGCCCAATGAACCGTCAGCAAAAACTTTCACGAAACCTATTTTAACCATGTCATTTCCAAAGCCCGTAACCAGCCCCAAATCAATCAACTCACCTAATAGACCAGCTGAAATGCCCAAGTAAACTCTTAAAGGCAGTTTCCCGCCTGAATGAAGCTTCTGTATGGCGCGTATTTCTTCTGCAGAGTCCACAATCCAGTGAACACCTGTAAGCCCAGCTTCAACAGCCTTTCTGCAAGCTAGAAAACAGGTCTTGCTAAACTCTTCAGGAGTTGGTTTGGGTATGGCCTCCCAGACAAGTTCTAAGGCATTTTCTCGCAGCACCCCGTTAGGTTCGCCTTTTGCTTCGTCTAAATCTATTTTTCCGCCTTCAATTCTTGTTTCCTTTGTTATGTTAGCCAATTGTAATGCTTTGCTGTTGGCAACTGCTGCATGTCCGCAAACTCGAACCAGAAAGACAGGTTTATCCTTGACGGCGGCATCTAAATCCCAGCGTGTTGGAAAACGTTTTTCAGCAAATCTTTCTTGATCCCATCTTCCTCCGAGAATCCACTGTTTTTCAGGATTTTCTCTGGCGTGTTCTCGAAGCTTTAGTTGTATTTGCTTTATGGATTCTACCTCTCGAAGGTCTAGCTCCTGCAAAGAATGTCCGAAACCCGTCATGTGCACATGGCAATCAACAAACCCTGGAACAACAGTTCTATTCTTGGCATCTACAACCTTTGTTTTTTTGCCTATACGTTTGCGGATTTCTCTGCTCGAGCCTACGGCTATTATTTTTCCATTTTGAATGGCTATTGCTTGGGCTTTAGGTTGCGTCTGGTTTAGGGTTATCACGTTGGCATTTAAAATTGCAAGCGTAGCATCTAACATGTTGCTAGAAATAGGCACTTAAGAAATAAAAGTTTTAGATCCAGTTTTGTCCGGGTTTCCTCTGCAGCATCAGCCGCTTCTCATAGTTCCGCCTATTTTTGACTCTTGGGTTGGGTCCTTTTTTTGGAGTGGGCTGTATTTTTGGAGTCTGTGACCTGACTTTTCCAGCTTTTGAAAGCGAACCGTGAGTGGGCATCAGGTTGCACCTTTGTTAGCATAAATGTTTAGTAATTCTTAAACCTTTTCATGTATCATTTCATTTGGTTGCGGGGGTCGCCGAGCATGGCCAAAGGCGCAGGCTTCAGGAGCCTGTCCCGCAGGGGTTCGTGGGTTCAAATCCCACCCCCCGCACTAAAATTCCATTAGATTTTTCCACAAACCATAAGAATTGAAGCGGAGAACCTTATCTGTTGAGGTGATTCTTGTGTCTGCAAATGAAAAGGATTACTCGTCCTATCTAGCATATGAATCAGTGGCTATGCCCGTATTGGCACTGTTTTGCGGTTTCACCTTCACAGCAATAACTATACTTGTTGCTCAGCTTCCAGACCCGACCCAAATCATGTCACAAGTCACGCTCTTCTTTTTGACATTCTTGTTGGACTCAATGCAGTTCATACTATTCTACAGTATAATGTACCTAGCCTACTGCATTAAAGAAGTCCCGCCAGAAACAAAGATGAGACCTAGAGTGATGTGGTTGTTCTATATAAGTTTCAATTTGTGGAGCATCGCCGTAGTGCTGATGTTTCTTCTTTGGAATCTAACATATCTTGCCTTGGCATCAGGGATAATGTATGCTTTGTTTATTATCTTGGGTTACATACCTGGGTTCAACTCCTTCATCGAACTAAGTAGAAAACTGCGTTCTCAAAAGTGAAAACTAACACATACGACGCCGCAGACGAAAGAGTAGAAATTCGCACTTGAAGCTAAGCCAACAACAAAAATGGATAGGTGCGGTGATGTCTCCACTCGGTGTGGAATGAAAATCCCATCCCACTCGTAGCATAAGATCCGTGGAACTGTTTTGCTTAAAGCAAAAATTCCGAGAATTTAAACCGAGTTCTAAATCTAACCCCCAGCACTTTTCAACGAACCCCGCACTGTTTCTTGCGGATATTTTCTGACACGAACACATAAAAATTATTTAGGATAAACGAGTTCGAAGTTCTCACAGATCACCAAAAGGTCTTCTTTCATCGCGAACCCCAGTTTCTGGCCCACTCGGGTCCAGTATTTCCAGTGTTCTCTCCTCCAAGATTCTAGGGTACGATCATCCTCGCCCTCGGAATAGGCAAATGCTTCTTCCACTTCATTAAATGGTTTGATTTCAACGGATGTAGTCCGGATGATTGCAGTAGGTTTTCCTTTACCATCTAGGATAATATTGTAGTCTCCGACCTCAGGCATCTTCTCTCCTTTTCTCTCTAGCTCAATAACTAGGGTTGCTGTTCCTGTTTTCTTGCCTGTTAACACCAGTTCCAACAACTCATCAGCCAGTTCAGGATTATCCCCGAAAGACCAAGCATTAACAAAGGATTGGATGATCCCATTTTCTTTCTGAAAGCGGTTCCAGTAATCTATGATCTCCTTTGAAATGTTCATTCAGACACCTTACCATACAAAGCAAATCAAGGTTTAGAAAGGAACTTATTTTTCATATAATAAAGTTATCTAAGCACACTAGGTCTCTTCCCAAAGATATGAAAAAGGGAATAGGGTTCAAATCCCACTCCGTATCCCCGGTTTCAGACGTAATTTGAGCGTATTTTAGCTAGAGAATGATGTCTTGTTTCGAAAAAACCCAGGGTGGATGTTTCAGCAGGATGGAAGCTGTCTAAAATCCGCGCAATAGCATATTCAGCCAGAACGTAGTGTCAGCGTATAATTGTGCAGCATTTGGGGTTGTCGTAGTAGTCTCTGCAGACTCGAATCAGATTTTGGTCTTGCGTCAACATCGCAGTCTCGTCAAACCAGTCTGACAACGTTAGGAGCGTTTTCATGTCAGAGATGATCATTCCAAGGGAATCAATCGATCGATTGAACGAACAACTTAGTAAGCGTATGTTACCAAGCTTTGAGAAGTCCTCTTTCTCGAAGACTTCTTGCGTCACGGCGATGTTGACTTTGACTCTGCGTCTCTCCTTTGCCTTTATTAATGACTCTTTGAGTTCTCTAAGAACTGCTGGGTATGAAATGAAAATGCATATTTCCTTCCGCGCCGTTTCGACTAGTGCTTTCATTCTGTTAATGATGTTCTTTTGTCCTCGGATGATGTAAGCTACTTCTAGTTGCTCCGATTTTTCGGCACTGTCGTATATTGGTGTTAGTACGTCGACCAAAACGTCTGTTTCTTTGATTTTCTCATTGAACTTTTCAGTCAGTTGCTGTTTCAAGTTGGCGATGGCTTCTTTTGGTGGCATAGGTAGGTAAACATTTGGATTGCCCTTCTGAACTATGAGCATGCCTTTCCTAGAGAGCCCATCCAGAGCGTAGTAGATTTTTGAGTCCGGGATGCCCGTTTCTTTGCACAGCGTGCTCGCTGTTATGTTGAAATGCGTCAAGAGCACGGTGTAAGTCAATGCTTCATAGGTTGATAATCCTAGTTCTTTAAGCCGCGAAACCATTCGATCTTGGACGACTGTCTCTTTGATGTTCGCCATTGTTTCCTCCTTCTTCTAGTAAGTAGTTGTCAGAGAAACCTTAAATAGTTTTCTACTACTGTCAATTAGTAGTGAAAAAATGGAGGCTTGGTATGGAAAACAAGATAAAAATGCTCATAGCGGTCGGAGCTGCAGTCACGGCAAATTGCCAGCCCTGCCTAAAAACTGCCGTCAGCCAAGCAGAGGGAACGGGAGCAGAGAAGAAAGAAATCCTCGAAGCAATCGCAATAGGGAGAATCGTTAGAAAAGGTGCAATGGGCAAGATGGATAAATTCGCCTCAACCCTAGTTGGAAAGAATATTGTGGACAGCTCAGACGAATGTCCATTCGGTGCAACAGAAGAAGAAGTCAAAGAATGGGTAGAGCAGGACGATCAATGTGGTTGCAGTTAACGATGCGCGCTTTTGCCTTGTAAGATCGAGCGTTAGGATTTGATAAAATAGGAGGTGAAAGTATGAAAGAAGAAAACCACCACTATGGGCTATCTGAGGATAAGCGATATACATTGACAGCCATTAACCGGCTGGGTATTGGATCCATCCTCCTTTCATGGGGCAGTCTGCTCATACTAAAGCAAGTTGGAATAATAGAAAAGAATGTAAGCACATGGCCTTTTGCCTTAACAGCCCTTGGCATACTGCTCGTCTTTGGCGGCATTTACAGGATATACGCTCGAGAGAAAACCGCCTGTGCAAAACCGCACGTTGAGATTCGACAAAATAGGACGTGACGACATGAAAAAAGAGAATGTTAGGAAAATGGTTCGGGAAGGCTACGCGAAGATTGCCAAGAATGAAAAATCCTGTTGCGGCGACTCAACTTCCTGCGGCCACATTGCGTCTGATACAAGCAAAGAACTCAGCAGAAGAATAGGCTACAGTGAAGAAGAAATAGAGTCTGTTCCAGAAGGTGCAAATCTAGGCCTCGGATGCGGCAATCCCGTTGCGCTGACTGATCTGAAAAAAGGACAAACCGTTCTGGATCTCGGCTCAGGCGGAGGATTCGACTGTTTTCTGGCGGCAAATAGAGTCGGCAAAAACGGCAAGGTTATCGGCGTGGACATGACACCAGAGATGATCGACAAGGCAAGAGAAAACGCCAGAAAAGGCAAGTATCAGAACGTGGAGTTCAGACTAGGAGAAATCGAGAATCTCCCGGTGGCAGACGCCACGATTGACGTTGTGATCTCTAACTGCGTGATTAATCTTTCGCCCGACAAGAAACGCGTGTTCGAAGAAGCCTTCAGAGCTCTAAAACCTGGCGGAAGACTTATGGTCTCAGACATTGTCTTGCTGAGGAAGCTCCCGGAAAGCATAAAAAAGAGTGTTCAGGCATACGTCGGATGTCTCTCAGGCGCCGAAATGAAAGACAAATACCTAAAACTGATGAAAGAAGCAGGCTTCCAAGAAATCGAAGTAATAGAAGAAAACCATTTCTCAATAGAAAACATGGCTAACGACCCAACCGCACAAGCAATCATGAGAGTCTCAGAAATACCCGCAGAGAAAGCCAAGAAAATGCTAAACTCCTTAGCAAGCGTTAAAGTCTCAGGTCTCAAATTCAGAAACTCGTAGACAGAGTGAATCTGACAGACGAGCACATACGCTCAGGCAAAAGCAAATTCAGTCTGACTCGCGTGCCAGTGCCCACATCATCTCCAGGAAGAAAGCCTTTCGTGAATAGCGCGACTCAACTTCACTTTTTCTTCTGAAACAGAGATGAATAGTTCCCTGAGAGAAAAAGCATGGAAAAACGGGATTGCGCGGAGACTATCCTCTCCACTTTTGACCCCCTTTTACCTAACTAATCTCATGATTGTGAAAGTGCAGCGCTGCGATTCTGAGCGCTCACTCGGTTTTTCTGTTCCTTCTTCAATACGTAAATGACCCAAGGTGCAATCCTTGTTTCATTGACCCATTTATACGGCTCATCCTCTTTTGCTAACGGTTTATAGGTCTTGACTAATTCCAAACCAGACCTCTTGTAGGTCTCTTGATAATACTCATCAGTCCAGATAACATCCTCTACTGGTCTTTTATCCTCAATGGCTGTTACGATTATTCTTACTTTGTCTCCGCTTTTTGCCTGTTTATTCTCCGGAAAATCCTTGGTAGAAAACGATGCCCATTCATGTGTATATATTTCAGGCGATGAGACTAGGTTAACCATCTTTCCTTCACTTTTCAGCAGTCTCGCAATTTCTTTAAGATTCTTAACCTTCTTTTCCATCGTAGGTATATTATCAAACGTAAACACAGACAGTACAAGATCGTAGGCATTATCTTCAAACTGATTGAGATCGCCATCTTCAACAAGGCGATAATCCCCTTTAGGGTCTATTTCTCTTGCTTTCCTTATCATATCCTCTGCTATATCAACTCCGATAGTATTGAACCCAAGTTTTTGCAGAAATCTCATAGAACGTCCCGTACCACACCCAAAATCCATCGCTTTTCTTCCTTTGACATGCTCAAGTAAGATTTCAGGTAAATCCCTATATGCTAAATAATACGTGCCAGGAAATTCTAGTTTAGCATAGGCTTCTGCACGCTTAGCATCTCCCCAAGTATTGACAAATCCCATAATTACTGCCTCTTTTTATCGTATTTTTATACTTAAATGTAATATCGCACTCCTTTTAACATGATCAGAATGTCGGAAAGCCTCTATTAAGCGAATCCCCATTAAGAGACAGTTGTGCACATACATAGTGTCGCGCTCAACCGCCTAGCATATCTTGCGTTGATTGGCACAACGAGTTTTGCTTACTATTTGATTGTGCAAGAGCTCAATCACTTAGTACACAAGTTGGTGGGGTTCCTTTGAATATTAAGTGCATTTTTACCGGTAAACGCGATTCACTTTTTTAGTTCAACAGATCCGTGTTAGGCGATTGCCATTTTCCACATGGCTCTTTCCATCATCTTGCCGTGTTTCATGCCATAGTAGATTCCAGCAATTTTTGCTCCATACGGAATAACTACTTTTTTGACCAGATTGAATAGGAGTGGGTTCTGAATTCTGTGTTTTAGGAAGGTGTCTCTCCAAATTTGTATATTGTATTCCCAGCAGCGGATCAAAAGATCCCAACGGGCCTTCGTTAATGAGTCAAGCTCTGCTCCTCGCTTATGCATTAGAAAACAGCCCTCTAAAGGCACAAAGAAAAGTGGAACGTAAAAGGCATTGTAATCCTTCAAGTCGTCCATCAACTCGAGTGTTTCCAGAACATCTTCTTCATTCTCGTCGGAAAGTCCAATGATCAATGTGGCAAGCGGATACCAATCATTATCGTTCAGAATCCCGAAGGCTTGGCTCACAATCTCCGGCCACTGTTCTGGCTTGTATGGCAACATCTTGTTTGCCATGTACTTTTTCATAAGTCTAACACTCCCCGTCTCAATGCCCGTCTCAGCCGTCACAATCGGCTTGTCCCCACAAAAATACCAATTATGCTCAATCAGAACTTCAGCTATTTCCTTGACCATTTGTGGGTTGTACACAACTGGGGCCAAGGACATGTGTGAAGGTTGAATACTGTTAACGCCAGGATAAGCAGCTACGCTCTTGACAAGTTTGACAACAATGTCCTTGTTTGGGGCGAAGTTCTTGTCCTTGTTTCCATACAAGAAAATATCCTCAGTAATCAACGTGATGCCGGGGCTTCCTTGCCTCACAGTTGTCTCTACTTCTTCCATTATCTTCTCCAACGGCACGTCAATTTTCCTCTGCATGGTCGGCGTGCAGAACTGGCAGTTTCGACCACAGCCTTTTGATATTTCGACAGCACCGTGGATAGCAGCATGCCTAATCAACGGGATGTTTTTGCCATCTGGATTATTTCTTGTCCGAACTATGCGAGGAAGGGGCTCTCCGTTGATGGCTTTTCGGAAAACATCTCCGATTGCTTCTGCTCCGCCGCCAATCAACACGCAGTCTAAGCCATACTTTTCAATCAGCTTCTTGCGTTCCAGCTGCCATGAACCAAAACCGCCGACAACCACCTTTGGCCTATACTTTCGGATGCTCGGATGCATAACCAACTCTCTGAACTCGATAGAATTCATCGATTCACCGCCCCCGACTAGCGACGAATAGGTCTTACTCACGTATCCACTTCCAGTTGGATCCATGGTGGATATTCCAACCACCTTCGTATTTGGTCCAACAAATGCATTTAAATCCGCAGGGTGAACCACTGCAATATCCGACTCACTGAGACCATTTTCCAAAAGAAGAGCTTCTACTTTTCTCAAACCATAGGGAGCAAATTTGGCTCTTCCATCGTCGTCATGCGGAACGGGCGGATAAAGCCATTTTCTCAAAGACCACAGAGGCACTGGGCCTTTGGCGAACCCTGCAACAAATGCAACAAAGGGGTTATTGTAGTAGTCGCTCATTTCCGTAGCTGAAGCAGTCAGAACTACCTTGGTGCCAGAAGTCTTCGCCATCTATTCAGCCCCTTTTTCCATCTAAACAGAGAAATATTCACATCATTGTCTTATTAAAAACTAGCGTACACTAAACCAAAAGACGTTAAAAGACGGTGTAACCCACTTTTCAGTCGAGATTTTGTCCGTGCAAGTAGAATAACAAACCATCAGTGTTCACAACCCTGTTGAGGCTCATATAGTGTTTGAAGAAAATAAACCTTAGAAAATCCCACATCGGGAGATACCCCTTTTTGAGATAAATTCCAAGAATTTAACCGAAATTTAGCCTAATCCCTGGACCAAACTTTGCAGGTCAGTTTAAATTCTTAGTTTCCTGTAGTTCAGTTTCTTGGAATGAGTTAGTGGGGCTAAAGCTATAAGCTTGCTTTTCTAGACTTAACTCTAATCTAAACTATGCAGGGCTGTGCGATATGGAGGAGAAAAACAATCGATATGGCGTATGTGGCGTTTATTGTGGCCAGTGTCCAAATGGGAATGGAAGAGTGAAAATGATGGCGGGAGAGTTGAAGAGGCTTGTTGACACGGTTCGGTATGATTGGATGGAATCTGTAGTAAAGTCGTTCAAATTCAAAGAGTTTAGGAAAGGCTTAGAGTGGTTTGCTAACGCCCAATGTCCAATGTGCCTTAATGGCGGCGGCGCACCTTGCGAAAACAGAAAATGTGCCTCTGGAAAGGAGTTGAAAAGTTGCCTCCTCTGCGACGATTATCTTACATGCAAGCACACACAATACCATCGCGAATGGTATCCTTTTGTAATCGATAACTATAACCGTGTCAAACAGGTGGGCTTTCAGAAACATCTTGAAGAAGAGGAAGAAAGAGCGAGAGCAGGCATAGATTTAATGGGTCATCTAGAGCGAAAATGCTGTAAGTTTGTCAAGCTAGAAGAAGAATAGCAGTACATTCCAGCTGTTTAGCAGAACGAAAACGGGCTTTCAAGGTGAACTTCGTAATGTTTAGGTTTTTGACTTTTTTACGCTAAGCTTCATTTACAAGCATTTAGAATCCGTGAAAGCGAAATTCCGAGAATTTAAACTGTGACATGCAAAACGATTTTATGCGTCAAAACCGTAAGTCAAAGACGCCGGACAGAGAATATGGTAGAGAAAAACGATTGGACTAGAGAGGAACTTCAAAAAGAGATCAGTCTTCACAAGGCAGTGACAATTCCAGTTAACACACGCATAAAAGGTCAACAACGAATCCTCGACATGACTGAAATGGAGAAAATTCTTAAAGAGGCAAAATTGATCGCCTTCGGCGAATGCTATTGCAGAAAAACATACAAAAAATGCGATGGACCACTCGATGTCTGTCTAAACCTAGACAAAGAAGCACAGGAGTTCATAAACAAAGGATTAGCCAAAAAGATAAGTTTAAAGGAGGCGCTTGAAGCATTAAGACGCTCTCACGAAGCAGGGCTTGTCCACATTACTTATACATTTGAGGGAAAAGAAAAGCCGGAAGTAATTTGCAGTTGCTGCTCATGCTGCTGCCACTCAATGAGCGCGCTGGTGAGGTTTGGAATGCCAGACGCAGTAATAGCAACCAAATACATCTCGACTAACAATTCAGAAACATGCATAAACTGCGGTAAATGCGTTGAAAGGTGCCAGTTTAAAGCCCGACGCTTGGAAAATGGCAAAATGACATTCAATAGGGCTAGATGTTTTGGCTGCGGCCTCTGCGTCAGCACTTGTCCAACCAATTCAATTTCCTTGGCGAATCGTGCAGCAAACCCGAAATAGAAGATGTTGATGAACATTAGTTATGCAATTGTGTTTATAAGGAAGCTTGTGTATTATAGGGCGGTAACGTTCTGGTGTACATGGGCAAAAGAAACACAGTGCGTTACACATACTGCAATCAACAATAAAAAGGAGGATGAAAAATGACAGAAAGATCGGGAATAGTCTTCGTCGGAAGAAAACCAGCAATGAGCTACGTTCTAGCGGTCATAACAGGTCTATCCGCCGGCAACTCCAAGGAAATAACCTTGAAAGCTCGAGGCCGTGCAATAACTACAGCAGTTGACGTGGCTGAAATAGCTAGAAGCCGCTTTCTGAAGGATCTGAAGATAAGCAAGATTGCCATTGGAACAGAAGAGATTCCACCGCGAGAAGGCGAAAACAGATCGCGCATGGTTTCAACGATGGAGATAACGCTTAGTAAAGAATAAAAAAGCATTGAAAACACATAGGCGTACAGCAGCGAAATACCTCACTTTTCTTTTCATGAAAAAAAGCTGCTTTTGAGAATACCACAGACAAATCTGCATGTTGTTCAGTTTTCATTTTTTGCAGAAGATTACGTGTTCCATTGGATATTCTAAACCGTATCGCTTGATATCATTTAGGTGTCTCTTAATGAAGACTGGGTCAATTGTCCACTCGTTAAGCTTTTTTATTGATGTGTTGTAGTCCATTTTTACATTAGTTTCAAAATATTTGACAACAATGTTTTGGAAGCCTATCTTATGCATAAGCGCCACGACTTCGTCGGAGAATGGCGAAAACCATTCCGGTTTCGGTTGCATAGTATCTAACGAGAAATAGACATTTGCCTCGATGACAAGTTTTTGGGCTTCATTCTCTGGAGCCGGGCTAAGTTCTCCGTGAGCCATTTGGCGGTTAGGCTTTAGGATTCTGTGAAATTCTTCGATTGCTTTTTCTAGGCCGTCGCTGTTTAATTCGCAGAAAAGTTCGTTGGAAACTATTAGGTCGATGCTTTCGTCTTTTATTGCTTTCATATTTCTGACATCGCCTTTAACAGCTACGATAAGCTTGCCGAGGTTTTCTTTTCGTTTTTCTTTCTTCAAAATTTCTAAGTCAGATTCATAGGGTCCAGCAGAAATGTCGTAAGCGATGTATCTGAATTTTTCTTTAATTCGTCTAATCTTCTTGACGAATGGTATGGTTAGTTGTCCTCTTCCGCATCCTGCCTCAAGAATCGTGGAGACTTCTCTGAAATCGAGGTTTTCCATCAGAAAATCCGCCAACCGTTTGTACATGAATTCGAACTGTGCTTCCAACTTGACTCACCAAGGTTCTCTCTAAAGTTTCCACTCTGCTCCTTAATCTGTATAGACTTCTCTGGACATAACCTATAAAGATACGGCTTTTTCACATCCTTTTTTTCTGCACCTAAAATTGACTGCACAATTTACCGTGTTCGAGACACGAATTTGGGTGTCAGCAAAAAGACGCATAGAACAATGGTTTCCTTTTTTGAGACACTCCAAAGAGATAGCTCATAAACGATTGCCCTCTTTTATTGAACAAAGAAAAATTTCCGTTGTTGAACAAAACTACAGCCCTTAGTGCTTTCGTAACTATATGTAATTAAGGTTTTTTGCATTTCTCGAACAACACGGTTCTCTCCGCCTTCTTTCCTCAAACTCAGAAAAAATGTCGAATGGATAGAGCGGAATTCGAACCCGATACGTAGACTTCTTTTTGGGATGTTCTCCTTTTTCAGGATTTTCTATTGTAAAATGTAGGTTTTATATGCTTTGGACTCACAGATGTTTAAAACACCATTATACGGGAGGTGAAGAGTTCTGGAAGATTGGAAGATAAAGATTTCAGTGCTGTGGCTCTTTGGTGAAATGGCTTCTTTGGTTGGCGCGATATTGGGGCTTGTGGAGCCAGGTGTAATAGAGCAAATAATTGCGGGAGAGGTAGAAGGCATGAAAATAGGACCTGAACTCTTGCTACTGTTGGCAATCTTATTGTTGGTTCCGTTGGTTATGGCTTTCCTGTCCCTGACTTTGAAGGATTCGATAAATCGCTGGGCAAACATCATCTTAGGCATAGTCTACACTGGAGGCGCCCTGACTGATCTGCCTGTATATATAGCAAAACCATCTGCACATGGGATACTAATGTGGCTTTCAGCACTTGTGGCTTCAGCACTGATTGTCTGGTATGCATGGAAGTCTAAACAGAAAGCATGAGTCTTACCAACGAATCCCTGATCTTTCTTTTCACTTTTATTAAAGCTACAGTTTTAACTCATACCTTTCTTCAGTTAGCAATTTGCCCCAAATTCGATGCGTTTTTTCCTCTGTTTTCACGAAACCGAACGATTTATAGATACCCGCTGCTTTTCTGAGATCACTCACAGTCCAGAGAAATACCCGATGATAACCAGCCTCTTTACAGAAATCTACAGCCTCTCTCATGAGGCGTTTACCTAATCCGATGCCACGGCAATCTGGATGTACCAGTAACCATCTTAGCTGAGCTTCATTGCTCGTATGCCTTACTACAGCAACCGAACCGACGATTTTTCCATTCAATTCTGCAACCCAGATCCGCTGCCTGACTTTGTCTTTTGACAAGGCAAACTCACTTAGGGGTATAGCTACATAGGGTTCGAAAGTTGTGTCGAAGCTGTACTCTTGGGCATATGAAATTCCGTGAAGATACACTATGTAGCCAAGATCTCCTGGCCTCAAGTCTTGCCGAATAATAATGCGTGGGTGTGAGTTATCCAAAGACATGACATGATTCCCATTAAAGGATGTCTTTCTTGAGGTTATTACCTTTTGGAATCCTTTCGATGTTATTTTAGAATAAACCGTGAATCAACCGTGATTCGCCCTAACGGTTCTATGAGGCGCATGTTAATGAGAACATACATGCCTGACAAATATTCAATTATGCCCACCACAAAAAGACGTTTATCAAGAGTTTCATCATAAATGTCATTGCAGTATGGACATCTTATCTTTACAACCGCTTCTTTTCGATGCTGTCTTGACGCTTAGCACGCGCTTAAGATAGTATAGGATGTTTGATGCTAGTTGAATTCCCATCGTGCCTTGTCTTCAACTATTATTTTGTGGTTTGTCCTTTCGAGGAATGCTGCATGCCAAGTATAGATTCCTTTGGGAAGACTTGGCAGAACAGTTGTTCTAAAGGATGGATTTGTGTAATCTAATCCAATTGGGAGAACAACAGAATGCTGATGTATGTAAAGATATGTTGAACCATCTTGAAACTTCAACCCTATTGCAATGCAAATGTATTTGACACTGTCAGGGTTTGTAACATTCAATCCTAAGTACATAGTGTCTCCACCATGATAGGTGTACTTGTCTGTGTAAATTGAAACTGTTATATTGCTTGGAACAAATGGGCTTATAAGAGGATAATTGTCTTGATTGTCAGCATCAATGACATATGGCGTATCTCCTATCCCATCACTACCTGTTATATTCTGATAAGGTCCTCTAAGCAAATCAGTGCCATTATAGTCACTCCAATAGTTCCCACCAAACGGATATTCCTTATCCCAAGTGTTTATTGAGATGTAACTATACACTTGCCTCGGGTTATTGATGAAGTTATTATGGTAAATTGTGTTACCATTAGCCTCTCCAACATACATGCCAAACATCTCTGAGTTTATAGTGTTACTAATAATGTTGTTTGCCTGAGAATTGGCCTCTAGGTTGATGCCGCTTATAGCTGAGATGTTATTGTGACTTATGGTGCAATGCAATGAAGAGTGTATTTGAACGCCATGAGTATCATCAACTGCATTGTCTTCAACAGTGATATTGCTTGAGGAGAATATGTTTACGCCGAAAGAGTTACCTGAGACATCCGAGCCTTGGATGCTGGAATGGGTTGTATACGCAAAAAGCACGCCTTGAAAATTGCTTTTCAATTTAACTCCTTTCACAACAATGTTGGTTGAGTTCACGATTCCAAGATATCCTATTTCTGGGAAACTGTCTGGGCTTATAACTAAATTATCTTGATTGACAAAATAGTAGATTGGTTTCCCGTTCACTGTGTTCGAAGTGTCTATGTCGTGAACGAAATGTAGAAGAAAGACAGCGCTCGCAGATTGCCATGCCCAAACTCCAAAATTGCGACGGTTTTTGATTATATGATTGTTTCTGAGAATGTTACCGCTGGAATAACATAGCAGGATGCCGTGCTCATTGCCTTCAATGGTATTATTGCTGATGTAATTGGCATCTGATTCTATTAGAACGCCACTATCAGGCCACGATCGCCCGCTGTGACGTATTGTGAAACCGCTGACAACAACCTTTTCAGTTACTACTTTGAGAACAGTTCCAGATCTGCCACCTTCAAGAAAAGTGCTGTTTCTATTTTCTCCAACCAGCGACACTGTCTTGTTTACGACTACATTTTCATAGTATATTCCATTGCAAACATTGATTGTATCTCCATCCATTACTTCTGGGCTGTTTATGGCTTCTTGTATTGTGTGGAAGTCTGCTGGTCCATCATCATCCACAATCCATGTTCTGGGCTCTGCTTTAACTGGTTCAATGTTAAATGCCAATGTCAACATGCTCGTTAACAGTAGGCTCAGCATTATTCCAGAAACTATTCCCCTCATTTCCCTTCTCCTTTTACTATCCAGAGTTAATCTATACATTGGACTTGCTTAAATTTTCTGGAGGAATCTTCTATTACCTTGGTATAGGGTATAAGCGTGTATCATATCCAAGATTAAATGCAAATGATGTTCAAGAATGTTCACTAGGGTTTGAATATTTGCAGGTATTTCCTCAAATGTAGCGATTGCTATGTCAGTCTTCCTTACATATGAAATAGTGAAAGGGGAAGCTAGATGGGTGAACGTCGCCTTAACCACTCGAGTAAGAGTGAACGGAAAAATGCCAAAAATAACGGTTGGAATCACGCTTCCGCCATGTCTCATAACGGAAGCAAGAAAAAGAAACCTAGACATAAGCGAAATCTGTGAACAAGCTCTCTCCTCAATTCTGGAATACGTTCAAACTCAAAACAAACCCGAAAGCTCAAAAGTTCTTAATCCATGTTCTTTCCAAGAAAATGGAGTGGACGGGGCGGGATTTGAACCCGCTGAACTTTCTCTTTTACCGAAAAGAGAACCTTCACTAAGAGAAAACTCTTGGTTGTTTTCACTCTCGCTCAAAGTATATCACCTCCTTTTTGGCTTATGTTTTGCTGCCTTCTCCTGGCCGCTGAGCTGAAGGCAACCAGCTCATTGAAACCAGGCAAGTGTAGAAAAAAGAGGATTACAGGCTTGCAACCCTGTCTATCGCTGTCTGCGCATTTCGGTGCCACTGACCTACTTTGCCGTTGTTCCCATACCCTTGGGCGCCTAAGCATGCTTTAGGAAAATCTTAGACTGTCCGTAATCCCTTCGTGTCCTCATTAGGGTTTATCGCCGAGCTGGGCTAAACTTTCCTCTCTTTTCGTCATTGATGGTTTTAGCCAATGGTCGGTGGG
>Ga0315314_1001872_pt1 | contig 17960 bp, 17 predicted proteins | sample TDP9_MG_FD_203631 | JGI IMG/M metagenome (GOLD analysis project Ga0315314, IMG submission 203631) | Freshwater sediment microbial communities from Lake Towuti, South Sulawesi, Indonesia - TDP9 | ecosystem: Environmental > Aquatic > Freshwater > Lake > Sediment | place: Indonesia: South Sulawesi...
AAAACTGGTGTAGAAACTGATTCTTTTTGAAGTTGTTGACGATATTTCTTTTGCAGGTCCAAAATTTTATACCCGGTTTCTTCAGCAACTTTTGATTGTTCTGCAACTCCACGAATGAAATATTTTAACCATGCATCCCAATTGCCGTCGAGAGTGACTCCAAGAAGAAGCTCATAATATTCATTCCTATACCTTTCAAAGAAATCACTGAGGAAAAGAATTGGGTACTCAAGATAACCCTTTTCGCAGAGATAAAAAGTAATCAAAAGTCGCCCCACCCTCCCATTACCGTCAAGAAATGGGTGGATTGCTTCAAATTGGTAATGCATTAGAGCACATTTGATAAGCGGGGCAATGGAATTATCGCTATGAAGAAACTTTTCCCATTGAGTGAGTGCCTCATTCATTTCCGGGACAGGCGGTGGCACATATATCGCATCAACGAGAGAACATCCCGGAGGTCCAATCCAGTTCTGAGTAACCCTAAATTCACCGGGTTTCATCTTTTCTCCTCTTACACCTTCCATAAGTTTCAGATGAATTTCTCTAACCAATCTCAAACTGAGTGGCAGTTCCTTAAGTCTGGAAAGCCCATAATTCATAGCTCTCACATAGTTCAAAACTTCCAGAACATCTGCGTGCTTCGGTTTTTCCTTTGAGGCTTCGTAATAAAAAATATCAGAAAGTGAAGCCTGAGTACCTTCAATTTTTGAACTTTGAACTGCTTCCTTTCTAACATAGGGAGCCACGAGTAGGTTAGGATTGGGGATAAGTTTACTTAAAGACTTGAGGACACCAATACCGCGGTCTGCCTCAGACAAAATACCAACAAACTCTGCAGAAAACTTGTCCAGACCTGGCGGAGGCAAGGGGTTAGGGACAAAAGCCCAATAATTTGTAGAAGTCTTAATAGGTCGTCCTGTTGGACTATTCTTGAATTTTTCTATATCCATTTGAAAATATTTTACATTATTATCAAAGAAGTGTCAAGCATATTTTGATAAGAAATAAGCTTATATAAGTGAACTTTGATAAAGTTTAGAATTATCAAAGTAAATGGCTATTTATTTTGATGTTAACGAACTTTATAAAAAAGGCCCTCTAAACGAGACCATTTCCGGATTATATACAAAATCCCCCACTTTGAATCACAATGTGGTCGTTGCAGTACATTGTATTGACTGGCTCCCCGGTTAGGATCTGCCTTCTTAACTTGCCCCGAACTCTTCCGTTCATCAGGTTGGGAGGTCATAATCTTGCGCATCTACCCCTCGCCCTAACCCTCTCCCCTCAGGGGAGAGGGAATATTATTCATAGGGAGAGGGGATTATTTTTTCGGCGGTAGTGAGCGCTTGCCATTAGGTTTGACTGCGGAAATTTTTATGCTTGTGACCGAATTTGCAATTTCGCTTATTCTCTGACGAGGTATTCTTAAATTTTCAATTAGTGCTTTCGCTGTGGGGTCATTAGCCATACATTCAATGGGAAAAGATGTTTCATCAATTACTTTTATTTCCTGAAAACCCGCTTCTTTTATTCCATTTACATATTCGTCTTTCAATATTGCTCCGGAAAGACAGCCAACATACGCTTCCACCGATTTTTTTATGAAATCTGGAAGCTCTTTTAACAAAACTATGTCCGATACCATCAACCTGCCACCCGGTCTAAGTACTCTGAAAGATTCTACAAAAACTCTTTTCTTATCAGAGGAAAGGTTTATTACGCAATTTGAAATAATTACATCAATAGAATTATCACGGACTGGTAGATTTTCAATCTCACCGAGTCTGAACTCAACATTTTCGTATCTCCCTTTCTTGGCATTTTCTCTTGCTTTTTCCACCATTTCGGGCGTCATATCTACACCAATAACTTTTCCTCTCTTACCAACTTTATTGGCAGCGAGAAAACAATCGAGACCGGCACCTGAACCGAGGTCGAGAACTACCTCGCCTTTTCTTAAATTTGCCAGGGCTACAGGATTGCCACAACCAAGGCCTAAATTTGCACCTGCTGGAACTCCTTTCATTTCTTCATCACTATATCCAATTTTTTTACTAATGTCCCTTGCCAGGTTTGTGTTCCCACAACAAGATTTGACAGGAGTACAACATGAATTATCCTGGCTGGCTATCTTTGCATAACCTTCTCTTACAATTTTCTTGATTTTCTTATTCTTCATTTTTTCCCTCCCCGGAAAGAATACCTGATAGCACCTTGGGTACAACCATCAACACACTCGCCACATAAAATGCATTCCGAATTTTTCATAGAACCTTTCTGCACCATCCCATTGACATCAAGACTCATAGTGCAGTTCTTACTGCAAGTTTCGCAGTTGATGCATTTATCCTTATCTGTCTCTAAATGCAGTGCGGGCCATTTGAAAAAGTTTCTTACTTCAGTCCCAATTATCATAAATGGCGCCATCCAGCAAATATAATGGAAGAAGGCGCGCTTACCTGCTGTAAGTGATAAAACTACGATTAATCCAACAAATCCATAATATACCACATAGGCGTGTGGGTGGCTGACAGATATTCCATAAGGTATTTGATAAAATATGTCAATTTTCTTTAAGCCTCCTGCTTTGACTGCCATCATGCCAATAACACTTATCCATGGCATCCAAATAAAATATTTTATCCAATTAGATTTCCCTCCCCTGGCTGGCTTGTTATTAACGACAAAACAAATTTCTTGCAGCCCCGCACCGGGACACACCCAGCCACAAAATGCTCTACCAAGGAATAATGAAGAAAAAAATAAGAAAGCAAAAATTATAAAACTACCTACAACTATTCCGTGTGAAGCACCTTCAATTATCAAAACCGGTGAGAGATAAAATATCGTAACTGGAAACAAGAAAAACGAAATCAAGATGAGTGCTTTTCTAACTCTTTGTCTTTTCATTAATTACTCTTACCTATCACTTACTGGAAAAACAACAAGCTTAATTTATTAGCTGCGTGTTTTGTACAATTATACTTTATTTCAATATAAAATTCTATTGCAAAATAATGTCGCGGCCGCCCCCTCACCCCAACCCTCTCCCTCAGGGGAGAGGATGAAGGTGAGGGGGTCCATATTATTGTAGGGGTTCGATTTATCGAACCCCGATTGAAAATCGGGGCTCAATAAATTGAGCCCCTACATGAAATAGACAATCTTGGACTTTTTCAAAGACCTGGAAATAATCCTCGACAAAAGATATTCTAATCACTATAATATAATTCTAAAACTGGATTTAGGTACTCCTCATATTAGTGTAACATTTAATCCGCCTCTATCGTCTAAATAATAGAGGTGTAGAAAGGTGCGAACTGAATGGAAGAGGATTTTGAACTTCTCGCTAAGTTTAAAAAGGGCGATGAGCAAGCATTTGAATTACTGATGAGGAAATACAAAATGGCTGTTTTTAATATAATTTATTCCATTATTGGTGATGCCGATGAAGCAGATGATATTGCTCAGGAAGTTTTCCTTAAAGTCTATACTAAGGCGGGTAGTTTTAAATGGAAATCTTCTTTCCCTACATGGCTTTATAGAATTACGGTTAACAGGTGCCTTGATGAACTCAGGAAGAGAAAAGATAAGTTTATATCCCTGGAGACAGAATTCGACCAGGATGAGGAATTAAAGTTAAAAGATGTCTTAGCAAGTAAAGAAGAAGATGTTACTGAAAAGCTAAGAAGGAAAGAATTAGAAGATATTATCCAGAAAGCAATGAATTCTTTGCCACAAAGGGACCGCATTATTCTAACTTTGAAAGAAATCGAAGGCCTGTCTTATAAAGAAATTTCTCAAATAATGAAGATTTCTCATGGCAAGGTGAAGACATGGCTATTCAGAGCCCGACAGAAACTAAAAGGAAAATTATCATTTCTTTATCCGCAGGAGTAAATTATGTCTTGTAGAAAATTTAGAATATTATTATCGGCTTATCTTGACCAGGAAATAACAAAGGATGAAGAGAAAAAATTACTTAACCATCTCCAGACCTGCCCTGACTGCGCCAGAGAATTAGAATATTTGAAACAGGTAAAACGGATATTTGTTTTAAAAGGGAAAAGAGAACCCCGGCAATTTTTTGAAACCAGATTGTTTGAGCGTATTAGGAACAAAGGAAAGCAGCCGCTACGGCAGGCATATTTCCCTGTGTTTAAAAGATCGCTTGTCGTAATTTTGATTTTCTTTTCACTAATATTGGGATGGGTAAGCTACAAAAAGCTCTTTTATCCCAGAACAAATGAGATAATGCCGGATTTACTGATTGGCATAGATTCAGAGGAAGATTTTGAAGAAGAAATATTGCTGACCTATTATGCTCCTACCAGATAGACGAAAGGAGGTAACAGAGATGAAAGTTATCTTAAGAGATTTGTTAGTGGCAGGTTTCTGCCTTCTCTTACTTAATTCTCTGAGTGCAAAGACCGGTGAAGAAATAATGAGTAAAGAAAAGACCGAAACGATAGAAGAAAAGAGAGAGGAGTACCATCAGAAGCGTTTAGAAAGGTTGTCCACGGAACTGGGGCTGACTAAAGAGCAGGAAGAAAAAATCTCTCAAACTATGGAAGAGGGTTGGCTAAAAATCCGGGAAGAGATGAAAAAAATGCGAGAGAAGACCCTGGCTATTAGAAAAAAGATAGATAGGCAAATTGAAAAATTCCTCACCCCTGAGCAAATAGAAAAATTTAGAAGGCTTAAGAAGGAATTCAGAGAAAAAAGAGAAAAGAGCATTAAGGAGCGCGGCGCAAATAGAAGGGAAAGAAGACATTTTGAACCGGAATATGGCGAATAGATTGGCAGGACTATCAAAGGAGGGTTTAACAATGAAGATGAACACTAAGATGATTTTATGTATTTTCCTGGCAGGTTTTACCTTAAATATGGTCAATTGTAATGTAGTTGATAGTTACGGTGGAAGTAGAAACAAGTATATACATAAAGACCGGCATTGGCCATATCCCGGAAAGTATTTTATTATTAATCACAGAGGGAGGAGATATTTTTATCATGGCGGGTTATTCTTCAGGAAATCAGGGATTAAGTTTGTCATAGTTGCTCCCCCGATAGGCGCAATAGTACCCGTTTTGCCCTTTGGATTTGTAACATTTACCTTCGGTCCAGGGATAGTTTATTACTATCTGGACGGCGTTTATTATAAACCTGTGACAGAAGGGTATGTAGTTGTGCCAGAAAGCGAGTTTGAAAAGTATAAACAACGGAAAGAAACTCTAAAAAATGAGGAATCAGATAAAAACGTATCTGGAGAAGAATATATAGTAAACATCCCGAATTCTGATGGTAGTTTTACTCCTGTAAAACTCAAGAAATCTAATAATGGTTATATAGGTCCCCAGGGAGAGTTTTATCAGGGACATCCTTCTGTGGAACAGTTAAAAGTGCTCTATGGCAAATAAACATAGCGTAATATGTCTGAGTCTGGTATTATTGTTAAAGGAAGGGTCCTAAAAAAAGTAGATAATAAGATGCCTAAATTTGCAAAGTTCCTCATAATGTCTCTACTGTTTTTGTGTGTTCCTCTGATAGAAGCAAGAGCCGAGGAAATACTCACCTGGGAGGATTGCGTTAAAGAAGCAAAGAAAAATCACCCGGATTTACTTTCAGCAAAAGAGAAACTAAATCAGACCAAAGCCAACAAAGCAATTACCAGAAGTAACCTTCTGCCCCAGATAAGCAGTAGTGTGAGCGCAAGAACCTCAAAAACAGCCGGCGAAAATGGAACAGACTCGTATTCATACGGCATAACAGGAAACCAGACATTATTTGATGGCTTTAAGACTTTTTCTGATTTGGCAGCTGCCTCAAAAAACATAGAATCAGCGCAATACAATTACCGGGTAACTTCATCCGATGTAAGATTGAAATTAAGGACTGCATTTGTTGAGCTTTTGAGGGCGCAAGAACTTTTGAATATTACAGAAGATATCGCCGCACGCCGACAACAGAATCTGGAGCTGGTAAGATTACGTTACGAGGTAGGAAGAGAACACAAGGGTTCATTGTTAACTGCTCAAGCAAATTTGGCTCAGGCAGAATTTGAAGTTGCTCAAGCCAGGAGGAATATTGATTTAGCACAAAGGCGGCTGACAAAGGAATTGGGACGAACACAAATGGTCCCAGTTAGGGCCAAAGGAGATTTTCAGATTAAGTATTCTTATCAAGAAAAACCTGATTTTGAGCGTTTATCTCAGAATACCCCTCTTATGCGAGGCCTTATTGCCAAAAGAGAAGCAGCCAGATTGGGCTCAAAATCTGCCAGGGCGAATCTCTTCCCTCAAATATCCGCCAATGCCAGTGCCGGAGCAAGTGCCTCCCACTGGCCTCCTGACAGAAATGAATGGTCAATCGGGGTGGGTTTATCTCTTCCTCTATTTGAAGGCGGGAGTCGAATAGCCGAAATTTCCAGAGCCAATGCTATATTTAAGCAAGCACAGGCAGATGAAAGAAGTGGCCATGACAGTGTGCTTTTAACATTGGAAGATAACTGGATAGGATTGCAAGACGCGGTAGATAGAATTAATGTACAACAAAAATTTGTGGAGGCAACGGAAGAGCGGGCGAAGATAGCCCAGGCTCAGTATTCAACCGGACTTATCTCATTTGATAACTGGACAATCATTGAGGACGATTTGGTGAGAGCTAAAAAATCTTTCTTAGATGTTCAAGCAAATGCTTTGATTGCTGAGGCTAACTGGATTCAGGCGACAGGAGGAATGTTAGATGAGGAATAGAAAATGGGTAATTTGTGTTGGTTTACTGATTGTGGTGGCTATCGCCACAACTTTAATAATAAGGGCAAGACAGAATAAATCTTCAAATGAGGTTATTAGAGAAATAAGCCCCACTTATGGCAATATCCAGTCTTTCTTGTCCATAACAGGCACGGGCCAGCCGCAAAACCGCTTAGAAATCAAACCACCTATCAGCGGCCGGGTTGAAGAGATTTTAGTTAAAGAAGGCCAAAAAGTTAAAGTCGGCGAGACCATCGCCTGGATGAGTTCAACGGAAAGGGCAGCTCTCTTAGATGCGGCTCGTTCGCAAGGTAAAGAAGCATTGAACTATTGGAAGGAAGTTTATAAACCCACACCTTTAATAGCGCCAATTGATGGAGAAGTAATAGTGAGAGCAGTCGAGCCCGGCCAGACTGTCACTTCTGGTGACGCTATAATTGTCCTGTCGGACCGCCTCATTGTTAAGGCTCAGGCTGATGAGACCGATGTGGGAAAAATAAAAATCGGTCAGGAAGCAATCATTACTTTAGATGCTTATCCTCAAATAAGAATTGAAGGAACGGTTGACCACATATCCTATGAATCTAAGATTGTAAGTAATGTTACTATTTATGAAATAGATATCCTTCCCAAAAGAGTACCCGAGGTCTTTCGTTCAGGTATGAGCGCTAATGTAAATATCATAGAAGCAAAAAGAGAAAATATTTTACTTATCCCTCTCGAGGCAGTTAGACAAGACAGGGAAGGTAGTTTCGTTTTCTTAAGCCAGGGTAAAGGGACGAGACCTCTTAAGCAGAGCGTTAAGCTCGGCGTTTCTGATGACAAAAATGTGGAGGTTATTTCAGGCCTCGGGGCAAACGATAAAGTGGCAATTGTGCCCGAAAAGTACCTCTCCTCAAAAAGTGAAAGCTCAAGTAGTAATCCGTTTATGCCATTTGGCGGAAGACGAAGATAATATTGTAGGGGTTCAATTTATTGAACCCGTGGAAATACATAATGTAGGGGTTCAATTCATTGAACCCGTGGAAATACATAATGTAGGGGTTCAATTCATTGAACCCGTGGAAATACATAATGTAGGGGTTCAATTTATTGAACCCGTAGAAATACATAATGTAGGGGTTCAATTCATTGAACCCGTTTACACGAAATTCTTGGAGTAGAATATGATAGAATTAAAAAATATAACCAAGACTTACAAGACTGGCAAAGTTGAAGTCCGGGCCTTACGCAACCTATCATTAAAGATTGCTCCTGGAGAATTTGTTGCTATTATGGGTCCTTCTGGTTCTGGAAAATCAACCCTTCTCCATATATTGGGCTTCTTAGACAGACCCGATTCCGGCTCATATAATTTAGACAAAAGGGAAATAACCAACCTTACCGATAATGAATTAGCCATAGTGAGAAACCGTTTAGCCGGTTTTGTATTCCAACAATTTCATCTACTCCCCAGAATGAGCGCCTTAGAAAATGCAGGGCTCCCTTTAATCTATGCTGGAAAACGCCACCTGGAAAAGGCTCGCGAAAAGATTAAGGAGGTTGGCCTCACCGAGAGAGCATCTCATCGCCCCAACGAACTTTCCGGAGGTGAGCAGCAGCGAGTAGCCATTGCCCGCTCCCTGGTGAATGAACCTTTGATTATTTTAGCTGACGAGCCCACAGGTAATCTGGACACAAAAAGCGAAGAAGAGATTGTTTCCATCTTGGAAGATTTGAATCAAAAGGGTAAGACTATTATTATGGTTACCCACGAAAAAGAAATTGCTCAGCATGCAAGAAGAATCATTTATATGCGCGATGGCGAGATTATATCCGATGAAAGAAAAGGTACCGGCGCTCAAGATTATTCTCCGATCCCGGTGGATATCTCCCTGGACGATATCTTATCCCAGTCCCGCCGTTCGGGAGTAGGAGCCGAATTTATAGCCCACTTCCGCCAGGCTATTTATGCCATTGTATCTCACAAAATGCGTTCGATCCTTTCTATGCTGGGTATTCTTATCGGCGTTGCCGCAGTAATTGCTATGCTCGCCCTGGGCCAGGGAGCAAAAGAGTCTATTTCTCAAAGACTCGCTTCTTTAGGTTCAAACCTGTTAACCGTGAGACCAGGCTCGCACCGTATGCACGGCGTAGCCTTAGAAGCAGGGGCAGTCACGCGTTTTAGTTTACGCGATGCAGAGGAAATTTCTAAATTGCCCCAGGTAAGAAGAGTTTCTCCTTCGGTCTCTGGTAGAGGGCAAGTTGTATATGGTAATAAAAACTGGAATACGCGGGTTCAGGGTACAGGAGAAGATTATGGCCAGATGCGAGCAGCTACTCCGGTTATCGGCAGGTTCTTCACGGACGAGGAGTTAAGGATACGGAGAAAAGTGGTTTTACTTGGCCAAACTGTAGTAAGAGAACTTTTCGAGAATACCAATCCCCTCGGCGCATCAATTAAGATAAATCGCATAAATTTCGATGTGATCGGTGTTCTGCCGGAGAAAGGTGCTACTGGCTGGCATGACGAGGATGATTTAGTGGTCATTCCCGTTACTACAGCTATGTATCGGCTTTTAGGAAAAGAATATGTTGATAACATTGATGTGGAGGTAAGAGACGCCAGCCTTATGCAACAAGCTCAGGACTCAATAAGTAAACTTATTATTGAACGCCACCGTCTTAATAATAAAGAGAGTGAAGATTCCTTCGAGATTCGGAATATGGCTGAAATTCAGGAAACTGTGCAAAGCACAGCCAAGACGATGACCTGGCTTTTGGGTTCAATTGCTGCCATATCTCTTTTGGTGGGAGGGATAGGCATTATGAATATTATGCTCGTTTCAGTAACCGAGCGCACAAGAGAAATAGGTCTGCGTAAGGCAGTAGGAGCGCGCAGCGTAGATATAATGGTTCAGTTCCTCATTGAATCAGTGGTTATGACCTTTATCGGGGCAATGGTTGGTATTGCCTTCGGTTCGGCTATAGCCTGGCTGCTGTCAATCTTTGCCGGCTGGGCAACAAAGGTTTCCGCTTTCTCTACCATAATTGCCACAACATTCTCTATCGCTGTAGGCATAGGTTTTGGCCTCTGGCCAGCTCAGCAGGCTGCAAAACTCAACCCCATCGAAGCCCTCAGATACGAATAAAGATAAAAAAGGGGACAGCGACCCTTCGAGTCCTGTGGCTACCTGGGATGTCCCCAATCCCCATCAGCCATTTCATCTTACAAGTCCAAATTTACCTGTTTTCCTACCACCAAACCTCCTAATAAGTTTTGCTTTAATCAAAGGATTCATAAGAAAATGCGCTCCCTGAACTGTCACTTTTAACACTGAGGATATTTCTTTTGCTGTTAAGTTTCCTGACTCATGTAAAAGGAGTAATAATTTTTCCTGCTTAGGCGTTAAAGATAGTCTCTCAAGTTCTTTTGTTTTGGGTAGAGATATGACCCTTTTCCAAGCACGCTCAAGTGATTCTGCTATTATCTCTAAGTAAAACTCAAGCCACCGGGTCAAATCACCTTCTTGTCTATGAACACTGCTTAACGCTGAATAATAATTCTGTTTATGTTCATAAATGATATCATCAATTGCAAATATATGCAATGTATCAAAGTTGTGTCTTAACAATTCCCATGTTCCCAGCGTTCTGGCAACTCTCCCGTTACCATCAACAAATGGATGGATTGCTACAAAATGGTAGTGGATAATTGCTGATGAAATAGCCGGTAAATACCTTTCTGATTCTCTGTTTATCCATTCCAGTAATTCGTTCATTAGTTCAGGAACTTTTCCTGGTGCTGGCGGGGTATATACAATATTTCCTACTCCATTTACTATGTAGTTCTGCACCGTCCTGTAAACTCCTACAGGTTCGTGCTCAACCGCTCCCTCTCCTATTATTCTGTGAAGTCTGTAGATATCTTCGTTAGTCAAAAACTTTTTATGCGCATACTTACCGATATATCGGAGCACTGCAAGATAGTTAACCACAGCTCTTTCTGTCATACTCAAGTCCCTCTTAATTCTTCTTTCTGAAGCAAGAGCTTTGACTTCTGGTAAACTCAAAACAAACCCTTCAATAGCAGTTGACCCCATTGCATTTCTTATTGCTGTCTCTTTTTGCAATGCTGGCTTCCAAGCAACCTGAATAGGTGCGCTAATTATCCGTTCACGTAAAGAACTTATCTCATCAATGAGTTTAGCTAAATGTAATGATATAGAAAATTTTGGCTCTAACATATAGTTATATGGTACTATTCGTAGTAGATATTAAAGCATATTTAAAGTGATATTTCAAGTGATTATTACAGCCATTGTTACGGCTAAACCTTCTTCTCTTACCCCCTCACCCAGACCCTCTCCTCTTGGGGGAGGATAAAGTTGAGGGGTAATTCCTCGGCGGTCGTCCTTCTGGCCCGGGGCGCTCACCGTCCCGCGGACGGAGTTCGTAATTATTTCAGAGAATCTTAAAACATAATATAGCATATTCCTTCAAATTAGTAAACGACTTTTAACGGTGGCTTGAAGCAATGGAGCAGAATTTGGCAGGGACGATCAGGAATGTAAGGGGCGCTAAGTCCTATACTGAATTGACTTTCTTATTATCCAATAAAAACATCTTCAACCGGGTATCTAAAACTTCCAAAAATTCTCTTTCCAATAAGCGCAAAGCCAACTGTTAAAGGACCAACCCTTCCTATAAACATTGTAATTATCAGAAATACTTTGCTTATATTGTGTAAGTATGATGTGATACCGGTTGAAAGGCCGACATTTCCCAGAGCCGATACAATCTCAAATAGAACTTGATGAAATTGAAACTTTTCCACAGATGCCAAAATTATCATATCCCCAAAACACACTATAAGAAATAGAAACAAGATGGCTAAGGCTTTTTTTATTGTATTTTCCGAAAGCCTCCTTTTTTTAAAATTAACATCCTTATCGCCTAATATATAAGATTTTGAACAGAGATAAATTGTTCCTATGGTTGTGGTTTTTATGCCACCGCCGGTGCTCCCGGGAGAAGCACCTATAAACATAAGCACAATTAGCATAAATAGGCTTGCCGAAGAAATCTTACCGATATCCACAGTATTGTAACCGTCTGTTGTCTGAGCTGTAACTGCTTGAAATAGAGAAATCATAACCCTGTCAGGGAAATGAAAAGACCCATCCCAATTTTCAGACACAAGGAAAACTATAGTTCCAATCAGAACAAGCACGAGGGTTGTTATAATGGCTAATTTGCTGTGAATAGACAATTTTCTGTACATTTGGCGATTTATCAATTTTTTAATTATAGTATAAGATTCATTTATCACATAAAAGCCTATGCCTCCTATCAAAGATACAAAAATAATAGTCAAATTAACAGGAATGTTCTTACTAAAAGAAATAAGGCTGTCAGGCAAAAGCCCAAAACCAGCGGTACAGAAGGCATTGATAGAGTGGAAAAAACCAAAATAAAAAGCTTTATACAGAGGGAATTTTTCAAGCCAACAAAAACCCAGTATAATACCTCCTATGAACTCAAAAATAAAAGTAAAGGCTACGACTCTTTCAAAAAATTTTAAGGTATAACCTGGATATGCACCGGAAACCGACGCGGAGGCCACGAGATGACCTCTCATAGATAATTTCGCCTGCATCAACAAAGCGAGAAAAACAAAAATGGCCATATACCCCAGCCCCCCTATTTGGATATCAATCAATAGGACTATTTGACCAAACAAGGAATAATAGCTTCCTATGTCAACTGGCGTAAGGCCTGTTGTGCTTATGCCGGAGGTTGCTACAAAGAACGAATCAAGAAAAGCCTGCCTCTGCCCGCTCGCAGAAGAAATCGGAAGTGAAAGTAAAACAGCAACCGTGGTTATAACAAACAAATATCCTATGACCAGGAGCTGAATGGTTGATAATTTCTTAAGAAATTTCATACAAATTCACCTCTTTAAAACCAAGCGTATTATCAAATACTAATCCTAAAAGAAGAAAGCTGGCAAGTCAAAAAAATGTCAAAATTTTTAAAGAGGTGGTCAATACTACTCTGATGGGGCGCGGAATCTGTATCCGATTCCTGATTCGGTGAGTATATATGTGGGCCGGTCAGGATTGGGCTCTATTTTATTACGCAGGTTACTTATGGTTACGCGAAGAAGATGCTCTATTCCTTCAAAATCATCACTCATATTCCAAACTTCTCGCAGGATTTGCCGGTGGGTTAATACCTTGCCGGCATTGAGTATAAAAACCTTGAGAATGTCGTATTCCGTGGGCGTTAAATGTATGGGCTTGCCTTTAACCTGGACTATTCTTTTCGTAAAGTCAACAGAGAGATTGTCGCATTCATAAACAGAATCTTCTTCCCACGGAACCATTCGGCGCATAACTGCCCTCATACGCGCCAGAAGCTCCCCCATGCTGAAGGGTTTAGTTAAATAATCATCTGCGCCACCATCAAGTGCGGCAATCTTGCTCTTCTCATCTTCTCTAATTGTTAAAACGATAATTGGGGTTTTGACTCTTTTTCGTAATTCGCTCGCAACTTCTACTCCATCCCTGTCAGGGAGACCTAAATCGAGAAGTATGATATCCGGATGCGAGGAGACCGACATCTCAAATGCCTCTTCGGCGTTTCTGGCTTCAAAGATATGATAGCCTTGCGCTGAAAGCGAAACCCGCAGGAACCTTCTTATTGCCTTTTCATCATCAACCACTAATATCCTTAATCTTTCCTTTGCATCTTCTTTCATAAGACCGATTGTTCAACCTCATTGAAAGGGCAGTTCAATGGTAACTGTCGTTCCCTTGTTCTCAATACTATCAATCCATATCTTTCCTTTATGCGCCTCAACAATACCCTTACAAATGGAAAGCCCTAAGCCGATTCCTTGTATCTTCTTCACTCGTTCCACGCGATAGAATTTATTGAAAACCTTCGGGATATCTTCTCTGGGAATCCCCAATCCTTCATCCCTGATGGCGATTTGTAAATTATCTCCCACCTTTCGTGCGGAAATATAAAGGGATGAATCAGGTGGGGAATACTTAACAGCATTATCAAGCAGATTTGTTAGAACCCTGGTGATGAGTGAGAAATCTATCGGAACATCTGGCAAGTCCTTGGGGATGTCAATATGAATATCTCTATCTTCCAAATCTTGCTTTAGCTCTTCTAATGAAACTCCCACAACATCTATGATTTCACAAGGCTGGCAAGAAAGGTTAAGAGCTCCGGCTTCTATTCTGGTCATATCAAGGAGATTTCCCACAATCCGATTCAATCGTGATGACTCATTATAAGCTGTTTTTATGAGTTCAATTTCCGCATCTTTATCTAAATGTTTTCCATCATCGAGAATACTACTGAGGGCGCCGGTAATTGAGACTAACGGCGTGCGCAAATCATGGGATATCGAATTAAGAATCGCTGCTTGAAGTCTTTCCTTTGCCTTTAATAATTCAATCTGTGCCTCGCGGCGCTCTGCCTCGATAGCACGTTTGCGTGTTTTCGTAGTAAGCTCACTGATTACAATGCCCACAATAAGAAGCCCAATAAAGGTGAGAATATACTGTGCATCATCAACGGTGAAGGTAAATCTCGGCGGAATAAACCAAAAGGCAAAAGCAATAACACTTACTATAGAGGTAAAAATTGCCGGACCACGACCCCAAAGACTGGCTGCAACAACAACCGCAAGAAGATAAAGCATAACCAGGTTAGTTGGCTCAAGGCGCCTCTGAACAAATTCCCCCATAAGCGACATAAATGCAACCAGCCCTAAACTCTTAACATATCTCCATAGTGCCTTTTCGATTCTAATCTTCATACTGGGTTCATCTATTTAATTAGTCTTTTTTTCATCTGATAAAGCGCGCAGATGAAAAGAATGGAAGCGGATACGAGTAATATTGCAAAATCCCTGAGCAGGTTCCAGTCCAGCGGCCCTCTGATGAACGCTCGGGAGATACCCACAGCATAGGTCAGCGGCAAGAAACGAGAGATGACCTTGACCACCGCCGGCATCTTATCCAGCGGGAAAAAGACACCGGAAAAAAAGAACATAGGTGTAATAAACAATTCCAAATAATAAGTGAAGAAATCGAAGTTCGGCGCGAAAGACGTTATAATTATAGCCAGGGACGAAAAGAAGAACCCCACTGCTATCCACACCAGCGGCATAAGTAGAAAACTCGACCAGTGCGCGATGCCGAACAAGAGCAAGACGATGAGCATGATGAAGCCGCTGAACATAGAGCGAGTCATTCCCCAGAGTATCTCACCCGCCACCACCTCTTCCACGGTCAGCGGCGTTACAATCAGCGCATTGTACACCTTTTCTACCGTCATTCTCACATAAGCGCCAAAAGTGCATTCATAGGTAGCCGCAAACATCGCGGTGGAGACCAGAAGACCAGGAGCCAGAAAGTTCAAATAAGGCATACCCTTTATCAGCCCCATGTACGAGCCAAGCCCAATACCCATGGCCACGAGATATAACAAGGGTTCACCCATGCTGGCAATGAACGTCGGAATCGCAAAACGTTTATAGGATACGAGGTTTCGCTTCCAAACATAGTAAATACGGTGGCTCAATGCCGCTAACAGTTTTTTCATTCGTTCAACCCTCGGCCAGTGAGCTTTAGAAAAACATCTTCAAGCGTCGCCAGCCGGCGTAATACCGAAAAAGTCTCAGCAGTAGCGAGCCGCGTCAGAATCTCTTTGCTTTCATGACAATAAAGATAAAGAGTATCGCCAACAACCTCGGAATTGAATTCAAGTCCCTGAAGCTTTCTCAGGACATCCTTCACTCCCTTATGGTTTCGGACCTCTACGACTTCCTCGCCCACTTCGCTCTTGACCAGTTCTTTGGGAATCCCTTCCTTTAAAATGGTACCCTTGTCCAAAATCAATAACCGGTCGCATATCTGCTCGGCTTCTTCCATATAATGGGTATTCAGAATCATGGTGACGCCGTTATTCTTCAAGGTGCGCAATCTCTGCCATATCAGGTGACGCGCCTGAGGGTCGAGCCCCGTCGTCGGCTCATCGAGAATCATGATGCTGGGTTCGTTCAGCAAAGCGCGCGCCACCAATAGACGCCGCTTCATACCGCCGGAAAGCGAACTTATCTTACTATCAGCTCTTTCTCTAAGTTCCACAAACTCAAGATGCTCAATGATACGGGCTTTGGCAACCTTTTTCGGGATATCGAACAAAGCAGCAAAAAGCTCCAGGTTCTCATTCACCGTCAAGTCCGGGTCTATATCATTCTCTTGCGGGACCACGCCCAATAGCGCCCGGATACGGCGCTCATCAAGCGAGGCGCTCATCCCCAGGACCGAGACCGTGCCGCTGGTCGCTGGCGAAATGCACTGGATAACCCGAACAGTAGTCGTCTTACCCGCGCCGTTAGGCCCGAGTATACCCAAGCATTCACCGCGCTCGACAGTAAAAGAGATGCCAGCAACTGCCGTAAGCCCATCGAACTTCTTGACCAAGTCCTTGACCTCAATCATAGTTTTCATGTTCATAATCTTACCTAATACTATCCAAGTTTGCAAGAAAAAACATATATGATTCGGCTATATAGTAAAATAGGGACAGCTACCTATTCTCAAAAACGGGCGCTGTCCCTATTTCGTCTTTAACTGCTACCTATTTATTTATCCCTCTTAAGAGCCGCTTCCAGCTTATCTTTTTGTTCCTCAGTAGGCTCATAAGCGATTCTTCCAGGAAAAATTTTGTCTTTCGTAGTCAGGTCAATATCCCAATAGTCAAAGGCTCCCCCAAGAGTCTCGTGGGTATTAAACCGTACCCACATATGAAAGTCATCTCTTCCCCATACCTGAATTCGACACGTCACAAAATTTACCTGATAATTCAAATCCCAGAGCTTTTTATAGACCCAGATGGCCAGATCCTCAGAATCTCCTCCACCACGAGCTTCAGTTTCGGCTGGACTTTGCCAGTAATCATTTGGATCATCCGGAATAAATTTCAGTGGATTATCCCTGATAACCAGATCATACACCTCATAAATAACAGGTGGAATTTCCGTTGGATAATCGAGTCCTTCAGCCTTTCCTGGTGGAAATAGGGATAATACAAGCGTACACCCCATCAATAGCGACGTTATTTTTCTCATAAAGGGTACCTCCTCTTTTAATTTTACCTTAGACGGAATTCTACACGGTTCACTATTCCTTGTCAAGTACAATCTTTTCTCGTCCAGGCAGAAACATAAAAGAGAGGCGTATTGGGAAGTTTTGCTCCCCGGGTAGGAGTGTAAACTCACCTACAAATGCCGCTTGCTTCTAAGTATCTTAACCTCGAAAATCGAGAATAGAAATTAGAGCGCAATCGATTTTCAATTCCCTAATATCGATTGCTCTAATTTTTTACGGGGCAAAAAATTGGCTCCCCAGGTAGGACCAGCATTCTTAGCTGAGCCTTGACTTCCCTATCCATCAGGCTGGGCACCCACTTCGGCTGTCCTTCGGACTCGGGACCCTCACCGCCTCCCACCGTTGTCCCTAACAAGGAGCTCCTTGGGCATTAAAGGGAAAAATCACAAGAGACCAATCTCTTTTTTGCTACCAAAGTGGCAAACCCAGCTAAAACTTCCCTATTTTGAATACACAAATGCAATAATCTTTTCGCACCCACGATGTCAAAATTTACCAGAAACGATACTGCTAATCCCGAAAGCTACCAGTAGAACATGATGCCAACTTCTGGTGCTCGGTCAGTTGCTTTGGAGGTAATTCCAAATGCGTTGTTAAGTTTTAGAACTACAGTATCTGCGATAATGTGCCACTGGGCTTCGGTGATTAGTTCTATCTCATCTTGAGTTCCTTCAACTCCCAAATAAGCACGCCAGTGAGGCGAAAACCGTTTTACGTATTCAACAGCATATTCCCCTAATTCTACTTTCGATTCGTCCGTATCGTATCCCAGTGCAGCACGAAGGGTGAACGTTCCTATAGAAAATCCTTTAGCTATACCAATTCCGAGCGTGAATTCCCAATCTTGCGTGCCAATCAGCACCCTATCTTTCTGAAAGGGAAAGACAGTTTCAAAATAGCTGAATATTTCGGGACGAAGTTTGTGTTCTTTTATCCAACGCAATCGGAGCTGACTTTCAACATCTCCCAAACCCGATTCTTCAATCTTGTCCGGCATGCTCGATGGATCTTCGGATGATTT
>Ga0315314_1001873_pt1 | contig 17960 bp, 16 predicted proteins | sample TDP9_MG_FD_203631 | JGI IMG/M metagenome (GOLD analysis project Ga0315314, IMG submission 203631) | Freshwater sediment microbial communities from Lake Towuti, South Sulawesi, Indonesia - TDP9 | ecosystem: Environmental > Aquatic > Freshwater > Lake > Sediment | place: Indonesia: South Sulawesi...
GGAAACCAGACTGGAGTACGAGAAAAACCACGACTTTTACTATTGCTACATGCCTGGTTGCCGACGGATTCCCTTCGAAGAGGCGGTGGAGCTTATTTTTCGATGCCCCACCTGCAACAAGCCACTAATGCACTTCGACAACAATCAAATCATCGAGACACTCAACAAGAAGGTTGAACAATTAAGGAAGGAACTGAGTGAGTGAGCAGCTGCCATCCAAACGAAGGGCGCTAAGCCTTCTTGTTCAAAGCGGTTGTTCCCGTGAAGTCATAAGGCATTGTAAAGCAGTTGCAGCCCTCGCTAAAACGATCGCTGAAGCCTGTGGAAAGAGGGGTTTAAACGTCAACATCCAGCTCGTGGAAGCTGGTGCCCTTCTGCACGACATCGGACGTTCAAGAACCCACCATGTGGACCACGTGATCATCGGAGCGGAGATCGCCAAGTCGCTCAACTTACCCAACTCCGTCGTTTCTATCATTGAACGACACGTTGGCGGCGGCGTTGCTATAGACGAAGCCAAACGACTGGGTTGGCCGGTTAAAAACTATCTACCCCAAACATTGGAAGAGAAAATTGTAAACTATGCAGACAAGTTGATCGAGGGATCCCGTAAGGTGCCGATTGAACGAACCATCGAAAAGTTTTCCGAGGAGCTCGGCGGGACCCACCCGTCCATCAAAAGGATGAAAGAGTTGCACGATGAGTTTTCTTCTTTAATCGGGGATCTCGATGACTATAGTAACGCTGCTTGAAAAGGCGTATGGACCCTTTTCTCCAGAAGCCTTCGAACCCACGTTTTCATCGTTATGCAAAGGCCTTAACGTTAGCTTGAAAGTCGTAGGTAAAACAAATCGTGGATGGATACAAATCGAGGTCTCCGGCGAAGATGAAACCGCTGCCCTAACCTACCTCGACCAGACCGTTAGATTCGCCCCAGCCTTTGTGGACAAATTGAAGACACTTTCCACTCTGCGGGGGAAGATCATTTTTTCTGGGAAAAGCAAGGAAGCACTTCATGTTGATATAGGTGTTTTCACTCCCCACGTTGTCGATGCTGCAATTCGGTTGGAACGCTTGCAAGCTCAGCTCGCTGATGGGAAAACGCTTCCGCTCCAGCGGCTCATCGAGTCCTTTTGCCTCTATGACCATCTGCCCCTTAGCGTTAAGATCGTTAGTGGTGTGGATCCTTCTAAGAAAGAGGTCGAAGCCGAGTTGTCGGAGGCACAACTTTCCCAGTTTATGAAGTGGATACGGTCCTGTCTGGACCGATTAATCGTTTTAGGCGCACCCCTTTCTGACGTGGAACACGCGATAAAAGCGTCTAAACACTACCGAGACATCATAAAGATTGAACCACTGGGGCTGCTGGAACACGCCATCCTATGCAAGCTGGGAACCGACGCCATAGGGCTCATACCTAAGCTTGGGCCTCTCCTCCCCACCGCCACCCTCGCACCGTTCTGCCCCAGAAAAATACAACAACTTATCGAGCGGCCGTTTCTCTAGGGTTTCCAACAGTTCATGATGAAGAACGCTTCCTCTATCTCCTCTAGAGCCGGTCTTCTATATGATCCAAATATGCGCGTGTCCTTAGTAGGTGGTGGGCCGGGCAGGACTTGAACCTGCGACCTCAGCCTCGTAAGGGCTGCTTCTGGTCCTCTTCTGGAATGTCCAAACCAAGCTAGACGACCGGCCCTCATCCACTATGGATGGTTGGGTATTTTATAAATAATTTTTCTCTGGCTATCTAAGAGGCCAAACATTGACCCAGTACTGCAAAAGGCTCCCTCAAAGCCGTCTAAGACATTAAACTAAGTGGATATAGGAACGTTTTTAGGATGCACAAACCCAAAAATTATCGAGCGGGGTTGCCCTAGCCTGGTAGAAGGCCGAGGCCTGCCTACGGGGCAGACAAAGCCATAAAGCTTAGCCTAAGCCTGCTAAGCCTGTGGTCAGGAATGGCCGCGCGGGTTCAAAATCTCAGGGAGACTTCCTTGGGAGGAAAGTCCCGCACCCCGCGCCAATCTTCTTCTCTTTAGTAGGTTGCTAACATCTTAGCAAGCATTCTTCTTCTGTCGGGGTGATGGAAGTTTATTTGTTGAGAATAGTTCTTGCCACTAGGTCTGTAAGGGTTAGATACGATGCACCGACCACGCCACTAGCTACAGCGACGAGCAACGTTGGAAGTTACTTGCTTTTGTGATTGTTGTTTTATGTTAACCCATTTAGCATGTCCCGCATCCCGCGTTTTTATTAATATATTTTAGAAAAGAAAAATCCAAGCTTAAACATACATCAGCGTCACGGGTATAAAACATAATTTGATATAAATTTCCCCTAAACCCTTTGTAACTCGTGGTAAACGATGGCTCATCATTGGGGCTACGTTGGTGCTATCCTCTCTGCTGTCTTATTTGGAGTGAGTTCAACTTTGAACAAGATTGCCTTAGAAAATGTTAATCCATTGATTGAAAGAGGATAGCACCAATAGCTCTCAATTCTATTGTTCCTTTTTACATTAAGAGAGATAGGCTCAATGCGAACTGGTGTCATCTTTTCTACGTCGTCTTTTTTTGGTGCAATTTTCGCCCTTGCAATGCTCAGAGAATCCTTTTCCCTTACACAGTTTGTCGCGGGACTAACCATGTTGCTCGGAATTTACATCCTATATAGAAAATAAGAAAGTACGTGCAACAAAGGCTCTATGCTTAGAATTCAACGAACTCGTTCACCTTCCTGACAAACAGGGATAGGGCTAAAGGGGCAATGACAAGTGCTGCACCAGATCCAAGCATAGCATAATTTGGCATGAAAGCTGAAAATGGTGATTCCTTCAGCTTCATTATCGTTTCTTGAGATGAATGAGGGACTCGTTCGAGGAATATTGTTATCGTGTAATTTCCGGCTTCTTCCGGTCTAAACCATCCAACATCCACTATATCACGTTTCGCAAACCAGAAAAGATAATCGATCTCAAAATGTTGCGCGGTTATTCCGAGTCTAGTTATGTTTAATTCTCCACGAAGCCTACCAGCAGCCCATTCCCCGCCAAAGACTTCAATCTGGTAGTATCTCCTTGTAAGAACTGTGGTGATGACGTTAGTTCCTTTTTTCATGCTTGTTTCTGCTACAGTGCTGTATGATTGGAACTCAGCCTCAAAAGACCAAGCGATCATGAGAAGACCCACTGATATCAATCCAATCAATACTGTTTTTTTCTTCGCTTTCACAATGGACTTAGATTTCTTAGCCGCTTTCTCAACCTTGCTTAACGTATAGTTCGCTCCCTTCTCCGAAAGAGTTGCATAGAACATGGCAAACAAGAAGATCACCCCAAAGAGGTCTAAACCATCTTCAAAAAGTGACAACATGAGGGCCAAGGTGACCACGTAGACGACTTCGAACTTGTCATTCTCTTTGTATACGTTGACTTTACTTAGAAAAAACTGCATGACCGCAGCGATTCCGACCATGGTCATTAGGACTCCAGGCAGACCGAAGTCGAGATACCCTGGTCCTAACCAAGTAGAAGTAAGCGTCCAGTTTTGTTCTCCTCCATATAGGAGACGGGGTCCAAGGAATTGTTGATTGATTCCAAAGGTTATTGCTCCATGCGTCTCTCCAGATAGAGGATGTTGAACGTAAGACATTATGTGCCTTAAGAGCTGAAAATTGAAATTCTGCCTAAAAAGACCCAGAATCGAGGGCTGAAGGTATGCTACTGAAATTCTGATTCCCGAAGCCAAGGCAATTGCAGGTGTTACTACCTTGTATGAGTAAGTTCTTAGAAAGTATATCAGGCATGTAATAAGCATTGTAGCTGCGTCGGTTCGTTTTCCATTTGATAGGAAAACAGTGAAGCCTACCAAGAATAGGACAAGGGGAATCGCATGTTTCGCTTTACTGAACCTTATGTTTCTGGCCTTAATCGATAGAGACGTTGCGCCCAGAAGAAATAGGGGCAAAGCGACTTCTCTTATTGGTGAAAGGACAGCGGTTGTTCGCAGATCCCGATCTATTAGCGGGATTCCACCCATGACGATGAAGCTTGCAAAAATCAACGAAAGTGATAGGATTATCAGGAGAAATGAGTGTCGGATTGTAAAATGAGGGGTTAGTAAATAGTGGATAAGAATCACAGTTACTGTGGCTGAGACAAATCCGAATTGAAGAGGTAACCCGTAGTGTGTAAAAAGGAGGCAAAGCAAAAGAAACAGAATTCCAAGAACAAAGAACCTAGTTTTCTGATCGCTCAATTTAAGTAGGTAAGAGTCATCTTGAATTCTTGTCCCAATAAAGTATGCCCCTAATGCGAAGAACAATAGCCCCAGCATCCAAGCGTTTGGGTATGTAAATGAATGTGGAATATGCAAAAAATTGACTAAATAAGGAGCTATGAAGAAGGAGACTAGTGCGAGAGGGAACAAGAACCTGTGATCTGATGTTTGCTTTTGGATGTTGCGCATTTTCGATACTACTTTCAGCACGTCGTAACTGAAAAAACTATTTATTGTCTTAAGGCAACAACACAAAATCCCGCACCCCGCGCCACTTACCTGAATCTTGTTTTCCTAAAGAAGATTGAGAAAATATCTTATTCGTTGAAAGTTAGAATCATTTGAGGGAGGTGAGTGATGGCGATGAAGCCAAAGGTGCTGGTTACTATGAAGCTTCCGAGCGGTGTGGTGGAGATGCTTGAGCGGGAGGGTATGGAGCTGCTCCACAACCCCTTTGACAGAGACTTCACGAGGAAAGAGCTTCTGCAAACGGTCTCAGACGTAGACGGCGTAATTTTAGGAGCAGAGCTGTTTGACCGATCAGTGATGGAGGTAGCGCCTAGGCTCAAGGGAATTTCAAGATTTGGGGTTGGCTACGACAACGTGGATGTAGACGCTGCCACTGAAAGAGGAATCTACGTAACTTTTACCCCTTGCGTGTTGTGTGACACGGTCGCCGACTTAGCGTTCGGTCTTATCCTCTGTGTTTCTCGGAGGATTCCTCAAGCGGACGCCTTTGTGAGGGCAGGAAGATGGATAGAATCTAAATTTCCTCTGATGGTAGATGTGAGTGGAAAAACGCTCGGCATCGTCGGGCTGGGACGTATCGGAGCCAATGTTGCGTATCGCGCCCGTGGCTTCAACATGCGCATACTTTATCATGATACGGTTAGAACCGACTTGATGATACAATTGGAGAGGGAATTGGGCGTTAAGCGGGTTTCACTAAACCGGCTGTTGAAGGAATCTGACTTCGTGACCCTTCACGTTCCGCTCAACGAGTCCACAAGAGGGATGATTGGAAGACGCGAGTTTTCCCTCATGAAGAAAACCGCCTATCTCATCAACACTTCTCGAGGTCCCGTCGTGGATCAGTCCGCCCTATACGAAGTCTTAAGGAACCAAACTATCGCTGGAGCCGCGCTAGACGTCTTCGTGGAGGAACCAATACGGTCAGACGAACCGTTGCTCCAGCTGGAAAACGTGGTGCTTACGCCCCACATCGGCTCGGCCACCGTGGAAACTCGACATAGGATGGCGCTGACGGCAGCAAAGGACTTGGTGAGGGTTCTCAAGGGAAAAGAGCCCAAGAACCTAGTCAACACTGAACTGCTGAAAAAGAAAACAGAAAGCAAGACGTAGGAAATCTGGTAAAGAGCTTAGTGTATGAACGCAAATTAGTGTGTGGGCTTACGTTCAGTTTTGCCTTTTTCGAAAAGGTTATCTCGTCAATTTTTTAGCACCCCTATTCATGAGGGAGTCGAAGTGGTGGAATGATCCGAGTGTGGTAAAGAGGTTCCTCAAGACGAGGTTGTGTACTGCCATGTTTGTGGGGTTCCACTCTGTCCAGAGTGTGGATACCTAGGAGTCTGCTCTAACTGCGCTGAGGGTGAGGAGGCAGAAGAGGATCTAGAACAAGGAACGCTGAATAGTGCCGCTGTTTAAGAGTTGATAAACTTTTATACGTGTGAAAGGGCATGAATCTTTTGGGCGGCAGGCCTTAGGCGGGGGGTTAGGGGTCCCCTGAGAGGTGCCAGACCTCGACCGTAAACCCTCTATAGGACGGGCCGAAAGCTGAGGTGAGGCGTCAAAGATCGTCGAGCTCCTCAACTCTCTAACCGTGAGTATCCGTCCCTTGGGGCTGGCGGTCGTGGAGCGGCCTTCGTAGGGAAGCCGTGGACTATGTTTGCCAGGCGAACCCGGCCAGGCCCGGGAGGGAGCAACCTAAGCTTGGACGTTCAGCGCTCAGGGGGGTGCGGGTATGAGCCAAGGGGGTGGAGGGTTTGGCGAAAACTGGGCGACGAGCCTCGGTGACCCGCCGCCCCTTTCCTTTACTTCTGCAATTGAAATTGTTTTTGGAAAAGCGGTTTGGATTTGGGCTATAAGAAGAGGGAGAGGGATGAGGAATTGAAAACGGAATTGTTGCAACTGATGAAGAATAGAAGGAGTATCCGAAAATACAGCAAAGAGCCCATTCCATTGGAAAAAATTTATCATGTGTTGGAGGCTGGAAGATACGCTCCGTCCGGAGCCAACATGCAGCCATGGATCTACATCATAGTTACAGACAAAGAATTAAAAGAAAAAATTAGAAAAGAAGCTGAAAAGATAGAGAGAAACTTTCACGAAAGGGCTCCTGACCAACTTAAAAGATGGTTAAAAGAGCAGAAAATCACTCCAGAAAAGAGCTTTCTCACCGAAGCCCCAGCTCTAATTATAGTCGCCGGCTTAACCAAAGCTCCCTACTGGCTTGAATCCACCTGGATCTCCATCGCCTATATTTTGCTATCCGCAGAAAGCCAAAACCTAGGAACCCTCACCTATACGCCTATAGAAACGGTCTTTCTTAACAAGTTGCTGAACATCCCAGATTATTGTCACCCAGTCGCGATCTTGCCTATAGGCAATTCTGCAGAAAGACCGTCTCCTGAAACTCGTGCCCGAAAGCCCCTAGAACGAATGGTTTACCTAAACAAATATGGTGATCAGTAACAGCTAACTGGTTCCTAAAAACGGCTCGTGGTTTGTCGATAGGAGCACTGAAGGGGTATGTAGATATAGGGTTATGCTACCTCTTCTGGTGTGAAAACGGCAGAGGTTTTTCCACATGCATTAAAGTTTCTCCATATAACATAGCCTCAACACGTCCTTTCGTTCACTTCCGCATTTCTGGATCGAGATAAATGTGGTTCATGCTGAAAACTTTTTTATATTCATCATGGCGCCTTACAGATTAAAGAGGGGATTTTCGTGTTGAAAGAAGATTTAGAGAAGATAGCAACGGAGAATGGGGTTGACCTTTTTGGAGTCGCTCCGGTTGGGAGGATGAGAAACGCTCCGGAAGGTCATCGCCCTGAAGACATCTTGCCTGAAGCAAAATCCATAATTGCAATGGCCATCAAAATTCCTTACGCAGCCGTTAGAGCTAACCATCTTGCCCACACGAGAAAGAAACGGGAACTTCTTTATTTATACCAGTCGTATGTCAAGTTACTCAACGACACGCTGAACTCCGCAGCCTTTACTTTGTGCAAGTATTTAGAAGACCTAGGCTTTTTTGCAGCACCTATGCTCGCTGGTGCCCCATACAACGCCAAAGACCTGATGGGATTGCTGTCCAACCGACATGCTGCCGTGGCTGCGGGTTTGGGAGAGTTCGGATGGAACGGGCTCCTTTTAACGCCCGAGTATGGACCTAGAGTGAGGTTGGCCACTGTTTTGACAAAAGCTGAAGTGGAACCGAGACCACTGTATTCTGGTCCGAAACTGTGCAACAGAACACAATGCTCCATCTGTATTAAAGTGTGTCCAATGAAAGCGATACCTGAAGATAAATCCGTGACGGTTGAGATCGATGGAAAAGTCTTTGAGTACGCCGAACGCAAGAAGTGGCGCTGTACACTAAGCGTGATGCATGCCCCTCCCTACTTCGAGATGGAAAAAGTTGAAATTCCCGAAGACCCGACACCTGAAGATTATCTGAGGGTGTTGGGGTTAGAAAGCCGCTGGCTAAAACAGGAACGAGTGGGCTCTATGTGCGCAAGATGCCTTGTGGAGTGTCCCGTGGGCAAAGGAAGAAAACGGGCGTAGTCTCAGTAACATCACTAGCCATTCGCCTACTATAAAATTCCTAATTCCTGCAGCATTTGGCACGGTTTGCAGATTTCTCCTACAGTGGGTTCTCCGCAAATTCTACAGTCTTGTAGTTTTGCTTCTTTCGCCATCGTCTCTAACGCTGGTCGAATTCTTTCTATCGACTTGAAGACGGTGAACTTGATTCCCGCGTGCTTTTCCTCCATTCGGTTGAGCATGGTTCGTATGTCGCTTCGTAGGGCGGTTCGGGCATAGGGACAGGAGATGCCTTGAAACTGTATTCTCTTTAGGTATGCGTAGAGGGCAATTTCTTTCTCCGGAACCTCGCAAAGAGGCTTTACGCGTTGTATAAGTTTGGGGTGTGCCTCGGCTAACACGGGCTTGACACGAGCGATTCGTAGGGCATCTCCGTGAAGGATGTTCAAAATCATAGTTTGAGTTTCATCATCTAGGTTGTGTGCGGTGGCGAGCTTATCCACACCAGTTTCCCGAGCGGCAGTGTTCAGGGCACGCCTTCTCAGCACGCCGCAGTAGGAGCAAGGCGTTAGCCCTCTTTCCCCCCTCCCCTCGACCATGCTTACGATTTCATCCAGCTTATGTCCATACGTTTCTTTGAACGAGACCACGATGTGTTCTACACCCAGTCTTCGGCAGTTTTTTCTAGCCACCCTCAACGCCTCATCTCGATAGCCCCTTATTCCCTCATCGACGGTGACTGCGCACAGCACTGCTTTCGGAAAGGCTTTTTCAATCTTCGACAGTATGCGGAGGAGAGTCACGCTGTCTTTGCCACCGGAAACCGCCACCATAATTTTATCGTCAGGCATGAACATTTCATACTTAGAAATTGTCCCTCGAACCTTGTTTTCTATAGACTTGCAGAAGCATCTCCTGCAAAGCCTTTCTCCAGAGTAGGAGCGCAGAAACACCGCGTGTTTCCGCTTACACAACGTGCACATGGACATTTCGTTTCATCCTAAATTGAGACCAAGCCGTACTTTATGAAGGTTAACATCATGTTTGCCGCAATCAGTGACCAAAAGACGGTGTTGATTAGTAGGCGAGCCTCACGACGCCTGTTTTTCACGACCCCTTCTAAAGCATGATACAGAAACTTTTCTCCATCCCATGGATACATCGGCAACATGTTGAACACTGCTACACTCCACGCAATCAGAAGCGTCCACTGCAAGGACATGTACAGATGTATCGCAGTTAAGGGTTCCAGCCCCAATCTACTCGGGTAATAATTCGACATAGATAGTAAACCAATTATTGACTGGTTCCTTGAACCCCTTCCTGTGGTAATGAGGACATTGCCCCTCGACGTGCTGAGAATTATTGTTTCCCCCGGCTTAACGTTACCCATGTATTCACTTAAGTCTTGAACTGTGAACACGGTGGTTCCATTCATCGCATAGATGACATCCCAGCGTTGAAGACCAGCCCGATCAGCCGGCCCCTCACCAGACGTTTCGTGGATTACGATTCCCGAGGCGGGAGCATATAGGCCCGTCAACAATAGTAGAGCAAGAAGCCCGACGACCAGGTTCGTGGAGGAGCCCGCGGAAAGTATTCGAAGTTTCGAAATCATCGAAGTTTCCTCGAATCGTTTTCTGTCCGGTTCCACAAACCCGCCGAAAAACACCAACAACAAGAAAAGCCCCGCGGATTTCACCGGTACTCCCTCTATTATTGCAGCAACTCCATGTGCCAGCTCATGTGTCACGATGACGACCGCTGTAGCCGTGAAAAAATATGGTAGCCAGTGCAGTCGTATGGTGATCCCTGGGAGGACAGGAAAGACTGGGGTGGTTTCTCCTAGGGGATAGAAAAACCTCAGCAGGTTGTTGATGAGGAAGTAGACGCTGAAAACCAGCAGCCCAACAGCCAATGCCAAGCCCACGTTGCATAGTGTCCTCCAGAAGATACGGCCCTTCTTTGACACTCTGCCTAAGAGCTCCTTCAACCCTCTTGATTTGTAGGTGAGGTAGACTGGTCGTATCTCTAACCCATGTTTGTCTAGACGAAAAAGGCGGCCTATCGCATTAAGAGTAGCCCAGAAAATGACGATGGCAAGTAGAAACGCTAACTCTGGAGTCATCTTTCTTTGTCTTCCCTACCTACATGACTAGGAGAATTAACTAAATAATACCGTGTTATAGTCTTTGTGGGGAGATGCCATGCCTTACATCGTAGTGCTCATGACCGCCGCCGATAAGGAGGAGGCGGTCAAAATTGTTCGCTGCTTGCTTAACGAAAAGCTGATTGCCTGCGCCAACATCGTTGGTCCAGTCTCATCCCTCTTCTGGTGGGAGGGTAAGATCGACGAAGCCAGCGAGTTCCTGGTTTTCATGAAGTCGCGGGAAAATCTTTTCGAGAAGCTGACCGAAAGGGTGAAGGAGCTTCATAGCTATCAAGTGCCGGAGATCATCGCACTCCCTGCAGAAAAAGGGTTACCCTCCTACCTAGATTGGCTGAGCACCTCCCTAAGCCGGTGAGAGACCATGGCTAAGAAACCAGTGACGCGTGCCGAACGCGTGGAGGTTGTTTACGACAAAAGGCGCTGGGAACTATTAAGAGAGTTCAGGTCCAAGGCGATGCAAATCATGGAGATTCTGGATCGTTTTCATCTGTCTTCCATTGTGCATGGAAGCATTGCTCGAGGGGATGTTTCTGAGAAGAGTGACATCGATGTTTTTGTGTTGGATCCCTCCTCTTCCTTCATCGTCGAAATCGCTCTTGAGCGAGCCGAAGTTCCTGTTAATCGAAGGATCGTCGTGCAAGCTACGCCCCTGTACGCCGTTAAGGGATACCTCGAGATCGATAAACAACGATGTGTCTCCTTCCCCCTCGTGAAACTTCGCCCCGTGGAAGGAGACTTCTACAAGTTTAGCGGTGAGGTCTCCCTCTCCATGCTCAAAAACGACGTGCGAGTATCGGGCGTGGATAAGCGGCTCATGTTGATCGAACCTACGCTGGAAGGTCATGTGGAGAGCACCGTTGTGGGTCGTGAGGAAACCGTTGCCCGTCTTTTAGGTGTTTCTCTCAACACGGTGTTAGACCGCGTTCATGCTCTTTTGCGGCGTGACGAAGTTGGCAGAACTGGAGTCTTCATCGAGAGGGAACTGTCCCCCGACGAAACGTTCGAGATGGTCCTGAAGAAACTCGTGGACCAAAACCCCGCTGTTCGTAGACGCCTCAAGCTCTTTGGGAAGTAGCTGTGCAAATATATTTATGCTTTGAAGCCCTCTTATGGAGGGCTGTTCAAGGAAGAGCTGCAAGATTGATTAGGGCAGTGTTGTTCGATTTTTGGGATACTCTCGTTTTTTATGACCGCCGAGAAGGTCGAAAGCTTAAGCGCATACGGGTTAGAGGCTTGACAGAAACTCTGGTTAATGCGGGATTTCCTGTTAGCCTAAAGAAAATGGAGAAAACTCTGGAAGAGATGGATGCAGAGTGTGACAGAATTCGTGAGAGAACGGGACGAGAGGTTGATCTACATCGTCAAATACGCATGTTGTTAGAGAAGCTAGGGATACATGAGTCGGACTTGAACCTGTCTCGAAATCTCTGGAACGCCTACGCAAACTCAGCGTTATCAATAAAATTGAAAGTTCGAAATGGTGCAGACTCTGTTTTGAGTCTTCTTAAGAGAGGAAGATATAGGGTTGGTCTCATCTGCAACACTTACCACACGCCAAGTAGTGTCGTGAGGAAGATCCTTCAGAATGTGGGGCTTTACCATTATTTTGACGTGTTAACGTTTTCCGATGAGTATGGATCGTTAAAGCCGAGACCCGAAATCTTTCTAGAGACATTATCAAAAATGGGCGTGGCGACAAGCGAAGCAGTTCACATAGGTGACAGACCAGACCTCGATGTGTTAGGGGCAAAAAACGCGGGGCTTAAAGCGATTTATCTGAAATTAACGGATCAGCCCTACCCAGCCGATTTTCCTAAGCCAGACGAAACCATCAAAACATTACGTCAAGTTCCGCAAATCCTTAAGAAATTATGAAGCGGAAAGATTAACCTAAGGAGAAGCGGAGAAACGCAGCGACACCCCCTAGTGCGCGCAGTTTGGCTCCTGCCTCATGCTCTGTGCTAATGACTATGATCTCCCCGCCCTTTTCTTCGATCTCCTTCATAAGCTTCTCTAAGGCAGCTCTTTTCTCGTTAGATGTCTCCCTCAACGTAACGTCTGCCAAAAGAAGTTTTTTAACAGCGCCAAACATGCTCGCCCTTTCCACTTCGGTAAATCCATAGGTTATGTCGGTTCTTCCCTTTCCTAGGCGCTCAAGAGCCTCTTCCACGACTTTTGTTTCTTCCGCGATCCGCACATGTCTTAACGCTTTAGTTAAAACACCGGAGCGTAATGCTTCATGTATTCCAGCTACGCCTGCGCTGTTCACACCTTTCACGTCCACGACTGACCGCCCCACATCCGAAGCCACCGTGCTCACGTATTTGAAAAACTCGTTCTTCATAAACCCCGGTCCGATGATAACGATGGAGCTGCGGGTATCTGCCCACGCCTCTCTTAGGGAGTTTAAGACTTTTTTAAAGAATTGAAGAGTTGCCTCTTCTCTTTTCTCCGCCTCCAGCTTTCCCGGAAGCCTCGTTCTTTCCTCCACCTTCACATCGATGCCATATTGCCTCAAAACAGCTACGCAGTATTCCTCATCGTCCATAGAAACCACGATGATGGGCGCCGCTTTGGCCTTGCTGGCTCTTTCCAGCCGATCGATTTGGTGTCTCAGCCACTCCGACTTTACGATGGTGATGGGCTTGTCCAGCGTCACGTTGATCGTGTGGTGTGCACCCTTTACGCCGATTTCTTCAGGAGCCTCGCAAACGATTCCATGAACCCTCAACCGGTTCAGGAGTCGATCCCAGACCACCTTCGCAACCTTTATGCCTAAAAAAACCGAAACTCTTTTTCCTCTTTTGGGGCGGGCGTAAAGCTCCTCCACCTTCACTTCTCGAGTGGTTTGCGCATATACCTCATCCTTCTCCAAAATTATGTTGTAGAGGTGCCAAAGATCATCTAAGCTTTCTGGCAGAACCTTCACAACACCCTTCTTCAGGTTCATCTCCAAGATCTTCAAAACGCCGCTGCCTCTCCGAATTACGCATGCATTTAACAAAGAGCGCTTTATTAAAGGTTTGTAACTTGCGATTATGTTAACTTATTTAGGATAAAAATTCCATGGTCTGAATCCTTAGTGATAAAGAAAAATGTTATATCCTGTAAAAATTGCTGGAACTAGAGAGGAAGAGGAAAGCTATGGTAATGGTGATCGTTCGCCACACCTTCAAAGATTTTAACGCTTTTTCTAGTAGAGCATTGGACTGAGCTGCCACCCTGACACTCGAGAAGGGATATAAATACATTAAAACTTACTCCGCCTTGCCCCTGAAGAACGAGGCGTGGTGCGTCTGGGACATCGCTAAATCCATGGCTATAGCCGATTTCCAAAAGGAATTCAGCAAAGCCTTGGGAGATGCCGGAACAGCTGAGGTTACGTGGGTTACAGAATTTACGGCGGAAACATTCCCGCCATTCCAGTATGTACCCAAGAAGTAATCAAAGCTGGGCTATAGGCTCAGTTAATCCTTCCTTTTTTTAAAAAAACCAAAGTCTACGAGATACTCCCCGAATTTGCGTTAGAGTATATCTAAATATTCTAAATTACATCCATTAAGAAACATTAAAAACATATTTGTGCCTTATCTTTGTGGAGGAGAACCAGATGAAGAAGTCTTTCTGGCTTTTAGACGTGAACTATGAAGTGAAGGATCATCAACCTGAGATGTGGATGTGGGGCATAAATGAAGAGGGAAAACGTGTTCTCGTTATCGACCGAAATTTCCTTGCCTACTGCTACCTTGTGGTGGAGGAAAAAGAGGACCCTCAGGTTGTGATGGAGGAGATTCTGTCCCGCAAGGCAGACTTCCCATTTATCGTTAAGTTGGAGCTTGTGGATCGAAAGTTTTTTGGAAGACCTGTGAAGGCGGTTAAGGTGGTTTGTCAAGACCCCGACTTCATCCCGAAGTATGTTAAGGGGCTTCAAAAAATTAAGGGAGTGAAGAATTGTCTTGAGGACGACATCCGCTATTCCATGCGCTATCTCATCGATAATGACATGGCTCCTTGTGGTTGGAACGAGGTAGAGGTAGAAGAAATACAAAATGAGTTAGGGGTCCAAGTTGACAGAGTCTACTTAGCAAAGTCATACCCGAGGGGCATTGAAAAGACAGAAGTGCCGAAGCTGAGGATCTTGGGCTTCTCCATGATTTGTTACAGTCCCAAAGGTGCGCCCAAGCCGGAGAAAAACCCCATGGTAATCATTTCAGTAGCCACCAACACTAGTGACCAGAAGCAGTTTGTCTCTAAAAATTCTGAGGACAAATCCCTCTTAGAGTCTTTCATAAACTACGTTAGAGGCTTTGACCCAGACATTCTTGTGGGCTACGGAACTAACCGACACGACTGGCCATATCTAGTCGCTCGCTCTAAAAAGCTGGGTGTCAACCTATTCGTGGACAGAGCTAACACTGAGCCCCACACGAGCGTGTACGGTCACGTGTCAATTACCGGACGGGCAAACATCGACTTTTTCGACTTCGCAGAAGACCTCCCTGAAGTGAAGGTAAAGACTCTGGAAAACGTAGCGGACTTCCTCGATGTTATGAAGCTAGAAAAACGCACCCTCATCGAAGACGTGGACTTCCCAACCTACTGGGAGGCCCCCGAACAACGCCCCTCACTGCTAAAGTTCTCCAAAGAAAACACTCAATGCGTCATGGGCATCGCCGACGCCATGCTCGACTTCGCCCTGCAACTGTCCAACCTCGTCGGACTACCCCTAGACCATGTAGGGACAGCTGCGGTCGGCTTTCGAGTTGAATGGTTCTTAATTCGTGAAGCGTTCAAGATCGGCGAGCTAGTTCCTAAGAGAATCGAGCGTCCGTACATTCCGTACGTTGGAGCTGTGGTCCTTGAGCCTAAGTCAGGGGTTCATGAAAACATCGCGGTGCTGGACTTTAAGGCTTTGTACCCCAACATCATGATTACCCAGAACGTTTCACCCGACACGTACCTTCCGCCCACCGAGCCCGCGCCGCCCCGCGGCGTAAACGTGGCCCCTGAAGTCAAACATAGATTCCGCGTAGAACCGCCCGGCTTTTACAAGGAAGTGTTGTCTCATCTGATAGCGGTTCGGGATGAAATCAGACCAAAGCTCAAGAGCCTTGATCCCAAAAGTGCAGAGTACCGCGTTCTGGATGCACGCCAAAAGGCCGTAAAAGTGATCACCAATGCCTCGTATGGATATACAGGTTGGATAGGCGCACGCTGGTACATTAAACCAGTGGCTGAAGCCACGACAGCTTGGGGTCGGCACGCTATCATGAACACCATAGAGTTGGCGAAGAAAGCTGGTTTGGAAGTAGTGTACGGCGACACGGACAGCATCTTCATAAAACATGACCCAGAGAAAGTTGATAAAATCTCGGCAGAAATCGGTGAGATGCTCGGGTTGGAAATCAAGCCCGACAAGGTCTATGACCGCATCTTATTTACCGAGGCTAAAAAGAGGTACTGTGGGCTCTTACCCGATGGGCGACTGGACATCGTGGGATTAGAAGTGATACGAGGAGACTGGGCGGCAGTCGCCAAGAACGTGCAGGAGAAAGTGTTGGATATAATCCTTAAGGAGCAGTCGCCGGAGAAAGCAGCGAACTTCGTGCGTCAATACATTTTGGATTTACGAGAAAGGAAGGTGCCGTATCGAGACCTCATTATATGGAAGACCCTAACGAAACCCCTAGAAGAGTACGTGGTTAGAGCCCCGCATGTTGAAGCGGCGAGGATGCTGATGAAGGAGGGCTGGGACCTATCCATGGGTGACAAAATCGGCTACGTCATCGTCGCTGGTCCCGGTCGACTATACGAAAAGGCAAAGCCCTATGTTCTAGCCTCCTATGATGACATAGATATCGAATACTACGTGACGAATCAGGTTGTGCCCGTTGCTTCCCGAATTCTATCTATGTTTGGCGTAGGCGAAGATTTGTTGCCCTCTAAGACGCCCACACTTTCCCAATTTATAGGTTAGCTTTCAATAATATCCACGAATGTTAACAAATGCGTGCGCAAAGGCTGTTTTATCACGTCGGAAATGCGGGCTGCAACTAGATACTTCACGTCTTTTTCGCTCGCGACATCCACCAGTCTTTGGGTGATGACACCATCAAAAACTACCGTGTCTACACCATCGACCTGTTGAAGCCTCTCCGCCAGCGCGCTCACAGGCAACCGTTCTATTTGCTCCATCTTTTCGTTGAATAACACCGCCTCTAACGTTCCTTCCAAGCTCTTTGCAGCGTCAACAATTTGTTTAGGAACCAGTATTTTTCGTCGTGCCCTCAACCTTTTCGTTTTGATCTCTTCTACGGAAACCCTCTGCTGGAGGGCGGTGGCAACCTCCTTAGCGTTTAGCTCCTCCACTTCTTTGCCTGGCGGCGCTCTAGTAACATACTTCACGTTTGTTACCTGCAGTAGTTCTTTAAGGATGAGGTCTCCCCCTCGATCTCCGTCGAGGAACGCTGTAGCTTCCTTTTCTCGGCACAAGCGTATGATGGTCTCTGGGACTTTAGCGCCCTCGAGGGCGATGACGTTTTGAATTCCGTGTTTCAACAAGTTTATTACGTCGGCTCTTCCTTCCACGATGATTATTTCCTTCGCAGTGCCGATGTCTGGTCCCGACGTTAACTCCTCTGGTCCATACTTCTCGGCTCTGGCTAGCCTCAAGATTTCAGAAACCTCCCGAAAGATTTCTTCTGTGCTGGGGAGGACTTCGATGGTCCAGTCGTGAAGGATTTCCTTCGCCCTTTCTATGATCACTCTCCGCTTCGAGTCCCGTACATCTTCAATTTTTTCCAAAGTAACTTTGGCTGAACATGGCCCTACCCGATTGATGCTCTCGATGCTGGCCGCCATGATCGCTGTGGAGACTCTATCTAGGCTTGTCGGGATAAGTATCGTGCCAGTGGTTTTATCTTGTTTTGATTGCAGCTCGATTTCTATTCTCCCGATTCTTCCCGACTTTTGAAGTTCCCGAAGATCTAGGTCGGAGCCGAACAACCCCTCTGTTTGTCCAAAAACAGCTCCGATGACATCCGATTTTTCAACCACTCCCTCCACTTCGAATCCGGCTCGAATGACATACTTTACGGTAACCGTTTGCGATGATCCCATAAACTTTCACCTCAATCAAAGTTTAACCTCTATATAATTAAGAGGCGTCTTAAGTTTTAAGCACTTTGCGTCTCTTATACTTTACTCCCGCATTTCTTCCTTAATGTTTCTAGGTAGGTCGCCAAGCCTTCCACATCCTTGACATCCCGCCCCACAAGACTCAGGAGGTCACTCCAGAAGAGCAGTTGAGGCTTTATCCTCATTTTTTCAAGATGTTGCGCCAAGCGTTTGGTCCATTCCTTGCCTCGTCTATCGAAGTCCATAAGAAGGATGACTTCCCGCTTCCCTCGCTTCTCCACCTCGCTGAGGACGTCGAAGAAACCTTTTCCAGAAGTTTTAGCGGAGATGACATCTCCTCCTACACCTAGTTCGCGTAGGGTATCGACGTCGTTTTGGCCCTCCACGATTATTGGAATGCCCTTAGCTGATTCTGCCGCGAGTTTATCTAGAAGCTGCAAGAGGTTTTCCATTCGTTTCTTCGTGTTGATGGAGCACCCTCACCTTGTGATTTCTATTTCCATCATTTTCCTCAGAGTTTGAGGGTGTTTACGGAAGTGTTCTCTCACTAGGTTCAGGATTTCGATGAGGGCTTCTGCAACGCCTTC
>Ga0315314_1001874_pt1 | contig 17948 bp, 17 predicted proteins | sample TDP9_MG_FD_203631 | JGI IMG/M metagenome (GOLD analysis project Ga0315314, IMG submission 203631) | Freshwater sediment microbial communities from Lake Towuti, South Sulawesi, Indonesia - TDP9 | ecosystem: Environmental > Aquatic > Freshwater > Lake > Sediment | place: Indonesia: South Sulawesi...
ATATTTTTCTTCGCTCGTTAACACGGCTTCGGCTGCATTTGAACAAATTTGACTCGGCTCAGCACAGCCCGCTTCACTACAAAGCGATGATATAAATTGGCAACATTCCGAGGCGTCTTTAAGGTTGAATGCCACACGGTTTGTGCGAACGAGAAGACACAGTTCTCGCGCTAAAATGCATGTCTTAATGTGTTTGAATCGGCTGAGCGCCTGTTCACGCAGCTGCTGGCGACTTAACTCCAGTGACATTTTCTCCACTAATCCCTTTTGAGCAACAGCTACTCTCTCCTAGACTCTTTTATAGTTTTGGAATCACTAGTCACGACTCGTGATTCACTTCTGCAACCCGCGCTACCAGAATCTTCGTTTTAATGCATCGCGTTCCGCTTCGATGACCAATTCGAAAAAACGGTCTGAGAGCACATGCTCCTTTCGCAGAACTTCTAACGCATCAGATGTCCGCACTCGACGTCCAGCTAACGCCACCGCCGCTGTCTTGCCGTATCTGGACACAAGCTCAGCGGTTTCCAAAGCCTGCTCCAGCCACCTCTGCTCACTCTTTGTAAGTTTTTCTCCCCTCTTTTCAGCCAACGAACGAACCTGCTCCTCTTCTCGGCTGAACACGCCCAGAGCGGTTGATCCACACTTCGGGCAGGTTGGTTTGTCGGGCAGGTCGTTTAAGCGAATCATTTCAGTGAAGTCCCAGTTTTGAGTGCAGACGAAGGTGCGCACCTCGTTGAGCAGTCGAGCCTTAGCGGACTCTACGAGTATGAGTTTCATTCGCTCACTTGGGATGAGGTCTGTTTTCATGCTGACTCGTTCGATACCAACACGAGCGACTGGAGTGATATTACCTGAGGTTTCGAGTTTCAGAACTTCAATCTTGTTTGTTTGGATGTCATTCAGAATCTGCAACAAGCGTTGTAGGTCTAGGTCTTTTGTGAAAACCTCTTTCAACGCCTCCTCATAGATGACTGAGTCCTCAAAACTCTTCATGAGGCTGCGCAGGCTAACCGTGCTGAAGTCAACCCATTTCTTGATGGCGCCGAACCGTCTTGCTACATGAATCATTCTACGCTTGAACAAGCCTGTTTTCACCGTTGCTGTGGTTAGCAGGTCTCGTATCGTGTCGCTCGGCATCTGCTTCAGGTCGTTGAACAAGGCGATTATCGCGTTGGCGTTGGCTGTTCCCATGGTTTGAATGAAGATGCGGTAGGGGTCGTGTTGAACTGCCACCGAGGCGCCAGTTTTCTCTGATAAAACATGACCCAGCAGCTGAGCCAAGGCTCGATTCGCCAGTGAACCAAAGTTGGCGTGAATTATAACAAACTCCTCCCAGTCTTCAACAACCATTCTCTTGTCGGTTGGAACCAAAACACCGCGTTGCACGTGTTCAACTGTTTCTAAAAGCGCCCTTGAAACCGCATCGGCGTCGGCTGGATACTTCTTAGACAACTGAGCTGCTACTTCTTGGGGTTTTGCTCCTCTTCTGATTTTTTGCTCCACAAACCCCCTTATCACGCCGACTTCCTGCGCCACTTCAAACGGAACTGGGATTTCTTCTCCAATCCAGCTTGGAATAGCGCCTGTTGGGTCGTCTACTGATTTTACGTAGATTTTGTCGCCGTAGACATGATTGATTTTCCATGGACTGCCCCTAATGATGAATTTGACGCCTGGCTTGCCGTATTCAGCCATGAAGGCTTCGTCTAACACGCCCACGGCTGCGTCTGAGGACTCGTCTACGACCAAGTATTGTTTTTCATCTGGAATCATCGACAGGTTTTCAAAATAATACTCGTACAACGCTTTTGTTTGACGTGGTTTGATAGCCAGTTGGTCTTCGAATGAAACCCACGCAAGACGAGGGAAACGTGAATGCATGTAGGTTAAGACTTTCTGTATGTCTTCTAGGGTTAGGTCGGCGTAGGGATACGCGTTTTTGAATATGTCGAAGATTTCGTAGAAGTACCAGCGTTTTTTCTTCATGAGCAAGCCGATGATTTGGTGGGCAAGCGCATCATACGGTTTATAGGGGATGTCCACTGGCTCCAACTGTTCCTTGTACGCCATGCGAGCGATTACCATAGCCTCTAATGTGTCGTCTGAATCCATGGTGATGATGACGCCGTTCGCGATTCGTCCAATTCGGTGTCCGCTTCTGCCAACCCGCTGAATAAGCCTCGTAACCTGTCTGGGACTCATGTACTGTATGACTAGGTCGATGCGTCCCACGTCTATGCCTAATTCCAACGAGCTGGTGGCAACCAACCCTTTCAAAGCGCCTTCTTTCAAGCCTTTCTCCGCGGCTATGCGAGAGGGCTTAGCTAAAGAACCATGGTGAATTGAAACAGGGAAGTTTACGTCCCACACCTTAAAGCGGCTGGCTAAAACCTCAGAAATAGCCCGAGTGTTTGTGAACAGGAGCACAGACTTCTGCTTTTCAATGTATCGGCGGATAATGCGCAATCGAGCTGCTACTTCAGGATGTGTGAATAGGGTTGAAGCTAATTCCGCGTCGTCAGGTTTAGGTTGAGGAAACAGAATTTTCAACTTCATCTGTCGTGCAACTGGCACCCTAACAATTTCTATGCTGCGACCATTGCCGACCAGAAACTGTGCAACCTTTTCTGGGCTGCCGATTGTGGCTGACAACCCGATTAATTGAAACTCTCTGGCTGTTATCCATCTGAGTCGTTCAAGTGCCAGCGCCATTTGGCTGCCCCGTTTGCTGTCAGCCATCTCGTGCACTTCGTCCACTATGACCCAGCGGACTTGTTGTAGGTGTTGGCGCATAATCCAACCTGGCATAATAGCCTGCAAGGTTTCTGGAGTGGTTATCAATATGTCTGGGGGGCTGCGCGATTGACGTGTTCTTTCCTGTGTCTCTGTGTCACCGTGCCTAACTGCCAACTTAACGTCGAGGTTGTTGCACCACCATTCTAAACGCTCAAGCAGGTCTCGGTTCAAGGCGCGAAGGGGCGTAATATACAATATTTTGATTCCTGGCGGATGCTCTGCTGTGGTAATCAGCATGTTTAGAACGGGCAGTACAGCGGCTTCAGTTTTGCCCGTGGCGGTGGGTGAGATTAGGAGAACGTTTTTGCCCTCCAAAATCTTAGGTATAGTCTTTTCCTGCGGCTCAGTCGGTGAAGAAAATTCTCGCTGCTCAATCAAACGCCGAATAGGCTTAACAAGCAAGTCAAAGGCTGTTTGGTTTTTATGTTCCATGCGCTGTAGGGTTCTCCGAATTCAATGATACAAGAGAAGCCTTCACTAAAAGGATTTTGGAGTTTCTTTCCAGACGGGAGCAATAAGTTTATTTTGTTTATTACTTTTCTTAACGTGATTTTGCGGTGAGCGCGTATGAATGGCTTAGACGTGATAGCGAATCTGCTGATTATTCTAATCACTTTGATAATCTTGGATCAGGCAAGCCACTTGACGATAACAAACGCGATTAAAGTTTCCGGTATTACCCAGCTGGGGAAAACTGCTGTTGGCTTCAGTTTGCTGGCTTTTTCCACGTCTCTGCCTGAGTTAAGTGTGGCTTTCATCGCGGCGTTGAGTATAAACCCGCTTACGGGTGAAAGTCAGGCTGCAATTTCGGTGGGTAATGTTTTAGGCTCAAACATAGTAAACATTTCTCTTATAGTCGGTTTGGCTGCTTTGCTCATTTCCTTAAAGCGTCCGCGCAGGGTTAGCTTGATTCCTTCGTTTGCCAAAGAAGAGCTCGGTAGCCTCTATTTTGGTCTATTCGTGTCTTCTATAATCCCTTTGTCGCTTGTTTACCTTGAAGAAGCCAGCTGGTTTGTGGGCTTAATTTTAATATTGATTTTTGTTTTCTACACGTATCAGATGTCAAAGATAAGAATCCCGCCCGAAGAGGGGACAAGCGTTTCTGAAGATGAGAAAAAGAAGTTAAAGCGATACATCTTGTTTACCTTTTTAGGAGTTATTGGTGTCGTTTCAAGTGCATATTTTCTTGTGGAATCTGCAGTTGCCATAGCAGAATCTGCCAACATACCGAGACAGATAATAGGAGCCACAATAATTGCGATTGGCACAAGCCTTCCCGAACTCACTCTCGACTTGAGAGCCTTCCTCAAAGGTCATCCAGCACTCGCCTTTGGTGACATAATTGGGAGTAGTTTCGTGAACATAACATTGATTCTTGGATTCACACTGTTTGTTCCCGTTCTACTAGGTTCACCTGTATCTATGGACATGCGAGTTTTCCAAAACCTAGTCATCTTTTCCCTAATCACAAATCTGTTCTTCTGGTATTTCCTGTCGATGGGGAGACTGAGTTGGAAAGAAGGCGCCATATTCCTATTCATATACCTGCTGTTTCTGGCAAGCACTCTAGGCGTCATCCAACTTGGTCAGTAAATCTGAACAGAAGCCGAATCAAATCAAGCGTTGTCTGGGTAACTTCGTTGCTCTCGCAGAAATATCTGTTTTTTCATGCCCAGATGGCTCTCAGAAGCAGAATTTGCATTCAAGTTTCAACGCCTTGCCTATGCTGCCTATCTGCGTCTTCAGGTTTTGGTAGTAGTCGTTCTTGCCGAGAAGTGTGTCTTTCCAGTTTTCCTCAAGCTGAGGAAACTCGTTCGTGAGATATTTTTCGAGGCTTGCCCACAGACCAGGCTTCAGGTTAAGTTTGTCGACTAGAACGTAGTCGACGCCGGCAGCTGAAATTTGCTGAAAGTACTGTTCCATGTTCTGGTCTGAGATGTAGGGTAAGACTGGTCCGAAGAAGACGTATGTTCTAACGCCGTTGTCTTTGAGTTCTTTGATTGCCACGAGTTTTTCTTCGGGTGAGGACGAAAAGGGTTCAAATGATTTCCTAACGTCGTCGTTTAAGCTGGTTATCGTGAATCCGACTTCTCGTTCTTGAAACCTTCGAATGAGGTCCAGGTCTCTAAGGACTAATGCGGACTTGGTCTGTATCGATATTGGAAACTGATGCTTCAGCAATATCTCGAGGAGTTTGCGGGTTAGCTCATATTTTCGTTCCAGGGGCTGGTAGGCGTCTGTTAAGGAGCTGATGTACACTCTGCCTGGGATTTTCCTCTTCATTTCGCGGGCTAGAACTGTGGGTGCGTTGATTTTGACGTCTACAAAGTCGCCCCATGTCTCCGTGTGTTTTGTAAACCTTCGTGTGTATGACTCGGCGTAGCAGTACTTGCACGCGTGTTGGCAGCCAATGTATGGGTTTATGCAGTAGTCTGCGAGGGCGCTTTTGTTAAGCAGGGACTTGCACTCGACTTCTCTCACTATCATGTTCGTATACGCCTAGCTTTGATTCAACATAACTAAATACTGAGCGTTTTGATATACTTTGCAGGAACATGTGCGCTGACATAAACCTTGTCCGTAACTCTGAAGAATCGTAAACCATTGCTTCTAGCTTCAGCTACATCAATGATGAGAATCACAGGGCTGTCTGTTCGCCTCTTTCCAACATCATAAGCTATCTCTCTCGTAGGTGAAAGATGAACCCACTTTCTCTTCATTGGCTGTAAACCCTTTTCCAAAATCTGCTCGGCAGCTTCTGGAGTGGTCCCATGGTAAAGCCGCTCAATTTGCATGTCTTCTTTAAGATGCACGTGAACATCAATTGTGTGTCCGTACAACGCGCGAATTTTGTCGCCGACTATTTCAAACCTTTTGCGTTCGCTCTGCTCCACTATCTCTGCCAAGAGTTTCTCGTCGATGGTGGGAAAAAGCCTCCTAAGCTTGGAAAGAAGCTGGTCTAACTCCACGAATCCTTCGTCGTCCATTTCCAAGTCTTCGGGATTGTGTCTTAAGAGATAACTGACATACTTGCTCACTTTGATTCTTAAAGCATTCTCCACAGCAAACCCCTCAATTGAATGCCACAAGTCATATTCAGTAGCGTAACACTCAGACATAACACAGTTGGTCATCAAGTTGTTGTAGCAAACCTATCCAAGTCAACAACAACTTCAAAACAACCACAGCCCGACCCCTGTAGAAGAAGGCGTAAGTCGATTGTTCCCTTCTTCTTCTGAAATTTAGTTCTCCCAGCCCCTAACAAAGCAGAGCATAGTATAGTGAACATCACTTTTGGCAACATTGAAAGTGGCTTTCAACAACATCGAAAGTGCACCCCCCCAAGACAAACAAAGCAAGACACAACAATCAAAACCAAAAACAAACCAAAAAACACAAACAATTCCCAACCCCAAGAACAACAAAAAAATTTTCAGCACTCACACTAAGCCCAGTCACTAAAGGCAATAGTTTAATAAACCACCCCACCCATGTTCATAAACCACACAAAAAACAACCAGAGGCACACAGCCTTGTCGGTTTGGCACGGCGACCTACACAAAAAGAAACCATCAGGCGGACGAAAAAGAGCCCACAGAATGAAACGAAGATACGAGAGAGGCTCATTCCCAACCGAAACCACACTGGGCGAACCAAGAAAGAAAACAACCCGCAGACGAGGAAGCAACACAAAAATACGCCTACAAAACACAAACCAAGCCAACATCTCCGACCCAACCACAAACAAAACCCAAAAAACAGAAATCCTGCGGGTCATCCAAAACCCAGCCAACGTTGACTACAATCGCCGCGGCGTCATCACCAAAGGCACAATAATCGAAACCCCATTGGGAACAGCCCGCGTGACATCCCGACCAGGCCAAGACGGACTTGTAAACGCTGTTTTGACGCCTAAAGAAGCCTAACCATGATACTAGACATATTAATTCCTTTAGTTGCCACGAGCTTAGCTGAACTGGGAGACAAAACCCAATTATCCATCCTGCTCTTGTCCTCGAAAACAAAAAATCATTCACACCTATTACTCGGCGTCATGCTCGCCTTTTTGATAGTAGACGGAGTTGCCATTCTTCTCGGTTCGTGGATTATGAACATTGTACCAATCAATTGGTTAAAAACACTCTCAGGAATCATCTTCATAATTTTCGGGGTATTGATACTAAGAAGAAATGCAGCGAAGAGCCAAAGTGAATTATATTTCCAAAATTCGTTCCTTACAGGGTTTATGTTGATTTTCATATCAGAATGGGGTGACAAGACACAAATTGCCTCAGGACTGTTCGCAACCCAATACCATTCATGGATGGTCCTAACAGGAGTAATGACAGCATTAACTCTACTGTCCATCATAGCGATCTATTTAGGCAAATTTATTTCAAGCAAAGTCGACAGAAAAATAATTACAAGAATTGCAGGAACAACGTTCATATTAATGGGCATATTAATGATTACATCACTCTTTTTCTTCTAGAACACGCCGCCAATTCGCCTCATTTGTGGATTCTTAGTAAGAAAGGTTTAAATAAAGCGCTCCGTTTGAAAACTCTGGCACTTTTAAGAGAGGGGAAAAGAGAAAATTTGCAGAGAATCGGCCTTGTTCTCCACACAAGCTCCAGCGGCAACATGATTCTGAAGGCGGAGAACATTCCACGCATAGGCGACCAAGTGATGGATGAAAACCTTAAAGCAATTGGCAAAATTTTCGACGTTTTTGGTCCAGTTTCTTCCCCCTATGTTGCGGTGCGACCCAACGTGGAAGAACCCAATCGGTTCATTCAACGCGTGTTGTATGTTGCCCCATCTTCCAAGCCGAGAAGGGAGAAGAGAAGAAGATGAGTTTAGACGCTGAAGGCATGCCGACAACAGCGACCAGAATCCAACAGTGTCCTGAGTGTGGAAGCGACCGACTCATGCGCGACTACGACGCAGCGGAAATAGTCTGCATGAACTGTGGATTTGTTATCGCCGCCAAACTGGCTGACAGAGGACCAGAATGGCGAGCCTTCGACGATGAGCAGAGGGCTAAAAGGGCACGGGCAGGTGCCCCGTTAACATACACTATCCATGACAAAGGGCTTTCAACCATGATTGATTGGCACGACCGCGACATTTATGGAAAGCGGTTGTCGCCCGGTCAAAAAGCCCAGATTTATAGGCTGAGAAAATGGCAACGGCGCATAAGGGTTTCCGATGCAACAGAGCGCAACCTCGCTTTTGCCCTTTCTGAGATTACAAAAATCGCCAACACTTTGAATCTGCCCAAGAACATTTTGGAAACAGCATCGGTTATTTATCGAAAGGCTGTGAAGGAACACTTGATCCGGGGGAGATCAATCCAAGGGGTTACTTCCGCCGCCATTTATGTGGCTTGCCGCCAGTGCGGGCTCGCTCGAACGCTGGAGGAAATAGCCCAAGCCTCAAGCATTAACAAGAAGGAAGTGGGACGCAGTTATCGCTTTCTCATCAAGGAACTGAACTATTTTATCCCGCCATTAAAACCCAGTCAATATATAACCAAATTTTCCAGTCAATTAACCATGCAAGGGAAGGTTGAGGAAATCGCCCAAAAGATTCTACTAACCGCCCGCGACCTAAAACTCACGTCGGGCAGAGGGCCCACAGGAATTGCTGCTGCGGCTAGTTACATTGCTTCTGTCTTGACGGGTGAAAGAAAGACTCAAAGAGAAATCGCAGAAATCGCACAGGTGACCGAGGTTACAATAAGAAACCGTTACAAAGAACTAGTTGAAAGACTCATGTTCGAAGTAACCCTTTAAAACCCTCCCTTTTTATTTACGAGGCTTACGTTTTGGACCTAACAGAGATGATCAAAACACGCAGAAGTATAAGACGTTTTAAACCAACCAACATCCCAGATCATTTAATCCATTCATTAATTGACTCCGCACGCCACGCTCCCTCAGCAGGAGACACACAGCCTTGGGAATTTATCATAGTTAAAGATAAAAAGGTCAAAGAACGGTTAGCGCAGACTCATGCTTTCAGCGATTTTGTGGCAGAAGCTCCAGTTTGTGTCGTGGCTCTAGCAAATGAAAAGATTTCTCCAAATTACTTTGCAATCGACGTAGCCTGCGCTATAGAAAACCTTTTGCTTGCTTCTCATGGTCTCGGTTTGGGTGCGTGCTGGGTGGCGGTTTACGATCCGCTGAATCCAAATTTTGAGAAACATGTGAGAGGTGTCTTAAATGTGCCATCACACTTGAGAATAATTGCTATGGTTCCAATCGGATACCCAAACGAAAAGGCGGAGCCCCGAAAACTGCGCGAACTCGACAAAATTCTTCATTTTGACAAATATTAAGTTGGTATTTTACCCGTTCTACCCCATCTTTTCTGCAGTTCCCTTTCCAAGCAGAATTCCAACTATTTTTTAAAAGAGATAGTAAACATAAAAAGCGCGACTGAAACAGTTAAAATTATGGACAGACCTTCATGGATATACATTGAAAAGATATGCAGTGAGTGCCCTGATAGAGAAAAGTGTCTCATCGAAGACTTGTCTCTGCAGAAATGCGAGTTTCTCGAGTCCTGTCTTCCAGAATCATTGCGACAATTTTTCTTGCGTAAACGAGAGGTTATGAAGCGCATAAGAGAAAAACAGCGTGCTAGTGGCTTGTAGAAAAAATTGATGAAGATTTTAGACTTTTTTTGTGGGTTTCGCTTTCTTTTCTCTCTCTTCTTCCCTGAGTGTTCTCCGCAGAACTTTGCCGACTAAGCTCATTGGTAGTTCTGTTCTGAACTCGACTTCTCGTATGGCTTTGTATGGTGCCACTTTTGCCTTAACAAATTTTTTGATTTCTTCTTCGCTTGCTGTTGCCCCTTCTTTTAAGATCACAAACGCCTTTGGGATTTCACCTGCCACTTTGTCGGGTTTACCCACTACGGCGCAGATTTTGACGGCTGGATGCTCGTAGAGAACGTCTTCAATCTCACGGGGATACACGCTGTAGCCCTTATACTTGATCAGGTCCTTCTTGCGATCGGTGATGTAGAAGTAGCCATCTTCGTCCATTTTGCCGATGTCGCCTGTGTACAACCAACCATCGCGTAAAACGGCAGCGGTTTCTTCCGGTAGGTTCCAGTAGCCCTTCATGATTTGTGGACCTTTTATGATGAGTTCGCCAACCTCGCTTATGGGCAGTCCTTTTTCGCCTGTTTGGACATCGACTATTTGGGAGTCGGTGTCAGGCCAAGGCAGTCCAATCGAGCCTACCTTAACCATTTTCAATGTTGGGTCGAGAGGATTGCAGTGGGTTACTGGCGAAGATTCAGTTAAACCGTAGCCTTCAACTAGGACGCCTCCGCTTAGCTCCATGAACTTTTTTTGAACCTCTGGGGGAAGAGGTGCAGAGCCTGATATGCAGAATTTTACTGATTTAAGGTTGTACTTCTGTATGTCAGGGTGATTAATGAGTACCGCATATAGTGTGGGCACGCCGCAGTATACTGTCACTCTGTGTTCTTGAATGGACTTCAAGATTTCCAGAGCGTCGGGTCGTGGAAGCATAACCATCGTTCCAGCCAGATAAATAGGTGCGTTCATGGCTGTGGTCATGCCGTATATGTGAAACAGAGGTAGCACTGTTAGGAAGATGTCTTGGGCTTCTTTGGGTTCTTTGCCGTGTAGCCAGTGGGCGCAGGCGACGGCGTTTGAGACGAGGTTGAAGTGGGTCAGCATGGCGCCTCTGGGCATGCCTGTTGTGCCCCCTGTGTATTGCAACGCCATCAGGTCCTCTTTTGGGTTGATTTCTACTGTAGGCGGCGTGGGCGGAGATTTGTCGACGAGTTCTTTAAAATGGTGGACGCCTGTTTCTTGCGATACTTTGTGGCTGGGTACTTTTCCAAGCAGTGAGCCTATGATGCGTTTGGTGGATGGTAGGTATTCTCCGATGTTGGCTACGATTAGGTGTTTTAATTTGGTTTTTTCTTTTACAGCTTTGACGATGGGATACAATAGGTCGAGGAAGATGAGGTTTTCAGCCCCTGAATCGTTGATTTGGTACTCTAGTTCTCGTTCCTTGTAGAGGGGGCTCACTGCGGTGACTATTGCGCCGAGTTTTGAGGCGCCGTAGTAGCTGATTATGTATTGGGGGATGTTGGGGAGGTAGATTGCTACGCGGTCGCCTTTTTTTACGCCTAAAGTGTGCAGTGCGGTTGCGAATTTGTCGGAGAGTATGTTTAGTTCTTTGTATGTGATTTTTTTGCCCATGAAGATGATGGCTGTGTGGTCTGGGTGCTTCTTGGCTGATTCTCGTAGGAGCTCGTGTAGGGGCATTTCAGGGTAGGTGATGGTTTTTGGGACGTCTGGAGGCCATTGTTTGTGCCATGGTTTGGCTGATTCGGTCAATTAGAATAACCCGAAACTATAGGTTTGTGCGGAAGGGATATATTAGATTTGTATGGTGGTTTTTGGGCGGGCTGTGGCTGTTTTGAAGTTGTTAGCGTCGATGAGTCTTGTTGTTAATGGTTAGCGTGTGGCAGTGTGGGTGTTGGTGACAAATCGTTCCTAGTGTCATCAACAAGTTGCGTTAGAATTTGTGTGCGTGTTAGTGTTGAACTTTCCTTAGTATTATCACCATCCTATGTTGTGAGGTGCAGGGCTGGAGAATAATTTCAAAAGAAGAAGGGGGCAAACCCTTTAGTCTTCTTCTACTGGGAGTTCGGCTGTGACTGTTTCCAGGTTGTTGTTGACTTTGATGGGTTTGCCACAACAACTTCTTGACTGTGGTGAGCGGTTTTCTGTTCGGATGTTATTAACTTGTCCTTGGTTCAAGTAATAATAACTTCTTTGTGGCTGGCGGTTGTGCGGAAGCGATATATTGTGTTGGGTTTATGATTTTTTGGAGTTTGGTTTAGGGTGTTGAAGGAAGTTTGCGTGGTTGAAGGTTGAGTCGGTGTGTTTTGAGTCTGAGGGTGCTGTGTTGCGTGGATTGCTATTTGTTCCTGATAGGGTTCCTGCTCCTGCGTTGATTGTTTGTCATGGTTTTGATAAGAGGGGTTTTCGAGGCTATGGGATATTTGAGCGCATGGCAAGAGCTGCTTGTGAGAATGGTTTCTTGTCTTTGGTGTTTGATTTCCGAGGCTGTGGTGGCAGCGGGGGGAGTTTTGATTATGGTTGGGGTGAGCAGCGTGATTTGGAGGCAGCCATTGATTATTTGGCGTCGAGATCTGAAGCAAACTCTGATGCGATTCATATTGTTGGGCATAGCCTCGGCGGAGCGGTTGCGCTTTATGTGGCGCAGAGGAACAAGCGCATTAAGGGTATCGTGTTGTGGGCGACGCCTCACGACCATGCGTACAATGTTAAGAAGTTTATCACTAAGGCTAGGGGGCGGCTTGGCTACTATTTGTTTTTGTTGATTTCGTATTTTGATGCGGTTGTTAACGTGTCTCGATTGTTCAATCTGCATGTTTATGGCATTACGTTGAGACCGCGGGATGTGCGGCAGAGGCTGATGAAGCTTAGAGAAAGCGAGATTGTTGCCAAACTGGAGAATGTTAGTCTTTTGATAGTTAACGGAAGCGGCGACCAAGTAGTTGGTTTGGAGGAGGTAAGAATGAATTATGAGGCGGCGAAGGAACCAAAAGAACTCGTAATCATAGAATCCGCGAACCATGCGTTTCACGGCAAAGAACAAAAAGCAATTGACAGAACTTTATCTTGGCTGATTAAACAGAAACCAAGTTTTTGATGGGCTTAGTACGGCTTAATTAGTTAATTGGCTTTTTCTCTGTATTTAATTGTCTAACCTCTGTTTACAGTTAGACTGTGAACCTAGTTGTGTCTCCGAAGTATCACGGAAACCTAATTTCTTTCCTGAAAATTGTATAGAGATTTCTATATATGGAGACACCTATTCTTGGATGATTGCGAAATAATCCCTCATAATCTTATCCGTGATGGAATATTTTCCTTCTCTTTTCTGGATTAGATCGTATCTCTCCAATTCCTGAAGATAATATGGGAGACTTGAGAGTTTTAAGTTGACGTGTTTGGCGATTTGGGATGCCGTATCCTTGCCTTGCGAAATGGCTCGGAGAATCCGCAGAAGCCTTGCCTCCTTTGTTGAAGAGCCTAAATCCTCTTTCAAGACATAGTTGACATACAAATTGAGCGCACCAGACGAGCTTGTAAGAATCCTCTTGTATGTTTCTTCTAGGTTTTCATGCGGCTTACGATTCTCAGCCAACATTATAAGGTAATAAGGATGCCCGCCCACAAGTTTCCAGGCAGCTTCTGCCTCTTTTTGACTGCATTTTGCAGTCTTCTTATACAGTTCAAGGGCATACTTCTCAGAAAGCGGCCCAATCTCCATGATGACAAAATGTCCAAACAGAGGACTCTCCCCTTTTCCTAATATGTCCCTCATAAAATGAACCCTTGAACCGCTAACCACATACTCTACATTTTCCCTACTCTCAAGCACACTTCTGAACAACTCATTTATCGCTTCAAGCCTAGAATATCGTCTGAACTCAATCAAACTCGGAAACTCATCAATAATTATCACAATTCGCCTACCACTCTTCTTGGAAATCTCGTTGGCATAATCAAACGCCAAGAGAAACACACTCCTGTAATCTTCAGTCTCACCCAACTCAGGGCGAATCTGCACCGTGAATTGCCCTCTCTCATCCACCGACGGTTCCAAAGCCAAACGCAGTCTCTTCAGTTTTGTCAAAGCCTTCAAGAGGTTCCCCAAAACAATCGACGCTTTCTCAACCTTACCCAAGTCCTTAGCATAGACTTTCGTAATCTGAGACATAACACTTTGAGCAAAATCATACGGCGAAAACTTGTAAACAGAGAGATCCACATGCACAACTATCATTCCCCTACTCTCAAGAGCCTCTTTAACCTTCAAGAGAATAGTCGTCTTGCCAATTCTTCGCGGACCGATCAAAGCGTAGTTAATGTGCTTAGAAGGTTCCGAAAGACCGCGCACAAGCTTCGTTATCTCTTCATCCCTGTCTACAATTTCCTTTTGAGGCTTGCCTACAGTCATGATTAACGCCACAACGATGTATAGAAGTTTCTATATATATGAATTTCTATATAGGCACGGCGCAGAAAAGGGTTTGCAGGAGAATTCGCGTTAGGCAAATGGCTACTATTAAGCTAGATAGCCACAGGCATAGAAAACGTCCCCATATTCATCAAAGCAGACAACGCAGAAAAACAAATAGAAAAACACCTAAACAAACTCAGCTAAACACCCACTCTAGTATCCCTTCTAGTTTTCAATATTTTACGAATATTTGGCTCCAAATAGAAGCACGATGATTTCCTGTTCCTCGACATTCAAACTTTAACACTCCACCCGTACCTCTTGTTTATTTTGAACTGAAGTGTGTCCCTCTCATGAAGTATGTGCTCATGGCTGACGCCTACGAAAAAATCGAATCCACAACCAAACGAAAGAAATTGAAAGCCAAACCTATAAGGTCTCAAATGACTTTTTCAGTTGAACCCCATCTTTCTCGTAGGCAAGTCGCAGAAATCTGTATTCGACTCGGCTTTTCGATATTGTTCGCTTGATTACACTTCGCAAAGTGCCTTCTGTGTCATATTTTTCTAGCATTTGCTTAAGCTTGTCGTGTTTTACATCGGCGAATTTGAGCAGAGAGATGATGTCCACTCTGTCCTTTACCCCTTTTTCAGCGTGCCATCTCTGTTGGGCTGCCTGAGCCTTAAGCAAAAGTAACACCTCAGGAGTCGCCACCTTGAAACGCTCAATCAACGAATACAATTTCCTGTCAAACACATCCAAGCAGGGAATGACCAATTTGCTCATGAACGGCGTGTAGATGTCGACTTCCACATCGCCTATCAAGACTTCAAACTTCATCAAGCGAACATTACGTTTCAACCCATAGTCTCTCTGCATCAATTCCGACTGGAGCCTATAGAAATTCTCCTGGTCAATACAGATATCTATATCTCGACTCTTCAGCTTCTTAGTCCACAGGTAGACTCCCCAGCCCCCAATCAAGACAAAATCCACTAACCCCTTCAAATCTGCAAGAACACGCCACGACTTTTCCACAACTTCGTCTCGCCACATCTCGTATTCCCCTTCACCAAAGGCTCAAGCTAGGATATTCTGTAGCAATATCGCGAAGAAAGGGAGAAGCCTCCGGTCCATTAATCGAGTATATGTCCACATACACCTGCGGAACACAAACAACGCCCTTTACAGAAGACTGAACCAAATGCTCATCATCAACGTACAGCGCAAACACATTCGGGTTTACGTTGCGAATTTTTCCCTTCCTGAAACCCAGCCACCAATCGAAGTTTTCCTCGTTCGCCACATAGAAATACACGCGGTCATATTCAGCAGGCTTTCGCCCCGACAGCTTGAACCAAGCAGAAAAAGCAGTGACCAAAACGTCTCTTGGAAGATTCTTCTCCACTCCACCTACAGGGTCTAATCGAAAAGACCGCCAAACGTCTCTGTTCAAGTCGCGTTCCGCAGCCCACAAATTCAAAACCCTAGCAGGAGACAACACCCTAACACCACCACGCGTAGCGTCAACCGCCATAGCTGCCACAAGCTTCTTCACCGTCTTGTTAACCAAACCGAGCGAAACTCCACATTTAGAAGCGATGTCCTCTTGATGCACCAACGAAACCTGCTGAAGGCTACAAAGAAGCAACTCTCGGTAAATCCTTTCAAACTTCCGCAACGTCCATTCTACCTCTGAATGATTAGTTTCACTTGTGGATAATGCCTATATATAAGAGTTTCACCAAAAAGCGAAACACACTTCATCTTCGAAGTTTCGGAGTCAATCAGCTTACAAGACATGTTAGAACACACCTTTTCAAGTTCCTGCATTGTTCAACCGTTCAAACTTTAATATCCAACAAGCACCTCTTGTTTATTGGAATTGAAGCGTGCCCCTATTATGAAGTATGTGCTCATGGCTGACGCCTACGAAAAAATCGAATCCACAACCAAACGCTTGGAAATGACCGACTACCTCGTGGAGTTCCTAAAGAAAACGCCTAAAACCGTAATCGACAAAGTTGCTTACTTAACCCAAGGCAAACTGTACCCAGACTTCGTCGGCATCGAAATCGGCGTGGCAGAAAAACTCGCAATACGCGCCATCGCAAAAGCAACAGGCATCAGCGAAACACAAATAGAAGCCGACATGAAAAAAACAGGCGACCTAGGCTCAGCTGCTCAAAAATTCCTGGAGAAAAGGGCACAACAAACGTTTTTCCAACAGCCTCTAACCGTTGAGAAAGTTTACGAGACACTGGACAAGATGGCAAAATCCACTGGCGCAGGCTCGATGGACCAAAAAATCAACCTACTAGCTGGTTTGCTCACAGACGCCACGCCGAAAGAGGCAAAATACCTCATAAGGACAGTCACAGGCGAACTCCGCTTGGGAATAGCAGACATGACCGTGCTAGACGCGTTAGCAATCGCCTACGGAGGCGGAAAAGAAGCACGGGAGGAGATCGAACGCGCCTACAACATCAGCAGCGACCTAGGCAGAGTGGCAAAAACCGTGGCAGAAGAGGGCATAGAGGGCATAAGAAACTTCAGCGTCTCAATCGGCGAACCAATAAGACCAATGCTCGCTGAACGATTAGGGTCACCACAAGAAATCCTAGAAAAATTAGGCGGCAAGTGCATAACCGAATACAAATACGACGGCGAACGAGTCCAAGCCCACAAAGACGGCGCCACAGTCACACTCTACTCACGGCGACTTGAAAACATAACAGACCAGTACCCCGACGCGGTTGAACTCGTCAGAAAATACGTGAAGCCGAAACAAGCCATAATCGAAGCCGAAATCGTTGCCATTGACCCTGACACTGGTGAAATGCGACCCTTTCAAGAGCTTATGCACCGCAGGCGAAAATACGGCATCAAGCAGGCTATGGAAGCATACCCAGTTTCGCTACACGTCTTCGACGTCTTATATGCTGACGGAAAAGACCTAACCCAAACCGCCTACCCAACCAGACACAAAATGCTGGAAAAATTAATTGGAAAAAGCGACCGCGTCCGACCAGCCGAATACTTAATCACAGACAAACCAGACGAACTTGAAAAATTCTTCGAAAAAGCAATAGAATACGGCTGCGAAGGAGTAGTCTGCAAGTCCATAAACGAAGACGCAGTTTACCAAGCAGGCGCACGGGGCTGGCTCTGGATAAAATACAAACGAGACTACAAGAGCGAAATGACCGACACCGTCGACCTCGTCACAGTCGGCGCATTTCATGGTAGAGGCAAACGAGGCGGAACCTACGGCGCCGTGCTTCTAGCAGCCTATGACCCCGAAGAAGACGATTTCGAAACCGTAACCAAATGCGGCACAGGCTTCACCGACGAAGACCTAGCCAAGCTTCCGAAAATGTTAGAGAAGCATCGGCAACCACACAAGAGCCCAAGAGTGAACTCAACCCTCGAAGCCGACGTATGGTTCGAACCAAAAACGGTCATAGAAGTTATCGGCGCCGAAATCACCCTCAGCCCCATTCACACGGCTGCCATGGACACCATAAGAAAGGGAAGCGGCTTAGCCATCAGGTTTCCAAGATTTACTGGAAACTATAGACTGGACAAGTCGGCGGAAGACGCTACCACTGTGGCAGAAATCGTTGAAATGTACCAGAGGCAACTCAAGAAGGTTACTGAACAGGCAACTGAGGCCGTTCCTTAGACGCAGGAGCCGTAGTTGGAGTCGAACCGCTCTTCAACTCTTTCAGTCGCCTTGAAACGATGAAGTAAAGACGGTCTCGCAGCGCATTTCCAACAACCTTCTGAATTCTTAAATTCTTTATTTCATAGGCAAGCTTATTGTCGCCTAAGGTTTGAGCTATCCATTTTTCAAAGTCCTCACGGAAAAGGTGAAATTCTAGAGACTTCATGTCAACGTCCTTAATCTTCTGGAGAAACTCATCTAAAGAAGACGCACTTTGACCAGTGTAGTTGCCAATAGATGTAAAGAAGTAGAAGGCTTCTTCCCGCAACACAGTTCTCAACACTCTAGAATAGGAAGCCATCATAATCCTCTCAATTTTCTAGACGCTAAATAAACTGAAACTGTTTTATAAGTTATTCTCTTTTCTTAGA
>Ga0315314_1001875_pt1 | contig 17947 bp, 21 predicted proteins | sample TDP9_MG_FD_203631 | JGI IMG/M metagenome (GOLD analysis project Ga0315314, IMG submission 203631) | Freshwater sediment microbial communities from Lake Towuti, South Sulawesi, Indonesia - TDP9 | ecosystem: Environmental > Aquatic > Freshwater > Lake > Sediment | place: Indonesia: South Sulawesi...
TGAACGCTGCAGAAGAGGAACCAAGGAGGCAGATCAAACCGAAGCATCTCCTTCTAAAAGCTACCCAACCATCAATAACCCAATCTTGAGAATCCAAGGACCTTCCCCAAGGTCCGCGAGAGCCAACCAGTGACTCAAGAGGCGCCAGCCTATGCAACTCTTCTAGAGGCTGCCCGGAACTGTAGGCAGACGCACAGGTGGAAGCAGAAGAGGTGTTCGGTTCATCCACAAACAAAGCCTGCAGCGTATAGGAGTTGAAGGAGGATCTCATCGAGGATCTCAGCTGAAAACGAGATCATGTTGAAATCCGAATTAGCGGAGCTCGACGAGAAGGGCGAGTTCTACAAACCACTGAGACTAGCTGGAGAGGGCCTTAGAAGCGTGCCTATTGTCTGGCGAGATCTTTGAAGCACAGTATCTTTATGCTGTATGTTTCTTCTATTGTTTCCCTTTTGTTTAGGATTACTGAGTCTTCTGTGACGAGGTCTTCCTTAAGTACGACGGCTGTGGCTACCACTACACAGTCCACGTAGTCTGATATCATCTTTCTCAGATCATAGCTGATTTCGATCACAGCGGGCTCATAGAAGGGCTCAACTCTCAAAGCCGCGAATATCGTCTCAACAGCCTCGATCGTGAATCTGACTGGTATCTTGAGCTTTGCGGCTTTTGCTTGCAGTTCGAAGATGGAGATCAAGCTTACGGTTATATCTTCGATCTCGAGATCCACATGTCCTTTGGCTATTGCATCCAATAGGTCGGCGTCTATCCCTATCCGCGCTAGTGGTAGAAGGTATGTTGTGTCTAGGATCAAGACTCGAGCCTTCTTGATAGTTCTCTCCTGAACTCTTCGAACTCCTTAGTGCTCGTCACCGCAATCTTCTCGGATCTTATGAGCTTTAGGATGTCTGCTTCCCCCCTGATGGCTTTCTTGAGCAATTCATTCGCGACCTTGGACAAGGCCTTAGTGGAACCGTACCTTCTCACACTTTCTTGGACCAATCTCCTATAGACAGTCTCATCGAGCAGTATGGTTGTACGCCTAGACATACAGACACCTAAACATAAGATGCTCAAACGTAGATATAAGTCTTCTTTCGGTCATTGCCTACACTATCACCCTCTTTCTAGGGCAAAATTAATCGTTGATGAAGGAGGGCCCGTGACGGCTCAAGTCTTCAGAGTTAGTCGATAATGAGGAGGGATGAGAATAGATGCTCAATAGAGAAAGAACTGGAAGGATGAGCGACCAACCAGCTCTTTCAATGAATCTGAACGTTCTATCTTCATCCAATGACTGTACACCATTTTATGATATCTCTTGTCGCCTTGTCCAAGTACTCTACGAATCGTTGAGAGATCTCTCTCGTAGTGAGTACACCATAGATGACTCCATCCTTGACAACAGGCAGCCTGCGAATGTTGTTCGTCCTCATGAGTTCTGAGGCCTTCACGAGGTCCTCATCAGGATCGATGGTTATGAGCGGCGAAGACATTATCTCTCCCAAGGAAACCTTTGAGGGATCCAGTTCTGCTGCCACAACCTTCCTCACCAGGTCCTGTTCTGTCACGATTCCTATGGGACGCTCATCCTTTACGATTACTAGATAACCCTTGCTTAGTTTGCTCATTAACTTGGCCCCTTCAAGCGCTGAGAGATGCTTCCCAGTAGTGGGCGCTTCCCTATTCATGTAGTATTTAACTAGGTATGACATTTCCACCGTGGAAGGCTATCTTGGTTCCCATAATTAAGTCTTTTCCGAGAGGTTAAGTGAAGTGTGTATTCTGAATTTCATAGTGGTCTGGGATCTAAATGATGCATGAAAATGCTCAGGTTTCGGATAAGATAGGGAAAAGCAAAGACATCCTTCTTCTTGACCCCCTATTCCTACGCCTTCATCTCTGTCGTATGTTAGACTCATAGGGTATGTTCTGCAAAGTTGGAAACTTCTTTATCTTTCTGTTGTGCTTGATATATTCCTTGAGGGGTTGGACGATGAGGGTGGCGCATCTCTGGTATGTGGCTCCTCTGTTCGGTGGGGCTGAGAGGTGGGCGATAGGTTTCTCGAAGGCTTTGCTGGAGCTGGGTGTGGGGTCTGAGATCGTTTGCTGGGGAACTGAGGACTCCCCGAGAGATCAAGACCTTTTCAGGGTTCTCGGTGGGAATGTCTCTTCTTCTCCTGATGTTGTGGATGCCTTGATGAATGGCGCCTTCATGGCTGAGCAGCTCGAGGATTACGATCTCCTTTGCCCCCATCACATGGATGTCTTCTTTCCAGCGGTCTTCGCCAAGAGTCTGTATGGGAGCCAGGTTGCGTGCATCCTCCATTCACCACCCTTGGGGTGGGAACTCTCCGAGGAAGGCTTGGTCTCGTACAGGCATGTCTCTGAGAAGAACAGACAGATGCACGCTATCTGGAAGATGTTTATGCCTTACTCTGACTTCTTCTTCACCAACTCCAAGTGGAATCAGAGGCTCTTCGAGAAGTATGAGGGCATATCGCCTGCGCCGCTTCTTGCTGGAGTTGATCGAGAATTCTTCAAGCCCGATGAGAGACTCAGGCAAGAGTTCAGGGAGAAGATAGGTGTCGACGCTGAGACTAGTCTCCTCTTCTACTCGTCGGCAGCGGGGCGTAGGAAGAGGCATGAACTTTTGCTTCGGGGCATGAAGATTCTCATCGGAAAGGGTCACAGGGTGAAGTGCATTCTCACCTGTTCGAAGGATCGGAGGACGAGAAGCTTCCACCCGCTGGTGCGGAGGATTGTTGAGAACCTCCGCTTAGAGGAACATGTTCTAGCATTCCCTGCCACAGATGAGGAGGCGCTCCTCGGGCTCTACAATGCCTGCGACATCTACGTCCACCCCGCCAATAACGAACATCTCGGCATGGCGATTATGGAGGCGATGGCGGTAGGCAAACCCATCGTGGCTCAGAGGAATGGCGGGGTTCCAGAGATCGTGGAGGACGGTGTTGAGGGTCTCCTCTTCAAAACCGATGGCATCGACGACATGGTGAGTTCCGTTGAGAGATTCATAGTTGACAGGGACTTACGCGATGCAATGGGCAAGAAGGCTTTAGAAAGGTCTAAGGGTTTTGAATGGTTAGACATTGCGCGGAAGTTCCTTGATGTTGTCTCCTGACGGCTTCGCAAAGTGGCATCGTCGTTGAGGAAACGTTCTTCACGCAGTCACTTTGGATTTTAAAGAGTTTACGCTGGCTATCGTGGGGGGTGCTATGATTGCGAAGACCAGAGTGTTGGTGACAGTGTGGACGATGGGCGGATACGGCATGTAGAGAGGTATGAAGGTTAGGTATATGGCTTCCCAGACCGAGGGGTAGAATGGATAAGCCATGTAGAAGCCGACGCTTGACATGATGTCATAGACGAAGGTCAGGACCAATCCCCAGAGCGCCATCTCTAGGGTGAATCTCCGCCCCGGTGAAACACGCCTAGTTCTACCAAGGAAGCCTCCCACCAACCCGAACATAGCTCCCAACGCAGCCATGACAACCAACAGGACAGGGGATATTATGAAGAGCCAAGCAGCTGGATGCGCAAAGGGAAAAGGAATCAACATGTAGATCGTCAGAGAGAGGGCACCCACCACCATCCCCACGACGGACCCGAAGCAGAAGCCGCTCACGAAGATAAGCACCGTCATGAACTCGACCAAGCCAGGCAGAGTAGGGAGGTATAAGCCTTTGGAGTAGGCTACCGTTACCGTCGCTGCTGAGAGCATTGCGATGAGGGCGATCTCCTTGGGCTTCACGTCATTTGGATGGATAATCCAACCAAATATAAGCTTTGCTAAAGATATAAGAACAGAAACGCAAGACAAGCTTGGGATAGATCTTGGAGTCGGTGCCTCTCATTGAGAGGGTTGTTAAGAGGGCCGCGCCTGGTAGGTTTCCTTCCTTCACGGAGGCGCACGTCTTGATGGCTTTGGAGGTCGTGTCGTCGGGGCGCATCATTGGCAGGAAGCGGTTAAGTGAGCTTCTGGGCTTAAATGAGGGAGTAGTCAGGACCCTGCTGAAGCATCTTAAGGATGCTGATCTCGTAGAGATCACGAGGAAAGGGATAACGCTGGACCATGAGGGAACGCAGCTCTTGGCAACCCTCAGCTCGATCATTTCAGTTGTAACAGACGTCCCGAAGAGTCCCTTGACTGTTGGTCCCATGAACTTCGCGGTGCTAGTTAGGGGTGCGGCACATCGTATTCGGGGTGGTGTGGAACAGAGGGATGCGGCTCTCAAGGCAGGAGCATTGGGAGCCACAACTCTGGTCTTCGATGGAGAAAGATTTACACTCCCAAGCATGCAGGAAGCCCTACCTAAAGCAGAGGAGGTGTATGACCTCCTTCTCTTAAAGTTGAAGCCTAGGAAGGGAGATGTGATCATCATAGGAACTGCCTCTGATAGCCTCTCAGCCGAGCTGGGTGCGAAGACCGCCGCCCTAGAACTGCTGAAGTCAATGGAGATCGACAACGAAATATCTTCTACAAGGAAGAATCAATTAACGCCTTTTTGATCTTGGGCTCGTCTTAAGGCGTTTGTGTACATGTTTGATGAAACCCCAGCAATTAATCCCCCGACGGCGTCATTCGAGATGGGACCGAGCTTCTCTAAAACACCCGGCTTATCTTGGTCAAAGCGGATAAACTCAAAAACTCCCCTCACCCCCGCTATGTAATTGGCTATGGTCATCCCAAGAAGTTCGTCGGCTACAAGCCCAGGACGGCCCATAAACCTCTCCTTCGTCAAGCCCGGAATTAAGCCGGCTTTTGCATCCTCCTCAGCCCTGAAACAGGCAACCTCTAGGCAGGAGACATTCACATCCGATAGGGCATCAAAAAACTCTTCCCTGAGTATTTCAGCAGCCTTCTCTATCGTTTCTACTCCCGGATGAGGAACATACAGCTCTAGAGCCGTTTCTACGAGATCATTTAACGTTACCCCTTTCTCCTCTAGGTACTTCAATAAAGGTAGGTCTTTAGCCTTCATCTTCACCATCGCCCTTTCCGATAATAACTTTTCCAGTATTTATACTTTGGATGGATTATCCATCCATATCCTTATAAGAGAAAATAAATTAGCATAAACCTGATGAAGATTCCAACAAGGCAACTCTGCGTCATTTCCTTGTTAGCGGCTGTAGGCGCAGTTGTAAGAGCGGGGTTGAATAAGCTGGCTTTCGCTTTGCCCATCCCGCTTTACAGTGTCCTTGTAAAGATCGGGTTGAGCGAGACTTTGGCTTTTATCTGCGGTTTTGCGTTTGGACCAGTTCAAGGTTTCGTCGCAGGAGTCCTTATCATCGTTGTTTCGGACTTGTTTACGTGGGTGGGGATCTGGACACCTTTCATAGCAGCAATAATCGGTCTCCTCGGCTTTGTTGGAGGGGTACTCAGCCACTTCAAGAAAAATCCAAGCATCATATTTCTGGGCGTAACGGCCGTAATTCTAACGGTGGTGAGTGAGTTGCTCCAAACTCTTTGGTTTGCTTGGTACATGTGGGCATTCTACATGCCTGAACCCCCGTTTTTGATAGTACTCGCAACGGTGCTTATTGAGGGCGTTCCATCGACGATAACAGCCCTAATTAGTAACACGATTCTATTTACGGCGCTTACACCTAGGGTGATTGATGTGTTGCGGGAGTGGGTGATGCCGAATCGACGCATCGCTCCTGCGGCTTAGGCAGGGAGGTATCTATGTGCAGGTTGTTGCATCTTGGAGTGGCGGAAAAGATAGTTGCCTCGCCTGTCACAAGGCGATGTCAAGAGGCCATAAGGTCTCTCATCTACTAAACTTCGTGTCCAAGAATGGAAGGTGCATATCCGATGGACTGAACTCCGGATTGGTGGTCGCCCAATCGCAAGCGATAGGAATCCCCTTCATCCAAAAGGAGGTCACGTGGGACACATATGAAGAAGAGTTTAAGGCTGCCATGAGGGAGATGAAGAAAACAGGCGTGGAAGGTGCGGTCTTCGGCGACATCGACATCCAAGAGCACAAGGACTGGGTAGATCGGGTTTGTGGTGAGGTGGATATTACACTGATAGAGCCTTTATGGGGGCTTAATCCTGAGCAAATCCTTTCAGATTTCACAAATGAGGGTTTCGAAGCGATCGTGGTCAACGTTAAAGCCAATCAATTCGGCGAAGACTGGTTGGTATGCAAGATTGATGATAAACTTCTCGAAGATCTGCAGACGCTTCAGACCAAGCATCATATCCATATTTGTGGTGAACGAGGTAAATACCACACATTTGTCACAGACGGCCCGATCTTCAAGAAGCGTATAAGGATTCTGGAAAGCAAAAGAGTGTTAGGAGAGGATTATTGGAGATTCTGGCTCCTAGAGGTCTTGAGCTATGACATTGAGGAAAAATAGCGCCTACAAGAAGTGAGGAACATGAGGAAGATTTATGATGTGATGTTGGTTCACGAAGAAGCCAAGGGCGAAGCTTTACTAAGCCGCCTAGAGGGAAAGCGTTCACTATTCGTCTGCACCATAGGAACAACAGAGACAGCGAAGATCTCTGGTATATCTGCTGCAGGCAAGTATCCTGAGCTGACCGATTATACACCGCCAGCAGATGTTGAACTCCTCCTTCTTGGAAAGTGCAAATGCATCTCTGGAGTGCCCGTGACGCCTGAAGGTATACCTACACCCGCCCTAATCACTATGTCGGCCCTCAGGCTAGCGGACATCCCAGCCCTAGTTGCCAGTGGTGGTCTGAAGATAAACCCCCAGGTTCCGTTCTTAGACCTAGGAGGCAACCCTGGAAGAGACATAAGAAATGGCAAGGCTGTGAACAATGTTAGAGAGGTCATAGAAAGGGCAAGGATCGCCGGGCAAAACCTGGCCAAAACGGCAGATTATCTTGTAGTCGGGGAGAGCATTCCAGGCGGCACAACAACAGCACTTGGCATTCTCCTAACCATGGGTGTGGATGCTAGAGGAAAAGTTAGCAGCAGTATGCCTGGCAATCCACATGAACTTAAAATCAAAACTGTTGAAGCAGGGTTGAAAGCGTCGAGTATAGAGTTTGGGGCTCTGGCGGACGATCCTGTAAAGGCAGTTTCATGTGTTGGGGATCCCATGATACCTGCTTTCGCAGGGCTGGTTATTGGAGCTGCGGCAAGGGTTCCCGTTTTGATGGCTGGGGGAACTCAGATGGCCGCCGTATTAGCCATTGTCAAAGTGTTAAACCCGTATGTCTTAAGGAACCTAGTCATCGGCACCACGAAGTGGATCATAACTGATGAGACCTCTGACCTCAAAGGCATAGTCACCCAGATCGCTGACATACCAATCTTAGCCGCCGATCTAGACTTCAATCAATCCAAGTTTGAAGGCTTGAAGGCTTACGAGAAGGGTGTTGTGAAGGAGGGTGTCGGCGCTGGAGGGGCGACTATAGCCGCCATGATCAAATCTAAGGGCTACATAACGAAGGAGGTCTTGCTTGAAGAGATTGAGAGAAACTATGAAGTGTTATTGGGATCGAAGTGATTTAAGGGGATGCTTAAGAAGATAAGGAGCCTAATAGCGTTCCTCACCATCCTTCCAGTAGGCATGGATCGGGACTGCCTTACAGATGCCGCAGAATACATGCCTCTCTTCCCGTTGGTGGGGGCGTTTATTGGATCATTAGCAGGGATATTTGCTTGGCTGTTGTTCCGGGTTCTCTCAAACCTAATCGTGGGGATGCTCACTCTAGGCTTTTTACTGATGATAACAGGGCTCCACCACACTGATGGGCTGTTGGACTTCGGAGACGGTGTGACGTATCAAGGACCACCAGAGAAGAAGATCGAGGTCATGCACGACCAGCAGACTGGAGCCGGAGGCTTAACACTGGAATTGATAACCCTGCTGACAACAGCCCTCTGTATTGCTGGATTGAAAGCGAACATTGTTATTCAAAGTCTAATAGTATCCGAGTCCTCAGCGAAGCTCTCAATGGTGGTCGGAGCTTGGACAGGAAAGTCAGCTCACAAAGGAATGAACACTTACTTCATCAATGCCATGCATGATCAGCATAGAAAGACACGCCTAATAGTAGCCTTAGCCATCTCGTTGGGCTTGGCGACAAGCCTATTGCAGATTACAGGCTTCATAATGGTGATCTCAAGTATCATTGTAGGATTTGCTATAGTTGGTATATCAAACAGACACTTTAGAGGCGTAACAGGCGATGTGTTTGGAGCGATGAACGAACTCACCCGCATGGTCTCCCTAATCACAATCTCAGCGGTGGTCAGATGGGTGTAACAGCACTCGTTATGGCTGGTGGAAAAAGCACCCGTATGGCTCTCCATGAAGAGAAGCCCCTGCTAAAAATCGGCGGCAAACTCATGATTGAACGCATCTTAGAGGCATTAACGGACGCTAGAAATGTGGACAGGATTGTAGTCGCAGTGAGCAAGCATACACCAGGGACAGCCAAGTTTATGGAAGGTTTCCCCGTCAAAGTTCTGAAAAGCCCCGGAAAAGGCTACGTCTCAGACATGAAATATGCCGTTAGAAAGCTCAAACTAGACACAGTTCTAACGATCTCAGCAGACGTCCCATTGGTCACAGGCGAGATCATTGACAAGATTATAGAGAGATACAGACACTGCAATAAACCCGCCTTGACTGTTATGGTTCCTACGGAAACAAAAGAGAGGCTTGGTTTAGAGAGAGAATATGTTCTTGAGGCGGGAGATAAGCGCCTGGTTCCAGCAGGAATAAATGTGATCGATGGAAGAAGAATCGATGAGGGAGAGCTTGAGGAGGAAGTATACATTATTGATAAGGAGGAAGTTGCCGTAAACGTTAACACACCTCAGGAGCAAAAGATTGCCGAACGCCTATTCACGGAAAGATCAATGAAGAAAGGAGATGCCGAAAACAAACCCTCTTCTACGAGTTGAGTTTCCTCGGTTCCAAGAGCCTTAACTCGAACTCCTTTAGGTCTCTTATTATGTGTTCTCCTTGTTCCTTTCCAGATCTGTCGAGAAGGAGTGCTATGATGCCGATGTCTCTAGATGCTGTGTAGTCGAATCTCTTGTGGTCGCCGACATGAACCACCTCTTGGGGCTTGACGCCCAGCTCTGTGCAGATCTTGATGTAGAGTTCTGGGGACTTGACCGTTCCGTAGTCTGTTGGTGCTGAGAAGATGCGCATGAAACAGGGGTTCAGGGGCTTCATCTGGATAGGTAGGAAGTCCCTGCTTGTGTTTGTGACGATTATGAGTTTGTAGTGTTGACCGAGGCTGTTGAGGACACCTTCCACCTCAGGGTAGACCTCAACGCTGTCTTTATACCTCTCCAGCAGGCTTCGCCAGTCTGCTTGGAGCTTGAAGTGCCTGAACCAGTATCTCAAGTCGTACCATTCGACTCGCTCTGGTCCGATCTTGTTGTACTCCTCCATAGCGAGCCTTAATGCGGATTCGAGGCTGATGCCCTTCTCCTCTGCATAGAGGACAGGCAGTCCCTCCTCCCAGACGAGTCTGCTGAACTCGGAGCCTACGAGTGTTCCTTCGAGGTCGAAGGAGAGAATCTTGACCTTTCCCATTTGAGAAATAAGATAGAGCCGGACACTTTAAAACTGTTGGCATCTGCTCCCTAAACCGTTTAATATCTGCTGGTTCATCTCTTTCTACGTGAGTTGTTTGGGTTCTGCTGAGCTTCTCTTCGGCACGAGCGGCTGGTCCTACAACGAGTGGGTTGGTCCGTTTTATGAGTCTAAGAAGGCGATGTTCACCCAGTACACAAGGTACTTCAGGACGGCTGAGGTCAACTCGACGTTCTACGCCCACCCTACGCCGAGCATGGTCAAGGGCTGGTACAGGACTTCGCCGCCTAATTTTGTCTTCGCCTTGAAGCTGCCGCAGGTTATTACGCACAAGAAGCGCCTAAACCCAGAGGAGGGTGTGAACGATGACCTGGACCGCTTCCTTGAGTTGGTTAGACCTCTAGCCGAGAAGCTCGGTCCGATCCTGATTCAGCTGAGACCGAACTTCACTTTTGAGAGGGACTTTGGGTCGTTGAAGAGTTTCCTGGAGCTTCTGCCGAAGAACTACGAGTTCGCCGTAGAGTTCCGCCACCCCTCTTGGCTGAGAAGGAAGACTTATACAACCCTAGAAGCTGCGGGCGTCGCATACACGGTTGTTGACGAGCCTCTGCTTCCTCCTGAGGTTCAGGTTACGGCGGGCTTCTCCTACGTCAGGTGGCATGGGAGGGGGAGGCGTCCTTGGTACAATTACGACTACAAGCCTGAGGAGTTGAAGGCTTGGGTTTCACGGGTTGAGGAGGCGGCTCGGGACACTAAACGGCTGTACGGCTACTTCAACAACCACTTCCATGGGAACGCCGTGAAGAATGCTGTGGAGATGATGGAGCTGCTGGGTGTCGCCTCGCCTGAGCAGCTGAGCGTCAAGCAGCGGTTCAGACCTCTGAGAGAGGAGTCTTCCAGAGTAGCTGGCGTAGAAGCTTTGGAGAGCTTCTTGACGGAAGAAGAGGAAGAAGGTGAGGAGCTAAGTGTCGGTGATCTCCTCCTCAGGTTCATGGGTTCCAGCAGGCTTACAAGAGCTGAACGAATCAAGGATGCGGAGCTCAGGATAAGCAAGGATACGGAGGATTGCATCGAGGCGAAAATAGGCGAATACACGGTGGAACTGGACCTAAAGCAGAGAACTCTGAGGCATGATTGCGCCGACTGGAGCAAGGGTTTGATCCAGAAGCGAGTGTGCAAACATGTTGGAAAACTATTCCTCACAATCCCCGAAAAGAGAGCAGTTACAATCCTCAGAAACCTGTGGGAAGAGAAGGATAAATGGAGATTCGAGACCTAGAAGTTGCTCAGAGAATAGAGTCTTAGGTGGATTAAGTCCTTTTACCAAATATGAGTATCCATGTTTCCATGGTTGCTTGGTGTTTCCTATGGGTGTAGACAAGAGGTGTTCTGATATGAAGTCTTCTTCAGGTCAGTGTTCTAGGACGTATAAGAGCGAAGTTGAGGCCAGCAGAGGTGTGATCGTTTCCAACCATCCACTCGCCAGTGCGGCAGGTGTTGAAATGTTCGCCAGTGGTGGGAACGCCTTTGATGCTGCGGTAGCCTCCCTCTTTGCGCTCACGGTCGTCGAGCCGATGATGGTCAGCATCTTCGGCGCAGGCTTCTTCGTTCTACGAGTCGGCGGGACGAAGCGAATATTGACGATCGACAACTACGCAGTCGCGCCTAAGGCTGCGACAGAGGACATGTACACACCGGCGGAGCGTCGTCAACCTGGCCAGTACCTTTTTGAGACCCTTGGCAGGAGGAATATGGTTGGTCATCTCAGTGTCGCCGTGCCCGGTGCTTTGAAGGGCTGGGAACAAGTTGTCAAGGAGTACGGCAATCTCAGCCTCCTCGAGACGATGAGACCTGCAATCAGGTACGCACGAGACGGTTTCAGGGCTAGCCCATACCTTGTCTACTGCATCGAACAGGCCGCTGGCGACCTTAAGCTGTACCCTGAGACTGCGAGAATCTTCGTCCCTAAGGGAGCAGCTCCGAAGCCTGGTGACCTTATCACTAATCCTAACTATGCTGAAACCCTAGAAAAAGTCGCAAGGGGCGGCTCCAGCGTCCTCTATCAAGGTGAGCTGGGTAAGAGGGTGGTCGACGACATCGAGCAAAGTGGCGGCATCCTCACCCTTGAGGACTTGGCCGACTATAAGCTTCTTGAGCGTGAAGCCGTTAGTGGAAGGTACCGCGACCTCTACGAAATCTACTCTATGGCACCTGTCAGTAGCGGTGGCACGCACATCATTCAGATGCTCAATATCCTTGAGCAGTTCCATGTTACGTCCCTCTGTTTCGGCAGCTCAAGGTACCTCCACCTATTCACCGAGGTGTTGAAGATCGCGTTCGCCGATCGACAGCAGTACATGGGCGACCCTGAGAGAGTGGCAGTTCCGTTGGCTGCGCTGATCTCGAAGGAGTACGCCAAGGAGCGGGCGAAGGAGATCGACCTTGAGGCAGCTGGGAGATATGCTCCTGGGAAGTCGATGCTCTATGAGGCAGATGCAGGGAACACGACTCACGTGTCGGTGATGGACTCGGAGGGAAACATCGTCGCTGCAACGCAGACTCTCTTCTCTGTTTTCGGCTCCAAGGTGACGACACCGGGGACGGGGACGCTACTCAACAATTGTATGGGTCTCTTCGACCCGCTACCTGGCAGGGCGAACTCCGTCGCCAGCGGAAAGCGGATGCTGAGTTCTATGGCGCCAACGATTGTCCTGAGGGAGGGCGAGCCCTTCATGTGCCTCGGCTCCCCTGGCGGTACCCGTATCTTCGCTGCTGTCTGCCAAGCCATAGTCAATGTCATTGACTTTGGGATGACTATTCAACAGGCGGTGGAGGCGCCACGGATCTGGACGATGGGCATCCCTGGCACAGATGGCGAAAAGCTCCAAGTCGAGCATGACTTTCCAGAGAAGACCTTAGAGGAGCTAAGGGCTAGAGGTCACCAAGTCGTCAGGATGCCAAAGATTGCCGGAGGCATGAACGGTATCCTCTTGGACCCTGTTACGGGACACATGCATGGTGGAGCCTGCTGGAGGGCGGACGGGACACCAATGGGGGTTTCGGGCGGACCCGCCCACCCTAAGGCGCTTGTGTCGCCTCCCCCTGTATAAGCAGCAGGGAAGACCTCTTTCTATTCTATTCCCTGTTGACCTCTACCTGAGCAAGGTTGTTGTTAAGCCGGAAGATTGAGGAGCGGATCAAGAGTTACCACCAATTGGGTCGATGAAAAAAGGGCGGGACTACTTCTTGAGAGACTCGATGAGCTTGTCAATCGTCGTGGCAGGCATGCTCATGATCTCTACTGTGCCTCGGCTTCCGAGCTCCACGGACATGCGGAAGATGGCGTCGTTATCCGGCGCCTCAACGATGTTCACGAAGTCATAGGGTCCTAGGACCGCATACTGCTCCAGCACCTTCACCCCGAAGGCCTCGACCTCCTTGTTAACCTCCCTGATCCTCTCAGGGCGCTCCTTCAGCGTCTCCCTCCCCTTGGGCGTCAGCCTGGAAAGCAAGATGTATCTCGCCAATGTCTACACCGAGTTGAAAATAACTCGAGTCTCTCAAATAGGTTTCGAGGGGATCATTCTCTCTTGAGCTTGCTGACAGCCGGCATCTTGGATGGGGAGTTTCGAGATGCGGACATCGTTAACTCTCACTTAGTCTAGCTTGCTTAGTATCTCCATAACGTCTTCGTCTTCTAGGTCGAACCAGACTCTATACGCGTCTGCGACGGCGAATACCGGTCCCGTTCTGATGTTCAGACAAATAATCTTATCGACGGAGGATCTCAGCAGACCGATAGCGTTGACGGAGGCTGTTGGCACTGCGACGACAATCTCCTTCGCTCCTTTCTCTCTGACGGACTTCGCTGTCGCCAGCATCGAGAAGCCCGACGCCAAGCCATCATCAACTAGGATGACTACCTTTTCCCTAAGGTCAGGAAAGACTTTATCTCCTCTAAACAGTTCCATTCGCCGACGGATCGCGTCTCTTTCCTCTGCCACAACTCGCTCTATCTGTTCACGTGTCAGACCAAGACCGTAGAAAAGAGGCTCATTAAAGAGGACGGTTCCGTCCCAAGTGATGGCGCCGAACCCAGCCTCCCTGTTCCAAGGCACATGCAATTTCCGAGTGATGGCGAGATCCATAGAGATCTTCAGCTGCCGAACAATGGGGAAGGCCACCTGTACACCGCCTGCTGGAATTGCAAGAACAAGAACATCCTCTCTGCTGCCATAATTCTTTAGCTTCTCGGCTAATAACTCACCAGCATGAGATCGATCCCGAAATACGTATACTCTACCCCTAAGGCTGGGCTCCTCCAAGACCTCAGTCATGTAACATCCCTAATGTGAAAGTGTTTCATTCAGACCTTAGAGGCTATAGAAGGGCATCGGGTTTGATGCGTGTCAAACCCGGTACCTTGTCGTATGCTTTGTTGAAGGAAACAATCTTTCTATCCAAGTTAAGGGCGGTAGCGGCGTAGTGCGAATCGAAGAAGGTTAGGTTTAGAGTCTGTCTCAGATATACGCCCGCAACTGCCATGTCGGGGGTCAATGGAACATATTCTACGTTGGGCAGGGCGGCTATGGCTGCCAAGTCTTTTAGGAGCTGGTTCTCCATCTTTTCGCTTCTGTAGATCAGCTCCATTTCAATTAGGCTTACGCTGGAGACCCATACCTCGAGTTCTCTCTTCTGTAGTTTTTGGAAGATTCTTTCGGCAGTTGCATGGTTGGGGTCGTATTCGTTTAGATAGGCGAGAATGACATCGCTCTCTAGCAAAGGCATTCTTGGTTAGCCCCTCTCCTTCTTGGCTTCTTCTTCACCTGTCAGTTCTGCCTGTCTTCTCAAACCTTTAAACGATTTCTTAGTGCTGAAGGCCCCATGCAGCGTCTGCACGGGATTAGAAGGTAGTGGAATTATCTTAAGATGATCTCCTGCATTTATGATCAGCACTTTCTTTCCCATGTCTAAGGATTCCCGAATCTCTTTTGGTAGAGTCAGCCTTCCCTTACTATCCAGCTCAAGAATACTCATACTCCCACCCATTGACTTTCTTCTTTCCAGTGGGATTTGAACTTTGTTGAACAATAAGTGGGAAAGGATAAATCAGACAAAAAAATGGAAAGAAGCCGATAGATCAAAAATCACGTAGTTTTCCCGCCTATGTCCTTAAACATGTTGAGATGTAGAAGAGCTCAAAATCCCAGCGAAGTCTCAGACCGTAGCATCAGTACATTTGTAGTGAACCTATTTATAGTCAAGGGGGAGGGACATTATTTATGATGAGGATTCATGGATAGCTCACCGGAGAGAATTGGCGTTAGTGGAGAACGGTTTGGGCGGGCTAAGAAGCCTGAGGCACCTGAGATTGTTGAGCTGCGACAAAAGAGGGCTCATCCTATAACCTTTGATGTTGCGTCATATTATTGTCAGATGCTTGTTCACCGAGCCCATGTAGCGATGCTGACTGAGCAGAAAATCCTGACTAAGGAAGAAGGAGCTGCAATTCTCAGAGGTTTAAAGGAGGTCGAAGAGGCGGCGAAGGCAGATGAGAGGCTGGTAACCTACATGTCTACAGAGAAAGAGCTCATAGATCGAGTCGGCGAAGTCGGAGGTAAGATGCACATAGGCAGAAGCAGAAACGACCTTGGCGCAACCCAGCGGCGCCTCTTCTACCGAGACCAGATCAATAGGCTGATTGAGACCGTCATCGAGTACCAGAAGGCTCTCCTGAAGAAAGCCGACGAGAATCTAGACACGGTCATGCCAGGCTACACTCACTGGCGCCAAGCACAGCCGATAACCCTAGGACACTACCTCATAGCGCATGTAGACGCGGCTGCTAGAACCATTGAACGCTTTGAGGACGCCTATAAACGCACAAACTTGAACACCCTCGGTGCAGCAGCCTTGGCTGGCACTGGATGGAGCATAGACCGAGCTAGAACCATGGAGCTCCTAGGTTTCGACGACCTATGCGAGAACACATACGACTGCGTCGCCGCTCATGACCACATCATCGAACTAGCCTCCACCACAACGATCCACATGACCAACCTGAGCCGACTGGCAGAAGACTTACAGATTTGGTCGTCGGACGAGTTCGTGATGATAGACTTGGATGAGTCCTATGCGGGTACAAGCAGCATCATGCCTCAGAAGAAGAATCCAAGCAGTCTTGAAGCAGTCAAACTCTGTGCAGCTGAGTCCATAGGCGTCCTAACAACGACAATATCCTCGGTCAAAGGCACATCCTACACAAATATCGGAGACAGAGCCATGATAGAACCCACAACCGTAGAAACAGCCATCGGCTGCACCAAAGTCATGGCAGGAGTAGTCTCAACGCTTGTCCCTATGAAAGACAAGATGCTCTCACTAGCCTCCAAAGGCTTCTCAACCATGACCGAATTAGCTGACACTCTCGTAAGGAGTTACGGCATCTCCTTCAGACAAGCCCACGATATCATCGGCGAAGCAACCTCAAAAGCCATCTCCGAAGGAAAAGCCGCCGACCAGATCACAGTAGAGATGGTAGAAGAAGCCGCACAAAAAAGCATAGGAAAAAGCCTGAAGCTACCGAAAGAAACCCTCCAACAAGCAATAGACCCCACTGAGAACATAAAAAGAAGAAAACTCATCGGAGGACCCGCACCGGAAGAAGTAAAAAGAATGATCGAAGACCGCCGCAAGAAGCTGGAGAGCAAGGAAACCAAGCACAAACAAAGACTAGCGAAGCTGAAAGCAGTATACGGAGAACTCGAAGAAGCCGAAAACAAGATCACAGGTCTCTAAAACAGACCTCCACCGCCACCCAACACTTATGTATCAAAAACAAACATTACAACAGCTGTAACAAGATCAAGGACCCACAAACCCACACTTCGGACACTGATACTCCCTGCTGAAGAGCCTGCACTTCTCACAACGCCAAATGACAACAGCCCCACAATTAGGACAAGAAAATCTAATAGCCTTCTCCTCAGATGCAATCTTCTTACCACAGCTAAGGCAAGTCGGCATCCCCAAGTCTCACCACATTACAACCTACAAGGGATACAACAAACCTATTTAAACATTAAAGCCGCCGAAGCTCAGCCAAGACCAAACGACCCAAAACACCGAGAAGAACACGGACGACCCTAGGATCCCTCAAAGCTCCAGCGATCACCCCTCGCTGGAGATCCATATCGCCTGATTCCACTAACTCCCCGATCAACGGCTCCAACCCCGCATCCTTAACCGCAATGAACAACTGGTCGAACTTCTCATCAGACAACCCATTCAAAACCCGACGAGCCGCCAACATCGAAGAGAACTCCCTCCCAAGACTCTTCCTCCACCAACCATCATAACGAGACAGAAAGTCAGCAGACACATCACCAGCCTCCACAGCCTCAGCTGCAACCTCACCTGCCTTCAAAGCACAGAGACCACCCAGTATGACCCCTCCGCCCGTCGTCGCCTTCGTCTGCGCGGCCGCATCACCCACCAAGAGAAGCCCATCCGAGTAAGAACGAGCCGCAGGACCACCCGTCAACACAAGACCACGGCGTACAGGAGGCGACTCCTTCAAACCAAACCTGCGCCTCAGGAAAACCCTGAGTCTCTCCACAGGATCCCCACGACTGCAGGCAAGCCCACACCGCGCTAGACCCTCTCCCAAAGGTATAACCCAAGCAAACAAACCAGGCGCAACATCTTGACCCAGCCAAACCTCAACCAAATGAGTCTCAACATCATCCACCGACACCTCACAATTCACGCCCAGAAGAACTCCTCGCCTCTCCTTGTGCAACCCTACGGAACGAGCTAAATACGCCCCGGCACCTTCCGCATCAACCACGACCTCAGCCGCAACGTCCCATCCTTGCCCCCGAGCACCCACCACAAAACCTCTTCTAACTATGAGCTCTTCAACCCTACGCTCTGTGACGATCTCAGCACCCGCCTCGATAGCCTCCTCAGAAAGCTTCCTGTCAAACCTAGATCTATCGACAACGTAAGCCCTCGTCCTATTCCCACGCACAGCAATCTCAGTTCCATCAGGAGAATAGACTCGCCCACCCCAGACTTCGTGCTGAACTAGGTCCCTTGAAGGCTCAACCCTGATCCTCTTGAGTCCATCAGCACTCAGAACGCCTGAACAATGATCCGGTATCCCTATCTCAGAATGCTCCTCCAAGACAAGAACCTCAACCCCTCTACGAGCTGCCTCCCTTGCAACCAGAAGCCCTGTCGGTCCCGCACCTATGACAAGTACCTCTGTCTTGGACAAGGAAATACCCATCTAACCCTGCTGACCGCTCGGACTCTCCTGCTTGAAGACCTCCAAGAAGGAGACTTTCTCAACACTCGGGAAGTACTTCATAATGTCCAA
>Ga0315314_1001877_pt1 | contig 17941 bp, 16 predicted proteins | sample TDP9_MG_FD_203631 | JGI IMG/M metagenome (GOLD analysis project Ga0315314, IMG submission 203631) | Freshwater sediment microbial communities from Lake Towuti, South Sulawesi, Indonesia - TDP9 | ecosystem: Environmental > Aquatic > Freshwater > Lake > Sediment | place: Indonesia: South Sulawesi...
CGTTTATCCTCTTGACGAGTTCCTGATGCACTTTCGCGTCCTCTGGCTCGATTCTGTAGCCGTCCGTATGGGTCATGCCGGTGACCATGACCTTGTGGCCCTTTCCGAACACGGGAAATGGGCGCACCAGGTCGTCAGGGACGTCGTATGCCTCGTCCGGCCTCTTCATGCCCATCTCCTTTCTGTCGACTATGTGCAGTTTCTTGGGAACACGGAGGAGCCCGCGCATGTGACCGACTTCAGCGTCGGAAAGCAGGAATGCTGGCACGCGGTATTTCTCAGAGTAGTTGAAGGAATCGATTGTGAGATCGAACATCTCCTGTACAGAGGACGGCGCGAAGGCTATGACCTGGTAGTCTCCGTGGGAACCGTACTTGGTTTGCATCACATCGCCCTGAGCCGCCCTGGTCGGCTGCCCCGTGGAAGGCCCTCCCCTCTGGACATCGACGATGACCACAGGTGTCTCCGACATAGCAGCGTAGCCGATGGACTCCTGCATGAGCGAGAACCCTGGCCCGGAAGTTGCAGTCATCGATTTGACTCCTCCCCACGAAGCACCAATAGCTGCGGAAATGCAGGCGATCTCGTCCTCCATTTGTAGGAAGACGCCGTCCGTTCCTCTCAGCTTATGAGACAACCCCTCAGCTATCTCCGTTGACGGAGTTATTGGGTAGCCCGCGAAGAACCTAACCCCGGCGGCAACCGCGCCTTCGACGCAGGCCTCGTTGCCCTGAAGGAAATACTCGCCCGGAGCGATCCTCATTTCCTCAGCTCCTCCTCCGTCTCGGGGTGCCACGAAATGGCCTGATCAGGACAGCTGAGAATGCAGAGCTCGCATATCATCTTGCCCTCCCGTCTGTGATTGTAGCACTTCTCCGCGGCGCCAACAGCCGCTGCGAAGTACCCCATATCTGAGAGGTCCGTCCCCTTGGAGTAGCACTTCTTCGGACAGATGTACACGCAGATGTTGCATCCCTTGCAGAACCTGAGGTCAATGACGGGCTTCATCCTCGCTCTGACTTCCCATCTGTAGGTCGATATTTTAATCTATTTGACATAACAAAAATAGCTATTCTGGATTGCTGGCCAGGCTTCGATATGAGGTTGTCAATTCTCTCGAAAGATGTCGGGAAACAGGTCATTCACCCGCCATTTCTCAACATGCGCAGTCATGTGTGCGGAGGAAAGGATTAATACAGTCCTGTTGATAACTCGGCTCTGAGACGTTGAACGAGCTGCAGACGCTGATTCTGAACCTCAAGAGGCAGAAACAGGCCATAATACTCGGACACAACTACCAGAGGAAGGAGGTCCAGGAGATATCCGATTTCCTGGGAGACTCGTACGGGCTCTCTGTTCAGGCAAGCAAGACCGATGTCAAGGTCATAGTCTTCTGCGGCGTCGACTTCATGGCTGAGTCCGCGAAGATCCTCAACCCCGAGAAAGTCGTCCTGCATCCGAATCTCGCTGCGAAGTGTCCCATGGCCGCCATGGTGGACGTCAAGTCGCTCAAGGAGTTGAAGGCAGAGCATCCTGGTGCCCCCGCGGTGTCCTATGTGAACACCTCTGCTGATGTGAAGGCGGAGAGCGATATATGCTGCACCTCTGCAAACGCGGTCAAGATCGTTCAGTCGCTCCCGGAGAAGAAGGTCATCTTCGTGCCCGACATCAATCTTGGTCTGTACGTCCAGAGGTTCGTCAAAGACAAAGAGTTGGTCTTCTGGCCAGGCTACTGCCCCACGCACGCGGACATCAAGAAGGAGGACCTGGTGAGGCTGAAGCAGATGCACCCCGATGCCGAGGTGGTGGTCCATCCCGAGTGCACTCCTGATGTCATAGATTTCGCTGACTTCGCGCATTCAACCGAAGGCATCATAAGGCACGTTGTTGCGTCCCCGAAGAAGGAGTTCATCATCGGGACGGAGGCGAACATGCTTCATCGGCTGAGGAAGGAGGCACCTGGAAAGATCTTCTACGATGTCCCGAATGCGACGTGCCCGAACATGAGAGAGATCTCGCTTGAAGATGTGCGCGATTCGCTCGAGAAGACGCAGCACAGAATCGAGCTTCCGGAGGACATCGTGAGACGGGCACGGATGCCGCTGGAACGCATGATAAAGGCCGGCAGACAACAGTGAGTCTATTGCTCATAGCCAGCGAGTTCTGCAGCGGGTCCTGCCACGAAGTACAGGCCGAAGCCGATCATGAGAATGCCGCATAGGCCGAACACAATCTCGTGAACCAGTGGCGTCCAGAGGTGCTTCGTCTTGAATACTGCAAATGATGTGAACGAGTACCACGCGAGATCGCAGCTCCAGTGCACGACTGCGAAGATGATCACCACGATTGATCCGAACTCCTGAGCCCCGGCAATTAGCAGCGCACCGACCGTGGCCCACCAGAGGAAGAAGTACGGGTTGGCAGAGGTCGTCAACGCGCCTGCGATCACCGAATTGTAAGGCATGTACTCCTCCGGACCTTCGGCGACCATCTTTCTGGACCTGATCATCGTGACGCCCAAGAACACAAGAAGCGAACCACCGATGAGACCTATTCCAAGCCTGACAGCCGGCTCCTTGAACACATATCCCAGGCTGAGCACTATCAAGGCCATCAGCGGGAACTCGACTATTCCGTGACCCAATGCTATCTTGATGCCGGCTTTCTCATCCTTGTAACCTTTCGCAACCGCGGCTGCGAAAACAGGGCCCGGAGCCATCACACCTGAGAAGGAAATGAGTATCGCGACCCCGAAGAATACCCATAAGTTCTCGAAGAGAAACTCCACGGGCTTGCCAAGGATTGCCGTGTATTTAATCAGTATCCCAGAATGGCCAACAAGGCAATCAAATACCAGGAGAGCCATTGCTCGCTGTGTGATGACAAGAGGGTCAGCTGAGGTCCATTGGACCTGTGATGAACCCTATGAGTGCTGACCAAGCCGGGCTGGCAACAGAACATGTCACGCCCTCTGATGCCAAATTGCCCCCGTCCTCTCACATTGGAGTGCACGAGCTGCCATCGTGGCCTGAGAGACTCCTAATACTCCTCAGTCCATCCACCTGATCCGGGGTTTTTCCGTTTGCCATCGGCTCACCAATCAAGGTTGCCATCGAGGCCTTTTGGCGTGGTGTTCCTCTCAATCTGGCAGTTCGTGACAGGGGTGGTGTCAATCCTGTACGCGTTAGGCATGCTCCAAATGTCCTCCTACGCAGCGACTGAGGAGGGAAAGCAGAAACTCAGCGAGATCTTCTCAATCAGATTCGCTGAGGCCGCAAGTACCTTGTTCCTCTTTGTTGGCATAGTGCTGCTGATCCTAGGTCTGTCAGCTCTCTGGCTCTCTCGAGGGTACTACCGAGGATACGAGTCGGCGAGACGTAGAGGCAGGACAGTGGCTGCCTTGGGGATCGTGGTTGCCATCCTCGGCTCCTTGTTCCTGCCAGAGAAGTTCGCGCCAAGCTCCCCTGGATGGACAATCCTGCTGAATGCTGTGGTGATTGTCTATCTTGGCCAACCTCGGGTGAAGGCATTCTTCTCCGCTCATTCCAGGAGATAGATATATCGAGTCAGTGGGAACAGAGAGGCTATTCTCACGCGTGATTCCCAGACCCGCATCCTATAAGCTGCTCTGCGACAAAGCATGTGCAGAGCAACTTCCTCCTCCCTCCCTTTTTTCTTTCCACACTTCTGGGAGAGCTAGCTGTAGATCGTAACGACGTAGTCGATGAATTTGCTGAGGGGCATGCCATCGCGCCAGCGCATGATCAGGTTGCCCTCTTTCGACGGCGCGATCTTGGGGAGCCTGCTGTACACGACTCTGAGCCGGCCATCCACTGGGCCCACGTTCAGTGTGAAAACCCTCCAGGCGTCTCCTCTCTGGCGCTTGTATCGAAACGCATAGATCGGCATCAGTCCGACGCGCCTGCAATCCTGCATCATCTCATGTGCCTGTATTGCCAGCTTCTCGCTCCTGCTGAACCTCAGAACGTCGCTGACCGAGCTCTTGACTTCGATTGGCAGCGAGAGGTCGGATCTTATTGCTACCAGGTCGACGCCCAATGATCCGGCTCCCCTGATGACCATGAATGGCTTCTCTTGAATCCTGTAGTATGCCGACCGCTCGTCGTCATCACAGGTCTTCGTGACTCTCTCCAAGATCTCCTCGTTGCCACTGAGAATCCCTTTCAGTTCCCGCTCGAAAATCCTTCCCATCGCCCTCGATGCTGATATGGTGCGGAGGCAATAAAGTTATTTTGTGCTACAATCAGCTAGGGCGCTTCTGGTCAGATCGTCCATCAGGAGGTCCTCAGCGATGTCCGAAAAGAACCTCCACTCAGCAATCTCCTTCTGATTCGCCAGATTGCATTCCTCATCGTCCGTCTCCGCCGCATACACTATGTGTAGCCTCTTGATTGACACGTCAGAATAGTGCCATACCACGTCGTAGATGCCGGCGAGTTCGAGTCTTCGAAGGGATATGCCAAGGTCCTCCTTCGCCACTCGCTTGGCTGACTCGATGGACTCTTCGGGAACAGCGATCCTGCCTGTAGGAAGGCCCCACTTCTTGGAGCCTTTCTTTCTCACAAGCAGTGTACCCCTTTGTCCTCTGATCGCGATAACTATCTGGCCTTTGCAGGGAGCGTAGTTCAAGTCCGCTCTCTTGCCGCCCATGTGTAACTCGAACTTGCGGACCTCGAACGCGGGACTGGTTATGGCTAGATCGTCGATTTCGTCCGCTGTGGGCAACTCGATGAGCAGGTGCTTCGGCCGGGCCCTCACGGAATCAGTCTTGCCCTGTCTCTCGGGTATAGGACGGCCTCCCTAATGTTTGGAAGGTCCAGCAGCTTCTGGACGTACCTCTCAATGCCGAACCCGAACCCTCCGTGGGGCGGCATGCCATACCTGAACGCCTTCAGGTAGAAGTCGAACGCCTCGAGGCTGAGGTTGTTCTCCCTCATCTGCTCTGTGAGGACCTCGTACCGGTGTTCCCTTTGGCCGCCCGAGACGATCTCCTGTCCCCGGTAGTCCAGGTCGAAGTAGCCTGTTGTTTCCGGATCATCGTCATATCTCTTGGCGTAAAAAGTGCCCCGCTTAAGAGAGGTTGGGAACTCTGTGATGAAATAAAGCTCGGCTCTCTTCTCTCGCATCATCACGTCTCCCAAAGCCTTCTCCCCCTCGGTTCCGAGGTCCTCGCCATGCTTGATCCTCATGCCTTCCGCCTTCAGCACCTCAATCGCGTCTCTGTACTTCACCCGAGGGAATGGCACCAAGGGCCGGGTGATCCTGGCGCCGAGCCTCTCGAACTCGGCTCGCGCATGCTCGCGCAAGTACTCAAGGCTGCCAATGACTATTCCCTCGGCAACCGCCATCACATCCTCTGATGATTCGATGAACGCCAGCTCGACGTCCAACGAGATGAACTCGGAGATGTGCCTCACTGTGTCGGACGCCTCCGCCCTGTATGCCGGTGCTATTTCGAAGACCCTGTCCAGCCCCGTCGCCATGAGGTTCTGCTTGTAGAGCTGTGGGCTCTGCGCGAGATAGGCGCTCTTGTCGAAGTACTTGATTGGGAAAAGCGTGGAGCCCCCCTCAGCGCCCGCGGCGACGATCTTCGGCGTGCTCACCTCGACAAAGCCTTGTGAGATGAGATACCTCCTGATGCCCTCCACGGTTTTCGCCCGGACCTGGAATATCGCTCTTACCTCCTCCTTCCTGAGGTCCATGAAACGGTTGTTCAGCCTCGTGTCGAGGTCAGCACCGACCTTGTCGATAACTCCGAGAGGCAGGGGAGCCTCGGCCCTGCTGAGCACGGTTATCTTATCCGGGAGGACCTCAAACCCGGCTCTCGCCTCTCTGCTCTCCTTCACTGTGCCTGTCACGAGCACAACGGATTCGCGGGGGATCGAAGCTGCCTGCTCGAAAAGCTCCTCGCTCCTCTTCTTGAGCGTCGTCACCTGAATGATTCCGAATCCGTCCCGCAGCTGAAGAAACGAAATGCCCCCGAGGTTCCTGAGATCTTGAACCCATCCCCCAACCGTGACTTGTTTTCCGAACAACGACGAGTTGATCTCGTTCGAATAGGTGATGTGCTGCCAAGAGGGCAAGGATTCACCGCCGTCCCGTCGTAGATTTGTCGCAGGTAATAACGGTTTCCATGAGCGATTGACTGGCCAAGGGAAGGTTAATCTTCGAGTATACCTTCTGGTGACTCGGCGGAGTCCGGTGTCCACATGGAGCTCCTCACCCTCGTCTACGTCCTTCTGATTCTAGCATTCGCGAAGGCGGTTGGCGAAGTCGTGTCGAGGGCGAATCAACCTTCCGTCGTGGGCGAGCTCCTGGCTGGTATCATTCTCGGCCCGTTTCTGCTCGGCGCGGTGTTCACCGGGCTGGGAGACATGTATTCCGAGGACTCTGAGCCCGGGACATTCATATCCGCCCTCGCGGACTTCGGGATGCTCTTCCTGATGCTCTACGCGGGCCTCGAGTTCTCCCCGAGGCTCATAAGGTCCTCATCGTGGCTCGGGGGTGCCGTCGCGGCCATTGGAGTTGCGGTCCCGATGGTCCTCGGTTTCTTCGTCGGCATGTTGTTCGACCTGAGCGGTTCGACCCTTCTGTTTGTAGCAGTAGCGCTGTCAGTCACTGCCCTCCCTGTTACAGTTCGTGTACTGAAAGACCTGGAGGTCATGAAGACCCGTACCAGCGGGATCATAGTCAGCGCAGCGCTGATATCAGACGCAGCACTGTTGCTGGTGCTGGGCATCATCCTGGGAAGCGTGGGCGAGACGCCTTCCGCGACCAAGGTCCTCTATCTAGCTGCTGGGTTCATCTTCTTCTTCGCGATGGCAATAGTGATCGGAAGATTTGTCGTTCCATATGTCTACAAGCTGCTGAGATGGATGCGGACAGGTGAGGCCGCTTTTGCCGTCGCGGTAGGCTTCGCGATCGCATTTGCCATACTCGCGGAAAGGGTCGGCCTGCCTGCAATCATTGGCGCCTTCATCGCCGGCCTGCTGTTGCGGGAGACGGGGACCGGGCTGAAGGTGTGGGCGAGGGTCGAGGACATACTGTCCGGCGTGACTCTTGGATTCCTGGCCCCGATATTCTTCGTCCTGATTGGGTTCTCCGTCCAATTCGATACAGTTGCTGAGAACTTGCCTCTGCTCGGCGCTGTCACGGCTGTGGCAATGGCCGGCAAGATCCTCGGATCCTATCTGCCCGCGAGGGTGTACGGGCTGAGCAGCAACGAGTCGATGGCAATCGGCTCGATGATGATGGGCAAGGGAGCGATGGAGCTTGTGTTTGCGAGGCTCGCCCTTGAACAGGATCCTCCTCTGATTGGCCAAGACCTCTTCTCGATTCTCGTGATCATGGCGTTTGTGTCGACGTTGCTCGCCCCAGTGCTGTTCAAGTACTTCTTCAACAGAGCAGTTGCCTCAGGTGCGATCCCGCCAGAGGAACCGCAGCTCGGTGAGAAGGCCCACCCAGCCCCCTAATTCCGCCTGAAGCTCTCTGATCTCACGTTCTTTCTGTCCCCATGAGCGATGGCGATCCCCGCGACTATTATCACGCCGCAGACTGCGGTCCAAGACTCCACTCCTTCTCCTCTGATGATCCATGCGAACGCTGAGGCGAACACGGGCATCAAGTAGATGAAGAACGCCGTGCGGGAGACTTCCTCGTGCTCAAGGGAGCTGAGGTAGAGGACTGAGGAGACTCCTGCGCATAAGAACCCCAGCGTCGCGATGTTCGCCAACGAATCCATCGTGATTGCGATTGATGAACTTGCCTCGAAAGGGACCACCAAGCCCAGCAATAGAGTGCCAATGCCAAGTGAGAGACCTATCACAAGGAGCGGCGGATTCCTTTCGAGCATCCTCTTGGCAGAGACCCACGCGAGACCATATGACGTGGCAGAAGCAAATATCATCAGATTGCTGACGAAGTCCTCGTCCTGTGGAGACACACCACCGCTTGCGACGAGCAGGACGGTGCCAGCCATCGCAACGACGGTCCCAATCGCCTTCATCTGGGTCATCCCCTCTTTCAGGATCAAGGCCGCGAACAGCAGCGTCATGACAGGACCAGATGACTGGATGACGGAAGCGATGGAGGAGGTCCCGTGCTCCAAGCCGATATTTTGGGCTATGTTGGGTATCGTGACATACAGAAGGCTCAACATAAGGATGGGCTTCCATTCGGAGCGAAGGGTTCTCCCTATGTCCCGGATATCATACCAGAGAATGACGACTGCGAGCACCAAGGCCGATGCAAGGGCAAATCTGACGAATCCCAGCATCACGGGTGAGAAGAATTCGAGACCATCCTGGATCAGGGGGAACGCCAGGCCCCAGAGCGCGACCGCGGACAATGCGGAGGCCGAGACTGCTAGCGCACTTCTTGGGCGGGTCATATGCCCAGGAGCGATGGCGAACGAGGATTTGAGCCTTATCGATTGCGCGAAGTCCGATGGAGAACAATCATGGCCCTGAGAGTAATCCATTTGTCCTCCTCTCCATGGTGTCCAAACGATGAGTAGGTGTTGGAGGGCCACGATCCGTTCCTCGTCCATCTCCCATTGGTGTTTCGCTTCGACCTCAGGATCTCGGTTGCCTCGTCCATCCTCTCATCCCGGACTACGCCCGCGTCGGTCAGAGAGGAGAGAGCCCTGAGGATATTGTATCCGACAAGCCACGGTGCCCTCGGCTCCATCCATTCTCGGTTTATGACCTTCCATTCATGATGGTCAGAACGAAACAGTCTGTGGGACAGGAAGAATTCACATCCGCTGGCAATAGCCTCCTCCAATCCGCTGACGCGGGCCCCTTTCGATAGCTCGACCAGTCCTTCCAGTGCGCATATGCTGCCCATGAAACAGCTGTGTCTGTCGGTCCTGTGGTACCCGAACGACCTACACCCCCACCCGCCGTCTCCCTCCTGGAAAGACATGAGGTGGACTGCCGCTCTTCTCACTCTTCGGTCCTTCGAGTATCCCAAGCGACACAGCGATGCGATTACATTGCCATTGAGACAACCTGCGAGATGTGCCCAGGCTCCCTTCTCAGGGTCCAAATCACCTACAAACCCGCCTGAGGGCCTCTGGAAACGAAACGCGTACTCGCACATTCTCTCGATTTGAGGAAGCGCAGGATCGATGCCCATTTGCGATAGCGTCAGCAACTGCCAGATACTGGACTTGTACTTGGGATGATACCATGAAAACCCCCTGTCCCAGCCACCTTTGCGATTCTGCTTGTTCAATATCTTGCGCACGGGTCCCCATTCCTGGATCCTGTCCCTGGTTGCCGCAACTTCGCTGTCTCTTTGTGACATGCCGAGCAGCTGAGTGAAGGTCTGATATCGAACGCATGGATTGTCTTCTCCGAGGAGCCAATTGATTACTTTGTCCTCGCGAACGCCGCGTCTGGAACAACCTGACCTAACCAAGAAATCCGACCGCCTGTGTCGGAAGCAACGATCTCATTGAAAATAAATGCTATCCATGCAAGGACAAGGCAACATCAACTTCCGGCGGTCTCTCTCGGCGGCCTCCTCTTCGCCGTGGTCTCCAGCCTCTTGCCCTCGTCGCAGAGACATCTCACGGCCTTTGCGGCCCTCATGGCGGACGAATAAACCGGTATGTTCTTCACTCTGAGCTCCTGGACGACCTCGTCGATCTCTGGGCCTCCAACCCAGCACGCTACGATCGGCTTCCTCAGGTTGCGCTTCTCCTCGACGAGCTTGATCACAGCACCGACATACTCCCGCGGTCTGGCGATGCCTGCGTGAACGCAAGTCATGATGAGCGCGTCGACGTTAGGATCGGACAGCATGATGCTCCCAGTTGCGTAGTATCTATGAAATCTCGCGTCGCCAGTGACGTCGAGCGGGTTCCTGCCAGATGTTATCGATGGCAGGTGAGGCCGCAGCGCATCTGCGGTCTTCTTGGATATGTTCGGGACTTTGAGTCCGATTGATTCGCACCAGTCAGCTATCATTATCCCCGCTCCTCCGCCGTTCGAGATTATCCCGATTCTGTTCCCTGGGGCAGCTGGCTGATAGGCCAACGCACGAGCGAAGTCGAAGAGTTCGATGACATCATAGGCACGCTGGATGTGCACCTGCCTGAACGCTGAATCATAGACCGCATCTGACCCGCTGAGCGATCCGGTGTGAGTGGAAGCTGCTGCAGAGCCAGCCGGTGTCCTCCCGGCTTTGATCGCGACGATGGGCTTCCTGCATCTCCGAGCGGCATCGAGGAATTTCTTTCCGTCCTTGATGCCCTCGATGTACATCGCGATCACCTTGGTCGCCGGGTCCTTGTCTAAGTAGTCTATCAGATCGGCATCGTCGATGTCCGCCTTGTTTCCAACGCTTATGACCCGGGATAGCCCGATGTGCTCGCCGTTTGCATAATAGATCATGCCGATGCAGAGCGCCCCGCTCTGGCTGATCAATGCAATCTCGCCTGGCATTGGCATGCCGAACACAAATGCGGCGTCGAGGCTGTCGATCGGATCCTTGTAGCCCAGGGTGTTCGGCCCGATCAGCCTGATCCCGCCCTTTCGGGCTATCTGAAGAACCTCGTCCTCGAGCTCTTTGCCCTGTTCTCCTGTCTCGGCGAATCCCGACGAAATCACGATTGCCCCTTTCACCTTTTTCTTGGCGCACTCGGTCATGACCTTGGGCACGAATTCCGCAGGCACGGCGATCACGGCGAGGTCTATGTCCTCCTTCACAGCAACGACGCTTGGCTGGGCTTTCAGGCCCATGATCTGAGGCGCCTCTGGATTGATCGGGAACACCTTGCCCGTGTATCCTTGGACCAATATGTTCTGAAGAATCTCGTAGCCAATCTTCGAAGGACTTCTCGAGGCTCCGATGACAGCGATGGACTTGGGCGAGAATATGGGTTTGAGATCCTCGACGACTCCCATCGTGTTTCACTTGCATGCGCTGAAGAGGTGTCTGCTCGCTTAAGCCTTTCCGAGCAGGGACATTGACACCGTCACTTCTTCGAATATCGAGCGAGAGTCCGCAGCGCGTACAGTGTGATCCATTGGTCCCTCTCAGGATGCGGTCTCAACGATTGGCTCCACATGCCGTCGGACGACCGCGCTCCAATGAGCCAGCTTATTGGTTTCTCCATCCTCGGATCGTCCGGACCATAGCCGAGCTTCGTGAGGATGTCCAGGGCCATGAGGCCGCTGCCAAAGTGGATGGGATAGTTCAGCCTCGTCCAGTGGCTCTCGGACATGTAGTAAGTCGAGTGGTAGTTCCTCTTGGAGAATCTGTTGAGGAAGAACTCGGCTCCTTTCTTGACCGCTCTCGAGCGCGAGAGCTTCTCGCTTTCTGCGAGTCCCCACACTACGAGCATCGTTGTCCAGATACAGCTCGGGATGTGCTCGAACTTCTCTAGATCGAACTTCGATTTGTCCGCCGTTCGAATGAACTCGATGAAGTCCCTCATCCTCATTCCTCTGTATTCTGGCAAGTAGTGCACATCCATCAGAAACGGTATATTCCATCCGCCGTCGGCTCTCTGCATGGACAGTTCCCACTTGATCAGTTTCTTCACTCTGGCATCTTTCTCCATGCCGAACCGGATGAGAAGATGCAGCGCATGGCCGTTGAAGTACGGCAGTGGGAAACAATCGGTCCACGGGCCCGGGATGTACCCCTCCGGCCTCTGCCAACTGAGCATCTTGTTCAGCGAGGCGTTCACGTATCCCTCTCTGATGGAACTCCTGTACTCTGCCAGCAGGAACAGGTTCCAGAGCATGGTCCTGAACGTCCAACCTATCGGAGGGCCCGGTCCTGCCTTCTCAGCGAACTCTTTGTGCTTGGGTATCGGCCATGTGCCATCCGGCCTCAGCTTGCTCAGCAGCTTCATCTTTGGCCTGTACTTCGCACATTCTTCGACTGTTTGCTGAAGCACGGCATCCTCCTCCCTCCTTTTCAAGACCTGCGTCAGGAGCCAGTATCTTACCGGAGGGGACGATATCTGGAACAGCTTTCTCGAGGACTGTTCCACCACTCGCGCGATCTCATCTGCCGCCATTCAGCACAGCTAAAGCGGTCTGCCGAAATCATTCTTTCGATGTCGGGAGGAGCCCGCAAATAATCCTCTTGGGTGAGGCAAGGTCGGATGCCTGGACTCGGCGGAGATCCTCCAATGCTCTCGCGAGATTCTTCAGAAACGGTTAATATATCACTAGCATCTTATCGGCATACTCGAGCCCTCCCAGGGCTGATTGCTAATGGGGGAACCTAGATGCCGGACAAGGTCACCGTGTCGCTGATCAAGGCCGATGTTGGGTCGATAGCTGGGCACTCGAAGCCGCACCCGAGGATGATGGATGTCGCTTCCGACATTCTTGGAAAAGCAGTGAGGGATGGCCTGTTGAACGATTATCATGTCACAAGGTGCGGTGACGACATGGAACTGCTCATGACCCACAGGAAAGGGGAGAACAACAGGGAGATCCATGAGCTAGCCTGGAATGCCTTCATGGCGGCCGCGAACGAGGCGAAGAAGATGCACTTGTACGCGGCGGGGCAGGACCTCTTGTCCGACGCCTTCTCTGGCAATGTCAGGGGGCAGGGGCCGGGCGCTGCCGAGATGGAGTTCGAGGAGCGGAAGACTGAGCCGATGCTTGTGTTCATGGCGGACAAATGTGGGCCTGCGGCGTATTCGCTGCCTCTCTCCAGGATATTCATGGATCCGTTCACGACCACGGGCCTCGTCATTGACCCCAGGGCCCACATCGGATACGAGATCGAAGTTGTCGACGTCGTGGACCACAAGAAGATCCTGATGAACTCTCCCGAGGAGCTGTATGACATTCTCGCACTCCTCGGGGACACCACTCGCTACGCCGTCAAACGCGTATATCACAAGGACAGGAGCATAGGCATAGCGGCAGTCGTGTCGACTGAGAAGCTCAACATCCTTGCGGGGAAGTACGTCGGCAAGGACGACCCAGTGATGCTGGTCAGATGCCAGTCTGGTCTGCCGGCGGTCGGCGAAGTCCTTCAGCCGTTCGCATTCCCGCAGTTGGTCGCAGGCTGGATGAGAGGATCGCATTACGGAGCGTGGTATCCTTGCGGCGTCGACCAGTCGGATCCGTCTTACTACGACGGCCCGCCAAGGGTGTGCGCCCTCGGAATCCAGATCGCCAACGGAAAGTTGCAGGGCTCGGAAGCTCCCGGGAGCAAGCCCGGCGATCACAAGCCCGTTGACTACTTTGCAGGCAGGGAATGGGACTGCGTGCGGAACAAGGCCATGGAGATATCCATCTATATGCGAGGCCACGGGCCCTTCATGCCCGGCATCGTCTCCCCGGAGGACCTTGAGTACACCACGAGACCAGAGATACTGAAGAAGCTCGAGCCGAGGATGAAGCCTCTCGATTGAGGTCGGTCATTTTGACAACGAGAACACCCGCGATCGTCGTCAACTTCAAGACGTATCCGGAGGCGAGCGGACCGAATGCGTTGGTGATCGCGAAGCTGTGCGCGGAGGTGGCCTTTGAGACAGGTGCCTCTATTGTCATCGCGCCACCTGCAATGGATCTCGCCATCGTGGCAGCGTCTGTCCGCATTCCGGTATATGCCCAGCATCTGGACAGCGTTCCGTCCGGCAGCACCACCGGCCACGTCACCGTGGAGAACGCAAAGGCATCCGGCGCGGCAGGAACGCTGATCAACCACTCGGAGCGAAGGCTCAAGATCGCTGAGATTCACGAGCTCATCGACAGGTGCAGAATGGCTCGGCTTTCTACGATCGTGTGCACGAATAACCTGGCCGTGAGCAAAGCTTGCGCGGCCATGGAGCCTGATTTCGTGGCGATTGAGCCTCCAGAGCTCATCGGAGGGGACATATCCGTCACGACGGCCAATCCGAAGATAGTCTCGGACACCGTCCGGTCCATAAAGCAGATCAGCAAGGATGTTGCCGTCCTCTGTGGCGCTGGCGTGAAGAACGGCGGGGATGTCGCCAAGGCTCTTGAGCTAGGAACCGATGGCGTGCTCCTGGCAAGCGGCGTCGTCAAGGCGCAGGACAAGAGAGCCGTTCTCTTGGACCTCGTCTCAGGCCTGAGGCGCTAGACGAAGACTACGTGTAATCATCTTGCATTTCTCCCGCGAAGATACTCTCTTCTGCGATGCGGCGCGGGCAACTGATGGCGGTGTCATCGGCCTTGCTCTTCTTTTTGGCAGTGCCCGCACCGTGTCACCAGGCAGGTACAGTCAGCACTGCCAATGCTGCCGAATGGAGCATTCGCTCGCCAATGTTAATATCAGAATTCTATTCGGCTGCTCTGTGTTCCGATGAGTATCTCGTGATAGTTAGTGCGTCTCAGACGCCTATCTGTCTGGCTAACTGGAGCATAACGGACCTGGAGGGCACGCTTAGGTTCGCGGCGGATAGGATATTGGAACCAGGCAGTTCGCTTGTCATAGCCATGAACCAATCCTCTTACATGTCTGCATACGACATCGAGCCTGATATCTCTCTAGATGCGGATCATGGCCACGAATTAGCCGTGAGCGGCAATTTTCGACTAGCCGACGTCGGCGACTCGATTGCATTGATCTCAGACAGTGGCGAGACGATGGACTATGTGCTGTACGGTAGTTCGCAGGAGGTGTCTCCCCATTGGAGAGGAGCTCCGATCCCTGCCCCTCACCCTGGTGAGATTGTGAGACGGACTGAGAAATCAGGCGTTCCTCAGGATTCAAATTGCGCATCAGACTGGTATCATTTCAGGGAGTTCAAGTATGGTTACACTGAGATGGATGCAGCCGATTTTGCGATTCAGCCCGGATGCGTTGTGGCATTCACCAGTCCAGATTGTTCTTTGGAAGTCGTGATTGGCGCGGTCCTGGGGGCGAAGGAAGTCGTTCTTGTTTGTTCGTACGAACTGTCATCGATCCCTCTGGCCTCCGCTCTATTGGACGCGCTTGGACGGGGCGTTCGTGTCGTCGTCCTCGTCGACGGACAACCAGCAGGAGGTATCGAGGCTGAGGAAATCGCCTGTCTGTCGAACATGGTGATGGGAGGCGTCGAGGTCTTAGTTGTGAACGGGAACATTGGTGCGAAGATCGTTCGCCATGTTGGCGCCCTTCACGCGAAATACATGGTCGTTGACCAGAGAATCGCCATCGTCATGTCGGAGAACTTCGTCGAGAGCGGGCTCCCTGCGGACCGATTGTTTGGGAACCGAGGATGGGGAGTCAGAATCGATGATGTCGGGGTTGCAGAGTATCTATCTCGTCTCTTCTGGATAGATGCTCGCCTATCCAGACGCGATGTACTGAGATGGCAAGATGACCCAAGGCACAATGTGTCTGCGCGTCTTCCGAACGCTGTTCCCTCGAGCCACGCCATCGGAATCATGCGGCCACAGAGCACGACCATGGGATCAATCGTGACAATCCTTCCTTCACCAGATTGCTCGGCCCAAGAGCCGTTTCTGAACGAATACATAGAGTCGTCAGCAGTCGTCTTGGCTGAGCAGTTTCAAGCGGATCTCTTCTGGAGAACACGTTGGTCGGAGGCAGTGACGATGAACTCGATCGCGGCATCGCTGCTCTCCGGGATCCAGAATGGCTCTCAGACAAGGGTTCTCTTGGATTCGTCGTGGTTCAATTTCGAGAGGAATAACGAGTTCGCTTCGGCGCTGAGCACGAATTCCTTAGGAGAGTTCCGCCTGATGGACAACAGGAGCCCGATTTCTGTGATGCACAACAAGGGTGCAGTGTTGAACAACGAGATCACTCTTGTCTCAAGCAACAACTGGTGCTTATCTTCCTTTGCGGAGAACAGGGAACTAGCGCTGCTGGTCGACTCGCGAGAGGTCGCCAAGTACTTCACGAAGGCGTTCTATCTGGACTGGGAGCCAGATGATCTGCCTCCGGTAGCAGATGCCGGCGAAGATCTCACAGCCACGCTGGGGGATCAGGTTACGCTCTCCGGTCGTGGGTCGACGGATGACAGAGTCGTTGCGAGTTGGGTCTGGGATGTTGGCTGTGACGGAACCGTCGAAGGCTACGGTGAGGTTTTCCGGTTCACGCCAGAGTTCCCGGGGCGATGTCCTGTTCTGCTGACGGTCAAGGATGCGTGGGGGAATACAGCCTCAGATGAGGTCGTCGTACAGGTTAAGTATGCAGAAGAGATAGATGGTCTCAGGGAACCGCGTCAGAGGACGAGCCCACTCTGGAGCGTGCCGCTGGGTCTAGGGTTTGGCCTCTACATCGCTAGAATCGTCTTCCGGCGCAGGGTCGTGAGACGTGCTCGCAAGGTTAATCATCCGCCTGATACCTCCCAGTGACACATGATCGTCACGCGCCTTTTCTCGCCGACGGATATCCCCTCGGTCACGAACGTGGCAAAGAAATCCCTGGGCGAGGTCTATCCGCCGTCTCTGTATCTCACCGTGCACAGCCTCTGGCGCGAGGGGTTCATAGTGTTGATCGAGAACGATAGGATCGTCGGTTTTGTCGCGTCCGTGGAATCCGGACCGAAGATCGCACGCGTGTTGATGCTCGCAGTCCTACCAGATCACAGGAAGAGGTCCTTCGGAAAGAGACTGATGAACGATCTGTACGCCGCATGCCTGGCCAGAGGGCTCGATACAGTGGTGCTGGAAGTGAGAAGGAGCAATAGAGACGCTATCGTGTTCTACGAGCGGCAGGGTTTCTCGGTCTACGGCGAGATCAAGAACTTCTACAGCAACGGCGAGGACGCTCTCAAGATGATGAAGGTGTTACAGAGCTGACAGATCAGCCATAGCCCCTTCTGTCATCATGGACATGGTAGTTCCAGTAGTGGTATGGTGAGGATTCCTTTTCTGAAGTGCTGAGATCCGATGACACCCCTCCGAGATAGCTCCCGTACCTCTCCTTGATCTGCTCCTCGACGGGCCTAGCTCTCCTGAGCGCCTCCTTGATGTGTCTCCCCTCTATGAGCTTCGCATCTTCGCCGACCGCGATGTCTCCCGCAGCCCGAATGAGGCCACCAAGCTCCCTCAACCTCAGCGTGAGGGATTTGTCCTTGCTATCGATCACCTTCGCCCTCTTCCTGGCCTCGTCGATCACGAGCGCGATGGCCTCTCTTGTGGCGTGGGGTATCTTGGCGTCCATCACGATCTCCTGAGCCATGAACTGGGCGATATGGAACCTGTTCTCCTCGGTGTCCGGCATGACCGTCTCGACGAGCACCTCGTAGCCACCGCCATTGATCCTGGATCTGAGCGGAGAGAGGATGTGCGGGAGGTCCTGTATGTTGCAGGCGCCCACGAATATGAAATCGCAGGGCACGTTGTCCACGCGGACGCTGGCCCCCGCGCTCTGCGGGTTTCTGCCCGCGATAGGGAACCGTTTCTCCTGCATGGCGGTCAGAATGAATCTCTGAAGATGCCCGAGATGTGGAAGCTCATCGACGAAGAGAACACCCTGGTGAGCGCTGTGTATGGCGCCTGCGATGACCCGGTCGTACGGGTGCGTGCCGAGCTGCGGATGGCCTCCGTAGGGGTCGTGTCTCACGTCTCCGAGCAGTTCCGTCTCGCTCGCCCCCGTCGCAAGGATGAATGGATTCCTCGTTATTGGCACGATGACTTTCTTGGGACTTTCCTTCTCCAGCTCCCTCCTCTTCTCAAGAGCCTGCTGGTCCAGAACCTTGATCATCTCGCCCGCGCGCTCGAAGACCACGACCTCCTCCTTCCCAAACCTCTTCCTGGTGGTGGTCACTCTCTCTCTTCCCGCGAGCTGCCCCATGGTGACCTCGAAGAGGCCCCCGAGGAGGTCTCCAAATGGGTTGCTGGAAGTGGATCTCACCTGCGCGATCTTCGCCCTTGAGCACTTCGGACAGAAGGCCTCCTTTGGAGACGAGTATGTTCCACAGTTGGAGCACCTGTACCCGAGCCTCTCAGCAACGTTGACC
>Ga0315314_1001878_pt1 | contig 17935 bp, 15 predicted proteins | sample TDP9_MG_FD_203631 | JGI IMG/M metagenome (GOLD analysis project Ga0315314, IMG submission 203631) | Freshwater sediment microbial communities from Lake Towuti, South Sulawesi, Indonesia - TDP9 | ecosystem: Environmental > Aquatic > Freshwater > Lake > Sediment | place: Indonesia: South Sulawesi...
GTAATCTGTTCTTTTCATGGCGGTTCCTTTCAATTAATGGTTAACAATTTTTTGCCAAATCATACCAGATTTGGCTTTTAGGAACCGCCACTTTTTCTAACCTTCAACTATGAATGGGACATCGTCACTTAAAGAGTTGATGCCTAATTTCTCTCATGAAGTTTATGGTCTTAGGGTTGTTGATTGGATTGCAAAAAGAGACAGAGAAAAGCCCGGTCTCAACCTCACATGGGAAGTGAGAGATGGTATTATTTCACACTGTGGTGAGGATTTCGGGAGATGTAAACTCGAACCTGGCTCCAAGAACAAAGATCTGGACCAAATTAAGACGAGGGAAGAAGCGGGTAACCCTGCGACCTTGGAGGGCTGTATTGTTCGACTTATTGACAAAATTGCTTACGTTGGCAAAGATGTAGAGGATGCTATCGAGGGGAAAATTATCAAAGAACATGATATACCTTCTGATTTTCGTGCAAGACTTGGATCGACCAATGGACAAATTATTGGAACTTTTATTGAGGATATGGTTAGAAACAGCTATGACAAAAACTATATCTACATTTCACCGGAATTAGGTGAGTTGCTTCATCAATTAATAGCGTTCAATAAGGAACACATTTATGAAAGCACAGAGGCGCAGAGATATGAGGAACAAGCTGGAAAGACTATAAAATATCTATTTAATGACCTCTTATCTGAAACCAAAAGAACAAATAGATTTCAATCGGAACAGTATCCTGAACCAGACAAAGATGGATCCGTTCCAGATGTTTATAGAGTTTTACAGGATTTTGTGCTGAAAGATATGAAGGATGTTTACTCGCCACGAGACCCTGATGAATTGATTATCTTAGATTTTATTGCCGGTATGACTGACAGTTTTGCAATTCGATCTGTTTCAGATGTTTTCATTCCGAAATCAACAGTTTAACTGAGTATCAACTAACGACCGACGACTATCAACAAATAATCCGTCCGATCATTTCATTGTTTCATCTGGAGAGTCGGTATAGTGTTTCACCGGCGTGGTGGACGACCAGAACGCCTTCGTTCTCTTTGTTTTCATAGTCGGCTATATTTATATCGTCGGGATTCATATAACCTAAATTCACCTTCCGACAGCGCTTCCTGCTTATGCCGGTGGCTAATATCACATCTATTCTGGGTTTTTCGACACCGTTGACGTATGTGCCGATGCCCTTAACATGCGTGGAGTGGGCTATCACCGCCCGGGGAATGCCGGCGAATTTGTCCATTCGCTTCAAAAAATAATCGCGCGTGTGATAACCGATTTTATCAAGAATTTTGCCGTGCGTATAGGATATTTCTGTGATGTGCGGAGCGTAAATAATCAATGTGCCATCGTCGGCGAGTATCGGCTCGAGTTTGTACATCACCTTGGCGGCTGTCCAGATGTCGTCGTACATCTTCGGTGCAATTCCCAGAATCGTATGATAGGGCTTGTCCTTGTAAATAATATGGACGTCCTTGGATAAATCCGCTGCCTTTTCCCAGGCATCGACACAATCGCCGATGAATATTCCCTTGAGCTTGTTTTCCACAGCAACAATGGCGAATAGTTTGTGCGGCATTTTTATAAATGATGCCGCCTTTTCAACCACCCGCCGCGTTGGCGTCCACTTGTTGCCGTTTATAACAGGATTTGTTATCACGGCACTTAGCCAGTGAAAAAAGTTTATGATTTCATCGCCGGCGATACCGGGGAAGATGTATTTATGCCCGCCTGAAAAACCGACAACTTCGTGAGGAAATACAGGGCCTAAAATAAAAAATTCATCGTACTCAAAAATCAGCTTGTTAATCGCCACGTCAACTTCTTCGCGAAATAGACCTCCGCTGATTTGCTCGATTTCGTCGGCGGAGATTCGACCGATGGAGGTGAAAGTCCGCGGATTTTCCCATTCGTGGTTGAAAAACTTTACCGATACATATTTGCTTTTGCGCTCATCCGCGGTCATACAGAGTCTTGTACAGATTTGTTTTTTGCTCAAAGGCTGGTGTGTCCCGAGCGCAACCAGACAATCGACAGCCTTTGCCCTTTGCTCCAGGTGGTCGTAAATGATTTTGAATATGTCACCTATAGGTCCCGAGCGGGTATTGTCGGGAATTATCAGCAGAATTCGTTTTCCCGTGTAGTCGTTTTGCGCAAAGAACTCGGCGATTGCCTGGCCAGCCTGACTATTTTCAACAAAACCATCCTTCTTTTGTCGTTCGATTACCATTCGACTTGCTTCGCATATTGCTTGAAAAACGAATTTCTATTTTTCCCACGGGGGCAGTTCCGGCAGACATTCATCAAATTCAGCTATCAACTTTTGCTCATATTTACCGGCGTATTCGCCATTCATAAATTTATCAAACGCCTCATCGTGGAACCGCTTCCACGATTCGACCTCGTCGTCGGGATTGATTGGATAAAACAGGGCGTCGTTTGCCTTGGCGGCCTTCATATCTCCGGGTGCATCGCCGACCATCAGAACGTGATTCTTTTCATATCTGCCTTTTGTCGCGTACTTAAGGTGCTGAGCTTTTGTGCCCATTTCCTGCCCGGCTATAACCTCTACGTATTTGGCGATGTCGTGTTCTTCCCACTCGCGGGCAAGCGCCTCGCCGGGCGTCGCCGAGACGACTATAACGTCAGCCGACGGCTGGATTTTCTTCAGGCTCTCCCGCACAAACGGAAACGGCGGCATACCTTTAACGATTTCCTCTATTGCCCAATTGACTCGCTCACTCCAGGCAAGCGCAAGTTCCAGCTCGCGCCTGACCTCCGGGGCCGAGGCCTGGTCAATGGCTTGTTTTAAACCATCATTGCTTAGCAGACTTTTGGGGTCATCGACCCAGGCAAAGTAATGCGGGTACTGTGGAACCTCGAAGTTTCTTGCCTTGGTCATTGGGTGATTAGGCAACAGCTCCGATATGATACGTTTGACTGTTTTGTGTCGGTTGGCGCCGCGGGTCTTGGAAAACAAATCGGCAAAGTCCTTGCATTCACGCACCGCCTGTGCTACCGGCTGCAGGCCGAAATAGGCAATCATCCACGGACAAAAGCATTCCCGCTGCTTGATTCCCATCGTATCGAAGGCACAGCCGTCCGAATCAATGCCGACAAAGAACTTTTGCTTTGGCTTGAAATCCTTTAATGGTTTTGCCGGGTCAACATCAGTCATTTCATTCTTCCTGTATCGTATTTTGTATTATTGTGTCGTCTGACGCATCAGGCAATACGCACGATGCATCGCGAATTAGACTCCGCTGAAAGCCGAGAATCCGCCGTCAACAGGGACGACGACGCCCGTAACGAATTTTGCTGCGTCGCTTAGCAGCCACATAACCGTTCCAATCAGCTCTTCTGGTTCGCCGAATCTCCCCATCGGTGTATGCTCGATAATTGTCTTGCCGCGTTCAGTTAGCTCTCCGGTTTTTTCATCCGTCAGGAGGAACCGGTTTTGCTCGGTCAGAAAAAATCCCGGCGCAATCGCATTGACGCGAATGTCCCTGGAATAGTTCCGGCAAACATGCACCGCCAACCATTGTGTGAAGTTGCTCACCGCCGCTTTTGCCGCCGAGTATGCGGGAATCTTGGTTAAGGGACGAAAAGCATTCATACTGGAAACGTTCAATATCACACCGGCACTGTTTTCAGCCATATCTCTGCCGAAAACCTGCGTCGGCAGCAATGTGCCGAGAAAATTCAGGTCGAAAACGAACCGGATGGCTTCGCTCGGCAGGTCGAAAAAAGATAAATCCGGCGAAGTGGTGGCTTCTTTTTTGTTTCCCCCTGCCCCGTTAATCAATATGTCGATTTTGCCGAACGTGGAAGCGATTTTTTCACGGGCATTCTCCAAGCTGTTTTTATCTAATACATTTGCTTTAACCGCAACGGCTTGTCCGCCATTGGATTTTATTTCGTCGGCGATTTTTTCTGCTGCGGTTTCGATTAAATCCAGAACAGCGATTTTCGCACCTGCTTCACCGAGCGCCTTAGCAATTGTGCCGCAAAGAACACCACCGCCTCCGGTAATCACAACTACTTTGCCTTTAATATCGAAAAGTTTTTCCATCTCGAGCCTTTCTCGTGGATGAGTTTACTCATCTACGTATTCTCTCTTATAATTTGTAGGGTGGGCTTTAGCCCACCAAACAAAACTGCCCGCATCATCTCCGGTGGGGCAAGCCCCACCCTACATATATTTTGGCAGTTTTTTCTTCAACGGCTTACGCTCGAATCTCATAAACACAGGCAGGCCGTCCTCATCGATTCTTATGGGTGCTTGGCCCTGAACCAAAGGCCGAACGTAATCACGCATCGCGTCGGTGATATGATTGCCTTTGTCATTTATAAACTCAGCGGGCACTTTCTTTTCGCCGTTGGCCACATCCCTCAGCTCCGCCAGGCCTGTGGTGCATTTATATTTACGGCCTTTTTCACGAACTAATGTCACCATCTTGTCGTTGATGCCCTGCAGGGCATACTTTACGGCCATTTTGCCACACATATATGCCTCGTTGACGTCTGTCAGAGAGGCAAAGTGCATAGCGCTTCGTTGGTTTGTGCCGAGCTTATTAAAGCGGGCCTTTATGCCCACTTCTTTTTCTATCACGGCTTTGAGCATATCGGCGACACCGCCAAGCTGAACGTGTCCGAAGCTGTCCTTGCTGAACGCCCCCTTATCGGCTGTTACGTATTTGCCCTGATCATCTTTAAGCCCTTCGCCGACAACGATAAATACTCTGCCTAAACGTTCGAACACCTCTTTGACATCACTGATGAGCTTCTCGAATGAGAAGGCCGCTTCCGGCATATAGATAAGATGCGGTGCATCTTCGGGACATCGAGCGGCAAGGCCCGTTGCCGCCGCTATCCAGCCGGCGTTTCTTCCCATAACCTCTAAGATAGTGCAGGTATCTGTGGTGTAAAGTGCCTCGGTATCCCGCCCGGCCTCAGCCGCACAGGTTGCGACATATTTTGCCACGCTGGGATAACCCGGGCAATGGTCGGTGAAGGCAAGGTCATTATCGACCGTTTTGGGAATGCCGATACAAACCAGTTCATAGCCGGCATCTGCGGCTAACTTGTTGACCTTGTCGGCGGTGTCCATCGAGTCGTTACCGCCGGCATAGAAGAAATAACGGATATTATGTGCCCGGAAGACATCGAGCACTCTCTCGAAATCGGCCTTGGATTCTTCGAGTGATTTTAGCTTATATCTGCAAGAGCCCATGGCTGCCGCCGGCGTTTGCTTGAGCGCTTCGATGGCCTCGGGTTTTTCTGCCGAGATATCGAACAAATCTTCTTTAAGTACCCCTAATATGCCGTTTGTTGCGCCTATGACACTGCCGATTTTACCGGATTTCATCGCTTCCTGTATTACACCGCAGGCACTCGAGTTAATTACCGCCGTCGGCCCGCCGGACTGTGCAACAATAGCATTAGGTTTCGAGTTCATCGTAATTACTCCATTACAGTTTTCTTGAAATCTTGATTAAATCATCAATCTTTGGCAGAATATACAAAAGGCCGGCTGTGATTTCAACTGTTTTTAATTTTGCTCTTAAAGCACCACATAAAAGGCAGGCAACTAATATTAAAAGGTCGATTTATGTCTGAAAATTCGGATGACAAATGCAGGAGGGTTCCCGCCTTGCGGGGTCCCAAGATTGCCTGTCGTCTTGAAGTGCTGCCTGGCGGAAGAGTTCTCGACAAGCTCACCAATGCGGCCAATTTCGGCTTTGATGCGGTCTCGCTGCCGGGCAGATTCTTAAATGATTACCTCGACGAGCTCCGCGGGTGCCTGGCCGATAGTCCTCTACCGCTTGTCTCAATGTCTCTGGGATTTTCAGGTTCGCTGCTCAGCCCCTACGAAAAGGTTCGAGAACAGTGCCGGGACAGTTTCCTGAAATTATTTGATATTTGTGCTGAATTAAGGGTGGCCTGCGTTAACGTCCCGCCGGTGCTCATTGAGGATAATCCGGACCGAATCACCGACCCGGGTCCGCACGCCTCAGTTGAGCAAGCTCAGGATGCCCTGCTCATCGAGCAGTTGCCTGCTTTAGGCGACCAGGCGCAAAAAAGAGGGCTGATGTTTCTGCTTGAGCCGGTTAATCGATATGAGTCGGAATACCTTAACACCGTCCCTCACGCTGCTAAATTGTGCGAAACTCTGAACCATAATCATATCGGGCTTACCTGTGATTTCTTTCACATGCAGCTCGAGGAGCTAAGCATACCGGAATCGCTTTCCAGAGCCGGCAAGTGGATTAAGCACGTACACGTTGCTGAAAATACGCGCGTAGAGCCGGGCCTCGGCTCACTGAACTTTACGCCCGGTTTTCAAACGCTCAAAGAAATGGGATATAGCGGATATATCGAATTAGAATGCCGCAGGCTTTCCGGCCCGGCGGAGAAAGTCCTCCCAAAATCCGTCGAGTATCTCCACAGACTGTGGAGGCAAGCCTAAAATATCAGAATCGGAAATTGTAGGGGCGGTTCGCGAACCGCCCCTACCTACTCTGGGATTTGATAAGGGCCTCGCTGGTTTTTACTGATGGCAGCCCTTTACAAAGCCGAAAACGATTTGTATGATAGGCCAAGGTAAAGCCGATGTAGCTCAATGGTAGAGCACAGCTTTCGTAAAGCTGGGGTTGAGGGTCCGACTCCCTCCATCGGCTTTGTGAATCTAACGGGAAAATACAATATGCTTCAGAAAATACTCAAGGAGCTGGGTAAAGTCGTTGTTGCGTACTCAGGCGGCGTGGACAGCACGTTTCTTCTGAAGGTAGCTGTCGATGCACTTGGGGGTGAAAACGTCCTGGCCTGTACGAGTGCCGGCGTTGCCGAACCTTCGAATCAGCTCGCCCGTGCTCGGAAACTTGCCGACCGGATAGGAGCTCGCCTTCAAGTCATCGACACTGATGAATTATCCGACCCCAACTTCACCGCCAACAAAGCAGACCGCTGCTTCCATTGCAAATCACATATTTGCAAAATCCTGTTGGACATCGCCAAAGAGCATGGTTTCGACTACGTCATCTTTGGTGCCAATTACGATGACCTCGACGACTTTCGGCCGGGCAACCGCGCAATGAAGGTCTTTGGCATCCGCTGCCCACTGGCTGAGGCTCAGCTTACCAAAGACGAGATTCGCCAGCTAAGCAGACAGCTAAACCTGCCAACTGCCGATTTACCTTCTTCTCCCTGTCTTGCCTCCCGGCTCAGCTATGGCCTGGAAGTTACTGAGCAAAGGCTAAAGCAAATCGACCAGGCTGAAGAATTTCTGCGAAGCCTTGGCCTGTTGGAATTTCGCGTTCGCCATCACGACACTATCGCCCGAATTGAAGTTAATCCGCAAGATATTGATAAAATTATGAGAGAGCCGAGCCGCTCGAAAATAGTTGAAAAATTAAAATCCCTCGGCTTCACGTTCGTAACCGTTGACATGCAGGGCTTTCGCTCCGGCTCGCTGAACGAACCGCTCTCGGAAGAAGAAAAGCGAAAGAGTCTTTAGCCAGGCCGGCTGAGGAATTTTATAATCAAATTTACGGTCGTAATGTATCTGAAAGGCAAGACCTCGTTAAGCGGAGCAGATGGATGCGAATCTGACAATCCCGTCCCGATGGTCGATACGTTTCGCGCGCTGCACCCTGATGTCAAGGATGTAAGGACCGCCCACGACTTTAAGGGAGCTCGAGAGGGCGATAAAATCGATTATATCTTCACACCGCTGTCTGTCAAAGTGCTCGAAGCAGAAATCCTATACGATAACGTCGATGGGCGTTACCCTTCCGACCACTTCCCGGTTACTGCCTCTCTTAGTCTGCCTGCAAACAGTAAATACTAAGGCAGGGGAGTTGAGTCAATTTCTTCTTGCATTTGTTTAAGCTCACAGTTAATCTTAAAATTGAACGGTAAAAATAAAACAAAAGGATGTTGGTTTGTGCAAAACAAGGAAGTGCGAGGATGGATATTATAAGCAGTATTAAGGACAAAGTAAGGGGGAAGAATTTATCTGTTGTTTTACCGGAGGGCAGGGACGAGCGGATAATTCAGGCCGCCCGCAAACTTAAAGACCAAGACATTGCTCAGCCGATTGTGCTTGGAAACCCCGCCCAAATAGAAGCGGCGATTGAAAAGGCCGGCATCAATCTCGACGGCATCAAAATCATAAATCCTAAGCAGAGCGAAAAGCTCGACGCTTATGCGGAAAAATACAGCCGCCAAAGAGAAGGCATTTCTCCTGCGGTAGCGAGGCATATCGTCGTCAAGCCATTGTTCTATGCAGGTATGATGGTCTCTTGCGGCGATGCCGATACCGCCGTTGGCGGTGTCGCCGGTGCAACCGCAACCCTTATTCAGGCCGGTATTTTGACCGTAGGTCTGATTCCAGGAATCAAAACTCCTTCAAGCTACTTTCTTATGGTTATTCCCAATTTCCTCGGTGAAAAGGACAAGCCCTTCATTTATGCTGACTGTGCCGTTAATATTGACCCTACAGCCGAGCAATTGGCAGACATAGCTTTAGCCTCTGCTGTGAGTGCAAGGAGACTCTTGGGACAGGAACCTCGCGTAGCTTTGCTGTCATTCTCCACTCGCGGAAGTGCTTCCGGTCCGAGTGTGGACAAAGTCAGGGAAGCTCTCAAAATAGCCCGGGCTCGGCAGCCCGGCTTGGCTATTGACGGCGAATTCCAGGCGGACGCTGCTATTATTCCCAGAGTAGCCGCCAGGAAGGTTAAGGATGAAAGTGCCGTTGCAGGAAAGGCCAATGTCATCATTTTTCCCGACCTTAACTCTGGAAATATCGCTTACAAGCTCACACAGTATATGGCCAATGCACAAGCCATCGGCCCATTCCTGCAGGGATTTGCAAAACCTATAACGGACCTCTCGCGAGGTGCGACCGTTGACGATATAGTTGCTACTGTTATACTAACCCTGGGCCAACTTTTGGTGAATACAAATCCCGCACAAGAAAGACAAAAACTATGTTTGAAAGGACAGCATCGACAATGAAAGTGCTCGTTATAAATGCAGGCAGCTCCTCGGTTAAGTACTACCTGTACCAGATGCCGCAGGCGGAGGTTCTCGCCAATGGGCTTGTCGAAAGAATCGGAGAGCAAACCTCTAAACTTTCCCATTTTTTTGGCGGCAAAACCTACACGCTGTCAACAAAGGCCGAAGATGTCAAAAAGGCAATAGAGCTTATATTGGAAACACTCACCAGCAAAGAAGGGGGGGTTTTGCGGCAGATATCTGAGATTGGCGCCGTCGGCCACAGGGTCGTTCACGGCGGCGAAGAGTTCACCGGCTCGGTCATCATTGACGAAAACGTAATTGCCTCAATCGAAAAGTTCGCAGACCTCGCTCCTCTGCACAATCCGCCGAATCTTGCAGGTATCCTGGCTGTGAAGCACAATCTGCCGAATGTAAAACAGGTTGCCTGCTTCGATACCGCATTTCATGCCACAATTCCGAAAGTTGCTTATATGTATGCCTTGCCGTATGAGCTTTATGAAAAGTACGGCATCCGCAGGTACGGCTTTCACGGAATCTCTCACAGATACGTTGCCCGCCGTGCCGCCGCCATAATGGGCAGGGGAAAATATGATATTAACGCCATTACCTGCCATCTCGGGAACGGCTGCTCTGTTACCGCGGTAAAGCAGGGCAGGTCAATTGACACCTCTATGGGACTTACACCTTTGGAGGGCGTGCCGATGGGAACACGTTCGGGCGACCTTGACCCCGCTATTTTATTTTACCTCGCTGATAAAGGCTACGGTATAAAGGAGCTGAAAAACCTTTGCAACAAGCAAAGCGGCCTGCTTGGCTTATCGGGCATCTCGAATGATATGAGGAACTTAGAAGAGTTCGCAAAAAAAGGTAATGAACGGGCACAACTTGCCATAGATGTTTTCTGCTACCGCATCAAAAAATACATCGGCACATACGCCGCTGTTCTGGATACTGTCGATGCTGTTGTTTTCACCGGCGGAATAGGGGAAAATAGTGTCCTTTTGCGCGAGAAAATATGCAACGCCGTTACCCAGATAGGCGTGCAGCTTGATTACGCAGCGAACCAGACCGCAATCGCAAAAGAAGCTGAAATAAATACTAAAGACAGTAAGGTCAAAGTTTTTGTCATTCCCACGAACGAACAGGCCGCTATTGCTAACGATACTTATGAGCTTACGAAGGACAAAAATCCCTTTGTGTCAAAGCAAAAATCCCTCGCAAATCTCGTAAAAGAACAATTGAAAGCTCCGCATGTTCAGGAAAGGCGATGATATCTATTAAGGATTATAGGGTCGGCTCGTGAACCACCCCTTAATCTGATTCTTGTTTTTTTATCACGGAGGTATCCTGTAAGTTACTTCAATTGGCCTTGCTGTTTTGTGTGCCGGGCGAGAGCGGCGGCGCCGATTATGCCGGCGTCTTCGCCGAGAGTTGCAAAGCATATCTCGACATACTCTTTTTTCAAGGTCCAGATATGCTCGTTAAAGAAATCCTTTATACGGTTCAACAGTACATCACCGGCAGCTATCATTCCGCCGGCAAAAACTATTCGCTTAGGCTCGGTGGTATGCAGCATATTGATACAGGTAATCGCAAGGGCTTTGGCCGTCCCGTCCGTTATCTCTTTGGCTAACCTATCGCCGGCGGCTAAATGTTCATAGACATCCTTGCTGGTTAAGTGGCCTTTTTCGTCGAGCACTTTTTTAAGGCTGGATTCTGCTCCGGCCTTGACAGCCTTGGTGGCTCTCCTTGCCGTCGAGTCGGCGGATGCGTACGCCTCCACACAACCTCTTTGGCCGCAGTTGCATCTTCTGCCGTCCGGGTATATTATCATGTGCCCCAGCTCTGCTCCATTTTCATCGCATCCATGCACCAGCTCACCATTACTGATAATTCCTCCGCCTATTCCCGTGCCGAGCGTGAAAAAGACTATATCTTTGACACCCTTACCAGCCCCGACTGTATATTCGCCCCAGCAGGCAACGTTCGCATCATTGTCAAAGACAATCGGTGCCCCGAGCCTTTCATTGAGCATTCGGCAAATGGGGACATTTTTGAATGTCGGCATATTGGTGGACTTTATTATTATGCCCTCGCTGTATTTGGCCGGCCCGGGAGTTCCTATCCCGACCGCTACCACATCCTGCAGAGAAAGACCGGCCTCGACAAGCAGTTTTTTGGCGGTCTGAGCCATCTTGTCAATGACTACCTTCGGCCCCATATCAACTTTTGTGGCTATGGATGTCTTGCTGATAAGTTTTAGCTCGGAATCAAATAAGCCAATCTTGATATTCGTTCCGCCTAAATCAATGCCGATAAACATTTCTTTCATTTCTCATACCTCGTATTAATAATCGGACAACTGGCTAATTAACTTCTTACTAACACTATAGCGTAATCTAATATCGAAAATCTGGTTTTTGTTAAAATCCGAAGCACTAAATCCGAAATTCGAAACAATATCGAATGTTTAAAATCCGAATTTTCTAAACAAAATTGCTGATGAAAAACTGTTTTGAATTTTGGTAATTTGGATTTTGAGTTTGTTTCGGATTTCGATATTCGAATTTCGAATTTAACTCAATTACCAAAACTACCTACACAATAATCTCTTACAAATATCTGGCATAGAAACCATACGCTGAGGTACCAATAACCTTGTCTTAATCCGTATAGCCATCAGGATATTCGTTATGCCATTGCCAGGCACTGGAGACCATTTCTTCCAGATGGGGCTTTTCGGTTTTCCAGCCTAATTCGTTCTTGGCCTTTGTTGCATCGGATGTTAATATCGGCGCATCGCCCGGCCGGCGGTCCGCAGCAACAACCTTAAAATCTTTGCCGCTGATGCGCTTGACCATTTCAATTACCTCTTTGACTGAGAATCCTTTTCCATTGCCCAGGTTATAGACCAGCTCACGGCTTTTGTCCAGCTTATTCAACGCCAGCAAGTGTGCTCTGCACAAATCGTCAATGTGGATATAGTCGCGAATACAGGTTCCGTCCGGCGTCCGGTAGTCGGTTCCGTAGATTCCTATTTCGCTGCGTTTGCCCATTGCCGTCAGGATGGCCAGCGGAATCAGATGCGATTCAGGGCGATGGTCTTCTCCAAGGGTGGCGTTGTTTCCCGCACCGCAGGCATTGAAATATCTCAGTGATGCGTACCGCAGTTTCCCCGCTCGGCTCTGGTAGTAACACATCTTTTCAACCGCCAGCTTTGTTTGGCCATAAGGGTTAATTGGCTCGGTCGGCGAGTCTTCGGTAACTGGTGACTGTTTGGGGATGCCATAGACCGCTGCGCTGCTGCTGAAAACAAACTTCTCCACGCCGACCGCCTCCATCGCCGACAGCAGATTCTGCGTATTGCAAAGATTATTACGATAATACTTCAGAGGCGACCGAACCGATTCGCCGACTTCTATAAATGCGGCAAAGTGCATTACCGCTTCGATACTGTATTTCCTGAGCGTCGCAACAAGTAATTTGTAATCGGCCAAATCGCCTTCGACCAGCTCGGTTTCTCCGACCGCGGCCCTATGACCCCCGCTGAGATTATCATAAACCACAGGCTCATATCCTCCGGTGTTAAGCATCGCCGCCATATTACTGCCGATATATCCTGCTCCGCCGCAAACCAGCACTCTCATCATATTTAGCTGCTCATTGCTCATTCAGAACCGATTTGTTGTTCAATCCGCTTCAAAATTTCTGCTGCAAGCTGCCTATCCTTGCCCAAGTCTATCCAGGCCATACTCGCTTTCTGCTCAGGATAAAATCTTAGATTCTGCAATGCCGGATTGCTTTCTGAAAACATTTCGTATGCGCGTGCACTGCTGCTGACGTGGCGCTCAGGCAGGGATAATCTGTATGTCCACACATCGCAATTGATGCACAATCCTTTCTCCTGTTGGCTCATTTTCAATTCCACGACTCTTCTAATACTGTGCAGATTGCTTTCAAGCCAGTTGTCGGCACCGATATTATCGCTTCGCCAGAATTCGAAGAATTGCGCCCCTCCCAATGGTCTGGTTTTTATAAAGCCTCTCTCGGCATCAGCCTTCTCGATGATAAAGTGCATTTTAGCTAATATGTCTTCAGCTATTTCCATTGCTTGAAGCTTATCGATATTCTCTACACAGATTGGTTTGACCGCCCCGTTTTGCTGCTGCTCGGCGCAGCCGGCCAGTACAAGCGCACACATCATAAGCGCACAGGTGCATACTGTACTTGTGTACTTTTGCTCTTGTGCACTTATGCTCTTTTGCCCTTGTGTTCTTATTATGTCTTTTTGCATTTGCTTTCTATCCGTTTTTCGGAGTTTTCCATGATTGAGAAAATTATATCTTCGGTGAGCTTTCAACTCAACTCTGTTAGAGAAAATTTTTTCCTGGTCCGGCCTTATCAGGTCGTCTCCTCTGCTCAGGCGGGTTTCTAACGGCCTCAAGAGCCAATCGCTTTTTTCAAGTTGCGCTTTATCAAACAATCCGAAGGACTCCGCCACCGAACATTTTTGCTGAAAAAGTTTTGGTAGATAGTATTGGGATTTTGTTATAAAATTTCTTCTTTTAATAACCTTTACTGAGAGTAATTTTCAAATTTTTATATGCGTGTGATTTTATGAAGGTTTTAGTCGCGGAAAAGTGCGGATTCTGTCACGGCGTTAGAAACGCCATCAGTGTAGCGGAAAAAACACTAATGTCCGAGAAGAACAGAAACCCTGTCTATAGTCTCGGCCCGATTATTCATAACAAAGACGAAGTTGAGCGATTAGCCAAAGTTGGACTAAAGACCGTAGATGAAATTTTAAAAATTCCGAACGGGACGGTTCTTATCCGCTCTCACGGTGCCGCTCCTGAACAAATGGCCAAACTCGAAGAAAAAGGACTTAACATCGTTGACGCCACTTGTATATTGGTTAAAAGGGTACAGCAGATAGCTAAAGAGCTTGCTGACGAGGGCTATGAAGTCGTAATTATCGGCGACGAGGACCATCCTGAGGTCCAGGCGGTTATGGGCTGTGCCACTAATGTTGTTGTCATTGGGGATGAAAATGATTTACATAAACTGCCTCAAAACGCCAGGCTAGGTATTGTTTGTCAGACTACACTAAGTCCGGAACATTTCGGCAGAGTGCTTGGTGCAATAGGACAGTACGGCTTCAGTGAGCTGAAAGTAATAAATACTTTGTGCAAGGAAGCAATAAAAAGACAGGAATCGGCTGTGCAATTGTGCATGCGGGTGGATATAATGTTCGTGCTCGGCGGCCTGGAAAGTGCCAATACACGCAGGCTGGCCGAGCTTTGCAAAAAATATAACAGCCAAACGTTTCATTTGCAAAACTGGAATGAACTTGATAAAAATATGCTTTCTGGTAAGAATATAGCCGGCGTTACAGCAGGAGCTTCGACGCCGGATTGGATAATAACAGAATTTGTAAAAAATTTAGAAGCTTTTGATGCCGGTAGCAAATAAAATCTATATCTCTTTTGCCGGGACGCAATTCTGCTTGCGCAGGCGTGATAATATTATTTCTGCAAAAGCAGATATCGGCTTTATCTGTTAATCCAGCGAACAAGCTGTATGCCAAACAGGACAAGAATGTAATTCGCATTTGCTGCGTGGGCAGATGTATTTTTATAAATGATTAACCGAAAAGTTTACATTTGTGCAGCGTTGCACAAAAGGCTTATTAGCGTAAATGTGGGGCGCTGATAAGTTAAAAGCAAGACTCCACATAGGGATTGGGATATGGTAGATAGAAATATAATTAACAAATTAGGATTGTCGGAAGAAAAACTTGACCAGCAGGTCAACGAGATGTTTGGTGAGCAAGAAAATCAATTTTTGGAAGAGGCTTTGCAGACCAGGGTCGATTCTCGTCTGCCGGGTACTATTCTCAAGGGGACGATTGTATCGCAAATAGGCAATGATGTTATCGTGGAGGTAGGTCTGAAAAGCGAAGGGATTGTCGATGCGAGTGAATTTGATGAGCCCGACCAGATAGAGCCGGGCAGTGAGATAGAAGTGCTCCTTGAAGATACCGATTCTGAAAGCGGGCTTGTCCTGCTGAGCAAACACAAAGCCGACGTAATCAGAGGCTGGGAAACAATCCTCAGTGCGAAAAAAGAGGGTGATGTTGTTAAAGGTAGGGTCATAAGGCGCATTAAAGGCGGCTTGCTTGTTGATATTGGAGTGCCCGTGTTTTTACCTGCCTCACAGGTTGATATAAGAAAGCCCGGCGATATCAGCAGGTTTATCGGAAAAGAAGTGGATTGTAAGATTCTCAAGATTGATGTTGAAGGTCGAAACATTGTCATATCGAGGCGAAAACTTATAGAAGAAGAACGCCGAACCAGTAAGGAAAAAATTCTGACCGATATCGAGGTCGGTCAATTGCGAAAAGGTGTTGTGAAAAACATCGCTGACTTCGGCGTGTTCGTGGATTTGGGCGGTCTGGATGGTCTGCTGCATATTTCTGATTTGAGCTGGGGCAGAATTTCACACCCGTCGGAGGTTGTTCAGCTTGACCAGGAAATAGAGTGCATTGTTGTTGGTGTTGATAAGGAGCACGAGAAGATTTCGTTAGGTCTCAAGCAGAAAACGTCCAGCCCCTGGGAAAATGTGGAACAGCGTTATCCGGTCGGAGCCAGGGTCAAGGGTAAGGTTGTAAATGTGATGAACTACGGCGTGTTTGTTCGGCTTGAAGATGGAATTGAAGGGCTCGTTCATATCAGTGAGATGAGTTGGACAAGGCGGCTTGCACATCCGGGCGAGATAATTAACCTCGGCGACGAAATAGAGGTGGTCGTCCTGAATGTTAACAAGGAAAAGCAGGAAATCTCGCTGGGCATCAAGCAGACCCAGACCAATCCCTGGGCAGTAGCCTCCCAGAAGTACCCTGCAGGAACGATTGTTACAGCCAAGGTGCGCAGTTTGACCAATTTCGGCGCCTTTGTCGAGATAGAGCCCGGCGTCGATGGTATGATACACATCTCGGATTTAAGCTGGACAAGGAAACACAGCCATCCCGGTGAGGCACTGCAAAAGGGCCAGGAAATAAAATGCGTTGTTCTGGAAGTCAATGAAGAAAAACGGCGGGTATCGCTGGGTATCAAACAGATAACTGAAGACCCCTGGATACGGGCTATACCCGAAAAATATATCCCGGGACATATTATTAAAGGCAAGGTGGCAAAACTTACTAATTTTGGCGCGTTTGTCGAGCTTGAATCGGATTTGGAGGGACTATTACACATCTCTGAGCTTGCCGACCATAAAATTGATAAGCCTCAGGAGATTGTTAAGGTCGGAGATGAAGTTGAAGTTAAGATTCTGAAGGTCGATACCGACGCCCGTAAAATCGGCTTGAGCTTGCGAAGGGTTCAGTGGGCTGCTGAAGAGCAAGCAGCCGAGTCCGCCAAGCAGCGGGCACCGGCTAGTCCTGAGAGAGTGCTGTCTGATGCTGATGTAAACAGGCTTGCAAAACCGAAGGAGAAAACCAGCCGGCGAAAAGACACTCGTGCTGAGCCGAGCGAAGCGGACAAGAAGAAGGTTGAAGCAACCAGGGCCGGGGCCGATGACGCCCCGGAGGCACAAGCGGCAAGTAATTCCATTTTTAAAGTTTTCAAACGCAAAAAGGATGTGCGTCCGGAAAACCTCAAAAGTGCGGAACGCCAAGAGCCTGAACAAGCCCAGACCGAGCCTCAAGAAAGCACAGATGCTTTTAGCCAGGCTGGGGAGGAAAGCAATCCGCAGGAGAAAGTCTAAGAAACGTAAGCGATTAGTAATATTAAATTCAAAAAAAGTTCTGCAGGCGCCTCCTCAGCCTTGTAATGAAATTTCAATCAAAGGCTTTTGTAACGGAGTGTTTGCATTACACAGTATCTGATGTGGTATTTGAGCTGTTTGTTAGTAAAGTAGTGGGCTGAGGCTTGGTTAGTAGTCTTCGGGCTTGTTTTTCTGGTCTAAAACGTCTATTATTGGAACAAAAAACATTGCTGAATCTGGGATTTAGCCTATTTTCGCAAGGTGTTTGTAAGGCTCTGTAAATACAAAAGTTATGCGTTTTTACATAAATTTAACTGAAATTTTACCACATTTTATGACATTTTCCTTGACGAGAATATAGCTGATTTGGTACAAAGAATGTATGTAAAGCCGGAGGGTTTTATAAGGAGTTAGCTCTCTGGTTATAAAATATCCGCAGTTCCTGGGCAAACACCTAAGAAGTTTTAGGTGAGGAACAGAGTTGGAGTGAGGTTGATACCTCGGAGGTGAAATCTCTATATTTACAACTCAAAGACGGCTTACACAAGGACGTAGCCTAAAAGCCGTGTCCTACAATTAAAGTTATTTGAACAAGCACAGGGTTTGGTGAAGATTCTTTGTTGCTTGTGTGGAGGTTGTTAGACAAGCACAGCCGAGGGGTTAGTGTCTGTCTATTTGCTTGTCATTAACAACAAATGTTTTGGCTTGTTGCCAAAGCAAGTCTTTTTTAATCTTCTTACACAAAAGAAGATTTATTGAAAAGGAGAAGTATTATGTGTAAACGATTGTTTCTTTTAACTTCTTTTATTTTGGTGCTGGGTCTGGTAGGTAATGTCAGCGGCCAGCCGACGGGCAAGATCCTGATTGAGTACTGGAACGGCATCGGCGGCACCGTTCTGAGCGACCTTTACAAAAATGCCCGCTTCCCCGATGCTCCGGACGACAGCGGGTATCTGAGTGCTTTCGACCTGCCGTACGACCCGCCCTATGGTGACAACTATGGAGCTCGAATTCGCGGTTACCTCTATCCGCCACAAACCGGCGATTACAACTTCTGGATTGCCGGCGACGATGCGTGCGAATTTTTGCTGAGCACCAATGATGACCCGGCCAACGTAATACGGATTGTCTGGA
>Ga0315314_1001879_pt1 | contig 17928 bp, 17 predicted proteins | sample TDP9_MG_FD_203631 | JGI IMG/M metagenome (GOLD analysis project Ga0315314, IMG submission 203631) | Freshwater sediment microbial communities from Lake Towuti, South Sulawesi, Indonesia - TDP9 | ecosystem: Environmental > Aquatic > Freshwater > Lake > Sediment | place: Indonesia: South Sulawesi...
TTATGTTCGAAGCTGTTCCGTATTCCTCGCGAAGTTGACCTATGACCTCGTGAATTTGCCTGTCTGGAGGAACATACAAGGTAATGAGCTCAGTTCCACGGCCCTCCTTTGAGGCTAATTGATCTAGCGTCCGCTTCAATCTGAATCTTGAAACCGAATCCTGAGACTGAGCCTGCAAAGCAGACGCCTCACACGCCTACCCGAACTCAGTTATATAAGCAGATTGCCCCGACAATATCAACAGAGGAGCCACCAAGTGAACGCCGTCATCAAGATCGGCGGTTTCCTATTTGGAGACAAACTTGACGATAACCGAGTCAAGGCGTATGCACGGGTATTGAAGGATGTCCGCAGAGAAGGTCTAGGCATCGTCGTCGTGACTGGAGGAGGAGAAGCCGCCCGGAAGTACATAGTGGCCGCAAGAGCACAAGACGCAAACGAGGCGCAATGCGACCAGATAGGCATCCATGCGGCACGCCTAAACGCGAGGCTACTGATCTCTGCACTTGGAGAAGACGCGTTCCCTGAAGTTCCCGAAACCGTAGAAGAACTAGGCAGGTATTTTCTGACAGGAAGGATCGTGGCGATGGGGGGGCTTCAACCAGCCCACTCAACAGATGCTGTTGCCGCCATAGCTGCGGAGTCGATCAATGCGAAAGTATTCATCAAGACGACCGATGCCCCAGGCGTCTGCACAAAGGACCCAAGAAAACACCCCGACGCCAAGAAGCTCGACACGATAGGCGTCCGAGAGTTATTCGAGATGCTTTCTGCGAGTTCTGTTGCTGCCGGAGGATACGAACTGATAGATCCAGTTGCGCTCAGAGTGATCGAGAGATCAAGAATACTTACTTGGATCGTTCCTGGAGATGACCCTGCAAACATAAAGAGAGCTCTGAGGGAGGAAACTGTTGGAACCAAGGTGGTTCCTTGACTGCGACAGCTCTCAGCGACAACGGCATGAACGGTTCTAACGAGCGACGATACCAATTACTTGGTAGAGAAAGACTGGTCCACTGCTGACTGTCCTTGGTTGGCACCGGCCTTCGATCAGCTACTTTGACTCGGGCCTTCCCAATTTCGCCTTCAAAGGTTTTGTATTCTGCACCTGTGCCGTAAGTCGGCGATGTGCGCCAGGTGACGGTGATGCCTCACTCGTTCGAGTCTGAGGCTTCTCTCGTGATCCTCTAAGCCCTTCCTTTCTGATTGCGAACACAACGAAGACGCCAACAGCTGCCATGATCGCCGCCAAGACGACGAAGAAAGCTGTGACCATGCTGTAGTCGCTGGTCCATGATGCAACTACTGTGTGTGGTCTATCCATCAAGATTGCAGCCCTAGGAGTGGTCGCGGTGGAGTCCCCAGTCCAGCCACTAAAGGTGTACTTCCCGCCCAAAGAGCCGAACGGCGGTTCCATAGGTGTCTCAGAGGGAATAGAGAACTCGGCTGTAGAACCGTTGTCATACCAGCCTTCTCCACTTGGAGTTCCATGCTTCGTTTCAAGAGTCAGGTAGTACTGCCATCTCCAAGTGGCGGTCAGAGTCTTCGGGCCGTCCATGACTACAGTAACCGGGTTCAAGGTGCTGGTCGCGGCCCCTTGCCATCCGAGGAACATCAATCTGGACTTCTTCTCCACTATCTTTGAAGGTGACAGGGCTGCTACAGACACACCTGCTCCGCTATCCAGCCATTGCGTTGACTTATCGACTTGGCCATCCTTGGGGTCGATTGTGAGCAGAAACTGAGTCTTCCAAGTTGCGGTCACCGTTCTTGGCGTGTTCATCGTGACCGTCCCTGTCGTGGAACTGCCTGTGTAGTCTCCCGTCCAAGAATCGAACGTGTAACGTATTCCCTCGCCCCCGGCCACCGGTGAGGTTACTGAGAACGTGGCTGTTTGATCCTTGTCATACCATCCTCCTCCAGAAACCTGCCCATGGGGAGAGTTGACGGTTAGCCTGTACTGCGTCACCCACGAGGCTTCGAGGACCTTCGGCGAGTCCATGTAGACGAGGTTCACGGAACCAGTGGCACTATCTCGCAGCTGTGCACCTGTCCATCTGTCAAACCTGTATCTTGTGCTGGTGCCTTCCTCGATCGGAGTCGCAACTGCAACGCGTGCCCAGCTTCCCGCAAGATACCAGCCCGTGCCTTCTGGGCTTCCCCGCTCGGATTTCACATAGAGGAAGAACAGCGGGTCATACCTGAATGTCAACGTGACGGTTGTGTTTGCGATGGCGCTCTGAGAGTTGAGCCTACAGAAGAACGCTACGCCGCTGTGACCATAAGGTCCCCAGAGCGGTCCCGGGTATGTGTAGAAGGGATATCCATAGTACGGGTATCCGTTGGGCACATGGCTATCAATTGATATGGTAGGCCCGTAGGTTGTGTTAAAAGTCAGAGTTCCTTCTCCATAGATCGTTCCCATAAAGTAGCCGCCAGCGTACACTCTCGCTCCAACATTCGGGTAAAGCCCAACAGTCTTCACTGTGACATAATACCAACTGACAGCTTGAGTCGGTACTATCTCGGAGCTCACTACCAGACTCAAAATCACCACTAACAATGATAGGTGGACAGATCTGAGTCCTCTCAAGCGGGTCCCTCACTACAATTCTCGCTGCAGAGACCTTGTTCTTCCCCTTTTTCACCTTTTCGCATCAATCATCCATAAGGATACGCTGGGTCAAGCATCAGGTTGGCTCCGTGACAAATGAAGCGCGTGACCTAACAAACTTAAGAGAGCAACTGCCGTACTGCTAAGAACCGGAATGGCTGAAAGTCTTGCTGCTGCACGATTGCCTCTAGGAGCTACAACCAATGGAGTATGCGGCAGACAGGATCTCAAAATTCGCTCGGCAAGTGAAGTCTCGAATCTCTCGCGACCAGAGATTCCTGAGGATATATGCAAGGACTAGTGCTGAGGTCGCACATGCAAAGGACTATGTGCGCGCACACAGAGCAAGGTTAGAAGAGGCGTTTCAGGAGGAACTCTCAACTCTACAGAGATTCTTTCAGCAGATGACCTTTCTGAGTCTGACGCTCGCCTTTCTGTTCGGGCTGATTTTGGGGGGAATCATAAGCTCAGTCCCAGCGGTCTTCATCATATTGACATTGGCGTTGGGCTTTCCTGTTGCCATCGCCTACGGTAGCGCTAATGGGCTTTCCCCGCCTCTCTCCACGGCCGCCGCAATCTTGGTGAACTGTTTCCTGTCCTATGCTGTGCTAAGGGTGATTCGGATAGTGGAATCGAATCCGCGTGTCGCTCCTTTTGTAAATAGGATCAGATCCAAGTATGCGAGCACCTCACAACGCCTTCTATCGCACGCCGGTCGGTTTGGAGTCGCAGGATCTCTAGCTGTATTCGCCTTTCTGATAGGTTGGTGGGTGTCTGCGTTGGTGGCTTACATCTTGGATGTTGAACTCGGAACGGCCATGAAGGGGATATTCATCGGAGCACTCATTGGAGGGCTCACATCTCTCGCGATATATCAGGGATTGCTCATTGCCGTGCCGAATCCCGGAATAGTCTCGCTCATATTCATCACAATCTTCATCGTCTCTGCATACTTGACGCGTAGAGCTAGCCGACGAAAGAAAGCGTGAGCACCAGACAGCAACTGACGCAGGTTTCGCTTCCATGTGGATGATCTGCGTACAACTCTTAAATGTGATAAGCATCAACTCTACAGGCTGATCCATCTTGGCGAGGAAGATAGTTGAAAGTATTCTGAAAGGACTTCGCCAGTCGTTTGCTGAGACCTTGCAGGAAGTCGCAATAGATGCTGTACGAGGAATCATACGTGGCTTTCTGAGAAGACTCTCCATGGCGCTGCTTGGCACTATGCTTGTTGTCTTCGGCGTTTCACTTCTTTGCACAGGTTTGGTTAGGTTCCTTGCTATCTTCCTTCAAGAATGGCTGGCCTGGATTGTCGTAGGCCTTCTCATAGCGGTTCTAGGAGTTGCGGTTCTTCTTGCGTCGATGCCTCGTAGGGGACATTAGCTGCGAGACAGTTTTGCTCATCTCCCCCGTTACGACATGACCCCGCAGGGATTTACTCCGCGACCGGACGTAGCTTACGGTTAGAATTGGTTCGAATCCAGACAAAACGATACAGAAAGAAGTATCTCTCCAAGGCAGTCTATCAGTGTACGAGCCACTTCATCTATGTACACAGAAAGGTTGCTGAGCGATTCAGAGGCAAGGAGCTTGAGACGATAGCGGAAGAGAATGCGATCGTTTTCCGAGTCGTCAATGGAGCATCGGATGCTAAGAGAAGTATTGAAGCGCCATTCTTGCGCCAATCACCAAGAGAAAAGCAGCGAACACTCTCTGCAAGGATCTAGCCCTCAATCTTCGCGCAGTAAACGCTCCAACTTGAGTTCCGAAGACTATTCCAATACCTAATGCAATAGCGGAGTCAGCCAAGACATTTCCTAGGAGAATATGAGTTGTCGCGGCTGAGACAGAGGTGAAGATCATGATGAACATTGAGGTCGCGACAGCTATGTGCATCGGCATCGTCATCACGAGAACCATCACAGGAACCATGACCGCTCCGCCTCCTACGCCGAAGAAACCTGATGCGAAACCGGCGAGCAAGCTGAGGGCTATGCCGGGCACCATGTTTGCCTCGTACTGAAAGACATGTCCTTGTGCGTCCTTAATCCCGCGAATCCACCCCCAGATTCTTGATCTCTTCTCTCCCTTCCTGTCATTAGGAGCGATCAGCATCCTCACTGCGACAATGATCAGGAATACGCCGAACAGTGATGCCAGTCCTGCGGGCGATATGAAGCTCGTAGCATATGCGCCCAAGGCTGCTCCTGGAATGCTCCCAGTCGCAAGAATCGAGCCCAGACTATAGTCTATGCGTTTCTGCCTTGCATAGGCGAAGGTGGAGGAGAGCGCAGTAAAGACTATCATGACCACGCTAGTCCCCACGGCAAGATGCGTAGAGATCGCGTAGATCAGAACAAGGATGGGCACTATGAGAAACCCTCCCCCTACACCGATCATTGAAGAGACTATTCCCACCAGGAATGCGAACAGGGACATTGAAGCAAGCTGTAGCGTTGTAGACTCGCCTCGACCACTATGTTGATGAAGCCCTGAACTAGTCCGTTGATCTTATAAGAACTTCCGAACGATGAGGGGCCTTAGTCTAGCTATCTGTCGCTTCGAACAAACTAGAGAGTTCTTGGTAAATTCGCAACGCTTCTTCTTCTGTTGCTACTCCTTTGATCAGCATTCTCCCATTCTTGAAGAGGCTTACCTCCATACCACTGTACTGAAAAACGACCACAATGGCCGAGTGTGCGAGAACATCAAATCTTCTTTGCAGGTCCTGTATGATTCTGTCGAGACTTAGATCAACAGATTCGATCGGGTTCACGTTGATCGTTTCTCGTCCGCAGAGCCAAGCAAGTCGTCGGGCGCCTTCAGGTTTCGGGGGAACCTTGCCGACGCATATACTGCAGTTTTCTCTCTTGGAGATCTCAATCTTATCAAACTCCATTCGTCTAAAGTCGCAGACCAGAAGCTTGCCTTTCAATGTGCCTTCAATACCTGCAAGTAGCTTTATCGTCTCCATTGCCTGAATCGATCCGACAATCCCCGCTGTAGCGCCGAGAACTCCTCTCGTATCACAGCCCGCTAGGTTTCTGTCATCGATCCCAGGCAAGACGCATTCCAAGCACGGAGTCTCAGGCGGATGGAAGACCGATACGTTGCCCTCCATAGCAATTGCTCCACCGAACACGTAGGGTATGCCAAGCTGTGAGCAGGCAGAGTTTAGGATATATCTTGTCCGCATGTTGTCGAGGCCGTCGACGACCGCATCTGCGTTCCTGATGATCTGTTCGACATTCTCTTCTCTGAGGTTGTCAGGTATGGGCAGAGCCTTGATGTCGGGATTGGCCTCCATCAGCCTTTTGGCAGCAACCTCTGCCTTCGGAAGTCTGAGATCCTGAACTGTAAAGAGAATCTGCCTGTGCAGATTGTGAAGTTCAACTGTATCTTGATCTACAACGATGAGCTCTCCAACACCTGCCAGCGCCAGATAGAGAGCAGATACAGATCCGATACCACCAACGCCGACAACCACAGCTTTCGCGTCTCTGAGTTTGTCCTGGCCTTGTTTTCCGAGTTCCCTTAGGACTATTTGCCGGCTGTAATACTCGACAGCATGTAAATCGATCCCGGACATGCTACGCATCCCGGTTCAATAGTTCTTGATCGTTGTGTTAAAGTCATTATCGTTATGAGCGGACAAGTCTCTGACCCCTAAAGCTGACACAGAGCGGAAACTTTTGGGTCTTCTATTCTCTCTGAAATGCCTCGTGTACTTGGGAGCAGCAGAGCCTTGAGAAGCTGTGCTCAAGGCTCAGCTTGTCTGCTAGGCCTATCGCTTGCGGGTCGGGATAGGCGATCGCATTTACTCCAGCCTGTACAGCAAGGCGATCAATCTCTTCGCGTGCCTTTCCCTTTGGTCGAGCGCATCCAAGTGCGAGGGGAACCCGAGGCATCAATCTACGTGCCTCGACGATCACCGATGCAATATCGTGTGGAGATGCAGGGGGACATAGCTGCATAGGTGCTCCCGAGAATGGGGTGAAGCCGATTACTATGACTGCTGCGCATCGGTGACGGGATATCATCCTGAGCGCCGTAAACTCTCCCTTCAGCCTTCCATAGTGAAGCCCGACAAGCACGTGAGGGACGACAGGTACTTCTTCCTCTTCCAGGGCGCCCAGTGACGTATCATAGTCTTCTATCCTACGATCCAAGTTGTAAATTTCTCTGATGGTTTCGTCGGAGCCAATGACATCAATGAGAGCTGCATCAATTCCAGCTTTTGCGAGCTTGGCAGCAAGATCCTTGTTCACAATGCCTGTATGAACCACGACTTTCAGTCCGAAATCCCTTTTCGCCTCACCTATGGCACCAAGGAACGGCTCCAAGGGGACGGTCCCTTGTACTGTACATCCTCCGCTGATCAAACAGCCTTCCGCATTCCTACGATGCAGTTCTTGAAGGAGCCTGGCGAGATCGTCAGGTGACTTAGCAGGAATCATCGTTTCCAAGAGCTTTCCGCTACAATGCTGACATTTCAACGCACAGCTATGCCCAGTAATGGAGACTGAAGGAAAGAGAGGAACGGCGTCGTTCCAGTACCTATTGCCGTAGGGCAGGAAACTTGGAGCATAGAAGCTGATTCTTCGGCCCAAGTTCCTCCAGCTTGTCTCCCCAGCTCTCTTGAGGGCCTCAGCAAACTCTACGCCGTAATGCGCCTCAGCGATATCTTGGACCGTTTCTCCTCCCTCAAGTCTCGAGGCTTACGCGTCGATATCCTTTCAGAGAAGCGGTCTACATGTAGGGTGCGATGGTCTGCGGGTACTTTCTCGTCAACAGTCTTTCAAGTTCAAGCCTCAGTTCTCTGTCCAATTCAGCTTGCCTCTCAGATATGAGCTCTATACCCCTAGCAGAATGAATGACAGGTCCCTGAAGGACACCTGGCGACGTTATCTCGGTTGAAGCGACAGGCTCCGTCCTCAAGACTCTGGCAAGAAACTTTGACGGGCTTTCGTTTGACCTCAAAGCTAATGCGACTTTCATCATCTGTCTTTCTGATAACGGTCGTAGCCCGAAAGTGTAAGGAGAAATCCTCTCGATGGTTTCGAAGCCTGCGACCTTGTCTCTGACGCCGAAGCCCACTGAGCGGAATGGGTTGATCTGTTCCTCTTTTATGAGCCACGTATCGGAGTCGTGTGAGATGACTAGGTCGAAGTGGCCTCTTCTGTCTCGTCCGACGAAGACTCTCCACCCGCTAGGATTCGAGTCATATCTCTTCAGGATTTCCTTCTTGATATCCTCAGCGGGCTCCATGTTCCTCGCCTGTGGAGCTAGACATTGATCGCATCCCTTCGCAATCGAGGATATTAGCGTTTGCGAATTGCTTAGAGGGAGAATGTTCGTTGCAGAAGGACCGCGACGGCCATGAAGCCCAGACCGCATATTAGCGAGAGGGGAAGTCCAGGAAAGGTGCTTCTCTTCTCAAGCATCTTGAAACCTAGGAATGTTCCTAGAATGATGCCGACTGAAGCTGACGCATAGGTGATCAGACCGAACGAGAGCATTGTGTGACTCGAGAGCATGGAGTAGAAGACTAGGTCGCCTAGTCCTACAGTCAATTCTCCAAAGGTCAAGGTTGCTCCTGAGAGGTTTTCGAGATCAGTCTTCTCAGCAATCTTCCCGATAGGTCCCTTGAAGACTGCTAGTATGTCGTAGCCAACCAGCCCCAGTAGGAGGACAATGGTTGTAAGAGTTGGTATTGATGCCCCTAGGAATGTGCCTAGCATCGCTCCAAGGAGGATGATTGAGGCTAGCTGTGTTACACCCTTTGTGAGGTTGATTGCATAGGCCAAGACAACAGTGAGTATCAAAGAGAGCGTGACTGCGGCGCCCGCGGCAAGATCTGGTGAGACCCTAACGATCGCGAAGAAGGCCGCTAGATACCAGTTCAACAGTGAGAAGAGGACTGCGACAATGGACAATCTGAGAATCGTCCTGAAGATTCTCTCCAAACCATATTTCACGAGCAGATACATGACGCTAGCAATAACTGCCATGATTACGACGAACATGGTCATGTTTAGAGTTGCGCCTGATGGTGTTTCCGGGAAGGCTGTTATGATCTCAACTTCGATCTTGGACTCTAGAATTCCGGCAGCGAGGATACCTGCGACGATCAAGGTCCATATTTCCGGGAGAAGATGAGTGGCCGTGGCTCTAAACTTCTCTTCCAATCTTGCTTCCAGCCTTTGCCGAACAGTTTCCACAGAACTTCTCATTCTTCAGGTCTGTGTCTTTTATGCTATTCGAGAAGTGCATGACGCAGAACGGATCTGGGCAATGTCCTAGGCCTAGAGTGTGGCCGAGCTCATGAACAGCCTCCTTAACCATCCTAATCTGAAAAAGGGTGTTGCCCTGTTCCGTATCTTCGGACGGCCTCAGCCTTCGAGTAGAAATCACAGCAGCCCGGTCAAGCGCTTGGCCGAAAACAAAGTTCAGCCCTGGTGCAAAGAGATCTTTATCCGTGACGCCCAGGACCCTCATGTGGCAGTCTTGAAGAACAATCCGCAGACTTGAAAGAAAGTGCTCTGCTAGAAACTGATCTCTTGAAGGTGCAAAAGAGTTGTCAGGAATCCTTGCTGCGTTGACTATTTCCACCTGAACTCCCATGAGTCGCTGCAGTCTATCCGTCAGGACTTTCAGTGTGCTCAGATCTATGTCTCCGAAAGGCACTATGGCTACATTGATGCGATTGTCAGATCTCGACGGTTTGTCCCGTCCTCGGAGCCTCGGCATCAAGGCCAACCTCCTTTGAGGCCCATGAGGCCAGTCTGCTACAGTTTTCCTCGGCTCCGTGGACCACAAGGACTTTGGCCTTTCCATCAATCTTGGACAGAGCTTCCCTGAGTTCGTTTTTGCCGCAGTGTGAGGAAAAGTCGAACTTCTCGACAGAGGCATTTACCTTCTTCATTTTTCCGTGAAGCATGAATTGTCCTTTCTCCTGCAGGAGTCTTCCGGGTGTGCCTGGAATCTGGTAGCTGACCAGAAAGATCGCGTTCCTGTGGTCGTCTGCAATTGATTCCATGTAGAAGATCGCGGCCCCGCCTTTCAACATTCCGGCCGGGGAAACGATTACGGAAGGCGTTTTCGCTGCTCTTCTTCTATCCTGCCACCTGTCTATCCATTCAGCTCGGCTTATCGCTCTGGAAAAGAGATCCGGGTCTCTGAGCGAACTCGGATGCTCAGCTAGGATCCGGTTCGTTTTCAGCGCCATTCCGTCAACGAAAATCGGGTGTTCAAAGTGGTATGCCTCAAGAACGCAAAGTATCTCTTGAGATCGACCGACGCCGAAGGCTGGAACAAGGACTGTGCCTCGATCCTCAATAACCTCCGAGGCCCTTTCAATGAATTTCTGCTCCATCTTCCTTCTATCAGGATGGTCCTCCTCGGCATAGGTGGATTCAATGATAACCGCGTCTAGGTCTCCATAGTTTTGATCAGCACTCCTGAGGAGCTGAGTCTGACTGGTGTTGAAGTCTCCCGTGTATAGGAGCCTCTTTCCCTCATTCTCCACGAGTACTTGACTGCTTCCAGGTATATGTCCGGCATTGATAAGAGAAACCTTTGCCTTTCCAACTACTGTCTCCTTACCGAAGGGGAGATCGATACAATGCTCCATCATTGACTGTAGGTCTAGATACTCAAATGGCAAGTAGTATCCGGTGAGGTGTATGAAATCCTTGACGAGCAGCTCGGTCTGCTCGAACGTTGGTTCAGCTCCGTATACGGGAATCTTGCCTCTAATGTAGAAGATCGGGGTCGAACCTGTATGGTCGAGGTGAGCGTGAGACAAGAATATGGCATCTACCTCTCTTGGAGAGATGTGAACAGGAAAGCCAACTTCGTGATCCATCATCACGCCGTAGTCTAGAAGAATGCTTCTGTCTTGGCAGTCAACCGCGATGGCTGATCTGCCAACTTCCTCACAGCCACCTAGGAATCGTATCTTCAATATCTTGCACCGATATGTCGCAGCCTCGAATTCTCAGTTGGCGTCGTTAATGGTGACGCAGAGTTTCATAGACTCTCTTTCTGAGAGAAGTCGTCTGCTTAGTCCGCATCGACTTGTAATTTCAGACTAAAAAAGGTTGCGAGAGACATTTTTATTGAGCCACGCATCATAGGCCCGTGGTGCTCATGCCAGTACGATTCGAGGTTCCAAAAGGTAGGTTCAGGGACTGCACTTTGCTCGCCGGTTTTCACGGCATAGGTGAAACTGGGTACATAACTGTCTCATACGTGGTTCATGCACTGAAGGCCAGGCGCGTAGGCTTCATACGAACGGCAAACCCACCTGCATTTGTTACCACGACGCGGAGCGGTTTGTTGACTCCATTCGAGATCTACAGGAGGGGGAATCTAGTCATGGTCAAACTGGAGTTTCCGCCTCATAGAAGCGAGGAGGCAGAGATGGCTCGAACAATGGCTTGTTGGGCTGTGGAGGAGAAGTTCAAGGATGCGCTTCTTGTGGGAGGCTTGGACGTGGGATTCAAGAACGGCAGGCATGAGTCAAGAATTGTTCCAACAAGGGCCTACTGGACCAAAGCCAAGGACTTCGCCATACCTTTGCTGGAGCAGGGACTGTACGTCTACGGGCCCTTGGCAATCATGCTTGGCGAATTCGAAGCTAACAACTTTCCCGCAGTCGCCGTACTTCCCTACGCGGACATGTCTCGATCAGATCCGCGTGCGGCACTGGTTGCGGTTCGGACAGTTTCGAAGGCTTGCAAGCTGAAGATAGATATCTCTGATCTTGAGAACTATGCAAAGGTGATTGAAGCGGACCTGGATCAGAGAACTAGAATAGCTAGGAAATCGGTTCAAGGAATGTACGTCTGACATGCCTTGAAGAATTGGCGGCATGATACTGGTCTTCTCTTGATCAGATGCATTTCTCGATGCTATCCCACCCTTCTTACGGTGTTGGAAAGCGCTTTGACAGCATCTTTTCTCCAAGGTGTGTCCCCTTTGTAAGAGATTGTGAATCTCCTCTTGGCCTCTTTTGAGAATCGTCTCAGAGAGGGTATCAGACGCCTGCTCAGTGAATCATTAGTGGCGTGGAGGACTACTGTTTCGTAGTTTGAAGATGCAACATGCTCCTGAACGATCTTTGCACAATATCTCTCAGTTTCAAGGTCCGTCGGAGTTGGAGATTCTGTCTGTGATAATGGATAGACATCATCTATCTCTAGTGGGACAACCCCGTACGGGAAGCCGTATACGCAGACATGTATCCTCCTATCCCGGAGAATAGTGCTTAGGCTAGCTAACTGGGGGCTTGTATGATACGGCTTCTTGTGGACTTGTGGCAGTAGGACTAGAATCTGTCTTGCCTTCGGAGAGCGATAGCTTTCAATCAGTCTCAGCCTATGGCGTATGATCTCTGGCCTTGAGAGTCCGTGCGGTCCTAGGTACAACAGTCCCTTCTTCTTGGTTGATGGAGTGTGCCTCTCGATGAATTGGGCGTATTTCTTCAGGGCTCCCAATGCCTGAAGGAGTGAAGGGTGAGATCTTGCCCGAATCTCGATGAGTTCCCACAATCTTCCCTCGATGATGGCCTGCTTTATGCGTCTGATCTCTTCGAGGCAGATGAAGAGGTTGTGTTCAGCCAGCTTTCTTTCTGCCTCAGTTCTATCAAGTTCAATTAGATCCTTAGGCGTGTGTCTCTGGCATACAGGGCACGAGCAAGGAAAGTACTCGATCTCTCTTAATCTGAGCGTGCCGCTCTCCGTCAGATATCGGCCTTGTTTGGCGAATATTGCGTATGATGCCGAATCGAATAGGTCGCAGCCCAAGGCGGTCACCAAAGCGAGCATGAATGGGTGGCCAGCTCCAAAGAGATGCAGCGGCTTAGACAGTGGTATGTTCATTTTGGCTGTCATGATCATGTCTGTGAGTCTGTCGAACATGTAGCGTTCCATGATAGGCGTCGGGCTGCCGAGAGAATACACGGCGAATGGGCGTTGACTCATCTCCTTGGCAGATTTGGCAACTAGGTCGAGGAAGGTTCCACCTTGGATTGGTCCCTCCCAGAGAACGTCAGATCTTGTTACAGCTTTCAGGGTGAGGTCGGCTCTTCGGATCGTCTCATTGACGGTCCACGCTGCTCTGGTCCTGTTAGTTGCCCAGCCTGTGGGAACGTCCAGTATAACGGCGACGTCCGTGCCAATCGCTTCTTGGAACAGAGCTATTTCGTCTGGTTGGACTTCCACGTTGCCGTATTCGAGGATCTGGTAAGCTCCTGAGTCTGTGACGACTACGCTGTCATAGTCAAGAACTCGGTGTATTCCATTTGCCAAGGCTTCGCTTGCTAGGTTCTTCTTGACTAGATAGGCGTTCGTGATTATGGCGTTGCATCTGAAGATTTTGAGTATGTCTTCGGGGCTTATTGGCTGGGTCAGTGGATTGACGACTGGGAGAAGATGTGGCGTCTCGATCTTTCCACTCTTTGTATCTATCGTTCCTATTCTTCCCAAGAGATCCTTGGAGGTAACCTCGAAGCTCAATGGTTTCACGATCTGGAGAGTATGAAACGCTTAACTCGTTTCATGACCATAGAGGACTGGAGAGCGAGATAAGTGTTCAGCAACGTAGTCTTTCTTGAGAAGAGGCCTCGTCTCAGGAAGCCGGTTCTGATCGAGGGTCTTCCAGGGATAGGATTTGTGGCGAACATTGTTGCGTTGCACCTGATCAGTGAGTTGAAGGCCAAGAAGCTTTGTCAGATTCATTCTCCCTCTTTTCAGGCCTTCTCTCTGACATCTCGGGGCGGGGACATTCGTCATCCGATTAACGAGCTGTACTACTGCTTGACTGAGTCGACGGACAGAGATCTGCTGATCTTGTTCGGCAACTCTCAGGCAAGTGACCCTAGAGGACAGTACGATCTTTGCAAGCGAATATTGGATGTTTCCCAAAGTTTGGGATCTGAGTTTGTTTTGACCATAGGTGGTCTGAGAAGAGATCTCGTGCCCTCTGAGCCACGAGTGTTCTGTGCAGCATCTGACAAGGAGACCCTCGACACGGCAAAAGGTCTCGGGGCAGACGTTATGCGTGGTCAGATCTATGGCGTTGCCGGGCTTCTGATAGGATTGGCAAGACTGAGAAAGATGAGAGGATTGTGCGTTCTTTCCGAGACTTCAGGGCTTATCGCCGATGTCGCTGCTGCGAGATCAGCGCTCAAGTTCACAAGCAAGTTGTTGGGCTTGAGCATGGACTACTCGCGTCTCGATCAGGCTGTTGAGAATAACAAGCGATTGCTGGATTCCTTTGCTCAATGGAGACCTCCCGAGAGGCCCAGATTTCGCTATCCCGGTCCGGTATAGTTACCTTGTCTCTTTAATGAACTCGTCGAAGACCTTCTTGACCCTCTCGGCTGCCGGTCCCGAGCCTTCTATCAGGCCCTTTTCTGTTAGCCTTATCTTGTCCATTACCACTATGACCCCGGCTTCCTGAACGACTCGAACCAGATTCGGAAAGACCCGTTCTAGTCGTTCGGCGAGTGCCTGCAGATTGAAAGGCTTCTCTATGCTTTGTATCAGTTGCACTGATTGCCCGCCAAGAAAGAGCCTGTGGATAAGTGTGCCGGTCTCATCTTTGGCATCGGCTAAGCAGATACTAAGTGTGTCTGTATCGATTCCGACCAACGTTCCGGCGAAGCTTTTCCCTTGCGTTGTCAGAACTGTCACAGGCCTTTGCAGTAGTGATGCGAGTTCTTCCATGAATCTTCTGTCGGCCACTGAGGACAATTAGCCCACCTAGCCACAAGTTCGCTATTCACGTATTAAAGATATGAAGTCGCTAGTTTTGATGAACTACAACAGAGAGGTTTTGAAACGCTTAAATTACTCAGACGTTCTTGGATGAGCGGTGGCCGCCGTAACGTAGAGAACACAAACTTCGCGGAACTTGGTAGCGTATAGGCCTGAGAGACTTCTGTCTCGGCCAATGGAGCCTAGAAGGCGCGAAAGGATTGTCGCGCTTGGGCAAAGGCCGGGTTCAAATCCCGGCGGCGGCCCTCAAGACTCAGCTGGCACCTCTTTGGAATGCGATTCTTCCATCGGCTATCGTCATGTCTATCGGTATGTCGATTATGGTTTCAGTACGGACTGTGAGGATGTCCCTTCCTAGGACTACCATGTCAGCATATTTTCCCGGCTCAATGGAACCCATTAGATCCTCTTCGAAGCTGTGATGTGCCGCGTTTATCGTGTAGAGTCTCAACGCCTCTACTACTGAGATCTTCTGGCTTTGCCCGATTGGCTGGCCTTTCGCTGTCCTTCGATTCACTAAGGCGTGAATGTCCATCAAGGGAGGATAAGGCGATGCATGATGATCCGAGTGAGCCGATACCTTAAGGCCCGCGTCGAGGAAGCTACGTGCAGCAAACATTCTCTCCAGCCTTTCAGCGCCAAACGCTGGCAGTATCTTGTCGCCGTGGTAGTATGGGTATGGTCCGAATATTGTTGGTAGGACGCCTAGCCTCCTGATTCTCTCAATGATCTCTGAAGTCACGACGGTGCAGTGAATGGCTCGGTTCCTCGGATCTTTGCGCGGATACTTCTCCTGTGCTTCCTCTATCACGTCTAGGAACATCTCTATAGCTCTCTCGCCATTAGCATGGACTGCGAACCGATAGCCTTTGGGATAGCCTTCCATAACTGTGTCGCGTAGCGCATCCTTGGTGATAGCCAGTTCGCCGTAGTAGTTAGGCCTATGTAGGTACGGTTCTGCCAAGGCTGCTGTTCGAGCAGATATGGCGCCATCAGCTACGATCTTTACGGCGCATATCTTTAGCACATCATTTCCGAAACCGTCTCCGATGCCCAGTCCTGTGAGTTGAGGCATCAGTTCGCAGCCGAGATCCATTCTCATCCTGATGGGAAGCTCACCTTTCCTTGCGAGTTCTTGGAGGGCTCTCAATAGGATGGGCCGTGCGATTCCCCCATCATTGACGCAGGTGAGGCCACTTGCTGCATATTGCGTTGTCACCCATCGTATGGCTTCCATGGCCTCCTCAAGCGTCGGATCTCTCCCGTACCTTGTTGGTTGTAGCACTTGGACTGCTGCCTCATGTATCCAACCAGTCAGCTCTCCAGTCTTGGGATCTCTTTCGAATCTTCCACCCATGGGGTCAGGTGAATCCTTCTTCACGCCGGCAACTTCGAAGGCCTTGCTATTCACGATCGAGAAGTGGCCGCCCACCGTGGTCACCATCACCGGATGGTCTGGAGCAACCTTGTCTAGATCCCACTTGTTCGGGTGGCGCTTCTCAACGAGCTTAGACTCATCCTCGTTGACTGCGTTTATCCATTCGCCTCTTGGTCTTCTCTTCGCCTGTTCAGCGATCCGGGCAAAGATGTCAGCCAAGGATCTGACTCCTGACTCGTAGCTGACATCGACGGCTAATGCACGATGCAACGCCGCACCTGTAGGATGACAATGCGAATCAATTAGGCCAGGGATCACCGTTCTTCCTTCCAGATCTACAACGCCCGTGTCAGGACCCACTAGAGATTCGATCTCCCTCGTTGGTCCTACCGCAAGTATCCTGCCGAACTTCGCAGCTACAGCCTCAGCAATCGTTTCGCTATCGTCTAGGGTCACGACCTTTCCGTCAAGAAGAACCATGTCAGCATGCAATTCTAAGGACCAAATCGGGGCTGATATTCAAACGCAATATAAGGCTTTGCAGATTCACGATCCCTTGCACGGATCGTTGACAGAAACGCCGGCCGTAGTCGACTGTTGGACAGTGGGTTGGACCTAGGCTAAAGGATATTTGCAGGCACGATCAACGGAATGCGAGTGGCCAAGGTTGAAGATTGTCTTTCTGGGTACGGGAGGCGCAACCGTCACTCCAAGGCCTACCTGCCCATGTCGGGTTTGTTCGACTGCTCGTGTTCGAGGAGTTCCATATTCGAGGCTGGGGCCTGCCCTGTTTGTTCAAGAGATGAAGGCTCTATTTGATACGCCTGAAGAGATAGCTGTGGAGCTAGAGAGATGCAACATAGACGCGGTCGACCATGTCTTCTACTCACATTGGCATCCTGATCATACAGGTGGAAGGCGGATCTTCGAACAGCTGAACTTGGACATCTCCTTCAAGAATCAAAGCTGGGCAAGAAAGACGACAACCGTGCACCTTCCTCCTAGGGTAGAAGAGGATTTCAAGAATCGTATAGGATTGATGGAGCATCTTTCTCATCTGGCTGGAATGGGACTCATTGCTCTACGTAGAATCGAAGAAGGGCAAGTCCTCGAGATCAATGGCATCAGAGTTCAGTGTCGTCAGATGACGAACCCGTCTCTGTACGCCTATCTTCTAGAGGAGAACGAGAAGAGGGTGCTTCTTGCTTTGGATGACACTTTTCGATGGGTTCCGCCTCAGGACCTTCGAGGCGTCGACCTGGCGGTTCTAGAATCGGGCTGGTTTGAACGAGGCCCAGATGGATCGCTTCTCATCGCCGAAGACAATCCTATCCGAAAGGGTGAGGCCCCCTTCGAAGAAACTCTTGAAAAGGTTCGTGTCATCGAAGCTAAGCGGACAGTTCTGACCCACATCGAGGAGATCTTTCAGCACACCTACGACGATTTGAAGAAGGTTGAGGCCAAGCATAGCGACCTCAATGTCAGTTTTGCATATGATGGATTGGCTGTCGAGGTGTAAAACGCTTGGTTCTTCTTGTGCCTTCGTTCCATGACTAAGGTCAAGCGAGATCTACGGCCGGCCAGCGACACCTAACTACAGCATCAGAAACACACCCGCAATGGTTATTTTCCATCTGGGCGTTGTTAGGAGGTGGTCGGGCCGGTAGTTCAGCCTGGTATGCCATATTCAAAGATGGGCCAAAGAACGTCCGGTTTGCAAGGCACAAAAGCCCACGAAACCGGAAGGTCGCGGGTTCGAATCCCGCCCGGTCCACCAACTTTCGGTATAGGCTGGCGGGAAATTCAGGTCCTCTTGCATATTTCTAGCGCCCAAACGTTCGAAGAGTTAGGTGCCCAAATCTCTACCCGTCTCTGTCTTTTGTATTCTAAGGGTTTCTGATCCCAACCTCGGGCCCCTACGATTAGGGGCAGTTCTATAAGGAAAGACCTTGCCTTCAACTCCAGCTTTTGGAATGCTCAGGTTCGGTGCCGATATCCCCAACAGGGGATGGCAGATCGTTCTACGTCCATGTTGAAAGTCTGTGCGATGCCTAGGGCTACTGGTTAGATACGCTGTTCTCCGCTAAATGTCTTCTCTATGCCTTGGATGCGGTTCTCATTAGACGCTTCTCCTTCCCAGCGAACATCTC
>Ga0315314_1001880_pt1 | contig 17927 bp, 24 predicted proteins | sample TDP9_MG_FD_203631 | JGI IMG/M metagenome (GOLD analysis project Ga0315314, IMG submission 203631) | Freshwater sediment microbial communities from Lake Towuti, South Sulawesi, Indonesia - TDP9 | ecosystem: Environmental > Aquatic > Freshwater > Lake > Sediment | place: Indonesia: South Sulawesi...
AATTCCATTGAGGATAGAAGAGAAGAATAGAGGATTGTTCCAAAAAGTGTAAATTGTGGTTTTGTCACATATTTCATTGTGTCTCTTCATGTCAGACGATGAAGCATTGTATAATTGAGAAAAATAGAAAGGAGAGTAATGAAATGAGAACAAAGGTGATTCTCAGTACATTGGCGGTGCTGTTTCTGGTGGAAATCTTATGTGTTATGCCTGTGCGTTCACAACTGCCGAATGGAATTGTTGCTTACTGGGAGTTTGACGAAGGCTCTGGCACAATAGCGAGTGACAGCAGTGGAAATGGAAATACTGGGACTTTAATGAATGGACCACAATGGGTCAGTGGAGTAAAAGAAACCGCGCTATATTTCGACGGCTTGAATGATCGTGTAATGGTTCCAGATTCGCCAACTCTTAAAGCCTCTGGCAATGCCATAGCTGTTGAGCTCTGGTTCAAGCCAATTGTTACGTTCGATTTTAACACTCCTGCCTTAGAAATTATCGATAAAGGGAATGAGTATGGCTTTTACCTGAATATAGGTCATTGGTGGGATCCAGATGTAAGTGGCAAAATCGGGTTCAAACTCCCAGTAGTTAGTGAAGGTATGGCTTGGCATTGCGTCAAGACAACAACAGACCAATGGAATGCAGAAACTTGGTATCATTTGACTGGAACTTATGATGGCACCAACATGAAAATATATGTGAATGGCTTACTTCAAAACAGCGAACCACTCTCTGGTGACTTACATTCGGAGTCATATTCTCTTGGAATAGGTGCTTTTGGCGAATGGGGAGGCTACCAATTCCATGGAGTAATAGATGAAGTCGCAATCTACAATATAGCTTTAACACCAGAAGAAATCCAGCAACATTACCAGAATGGTCTAAATGGTTTGGGCTACTATCCAAACGCAAAAGTATCAATGCAAATGTTGATTAAAACCATCGAAACTTGGAACTTGCCAAATGGCACAGAAAACAGTTTCACATCAAAACTGCAGAATGCCATTCAATCCTTAGATAATGGACAGCAAAACGCAGCAATAAACAAACTAAACGCTTTCATTAACGAAGTCAAAGCTCAAAGAAACAAGAAATTAACCAACGAACAAGCAGACACGCTAATAACAGAAGCACAAAGAATCATAAACACCATACAGGGATAAACTCAGTAAATATCCCTCTTTTTCTAACATCTCCTTAGAGTAGAACCTAATTCATGATTTTTTCTGCCTCAGTTGTGTGACGTATTCCGCATATTTTGGATAGTATTGTTTCGCTTGTCTAAGTAATATCATGTAGTGTTTGGCGCCTATCGTTTTGGCCGTCCTTCCTTCAATGAAGTCGGCTACGCTTTCTGGGACTCCAAGCTCTATCATCTTGTCAAACGCAAACTTCCGCAAGTATTTGCAGCGAACCACGCCTGGAAGCTTCTGCACGTATTTTCCAGCATTCTTATCTGTCAAGCACTTTTTCTCTTCCTCAGAAAGCTGCATGAGCAACTGCATCGTATACTCTGTAAAAAAGCCATAGTAGGCCACTTTCGACTTTCTAAACATCCCCGCGCAAGCAACGTAAAACCCCTCCGCCTTCTCAACCGCGTCAACCTTGAAACCATCAATCAACTTCACCGTTTCGGTCAATCGTAAGCCACTGTCTAAAGCCAAGTTAAAGGCTACCCTGTGCCTGAGCAAATCCACCTTATTCACTATCCGCAGAGAACGCATAATGTCATCTTCGCTCGGAATCTTCAAGTCAACGCCAATCTCCCGTTTCGGAATAGCCTCTTTCAGCGTCTCAATCCGACTTCTGTCAAAGCCTTTGAGCTTGGCAAAGTTAAGCAACGCATGCAAAGCTGGAATCAACTCATGTCTTCCACTGGTAACGTTAGCAAAGACGTTAACGATGTCCATACTCTCTTTAATCCGCTTTTCACCGATGTGCTTGTCCAAGCTGCTAGCCATACCCTTCGCATAATACTTGTTAAGCCCCTTACTCCGAAGCCAAGTAATGAATTCTCCACGCAAGCCCTTGTAGTCGATTTCTCGGTCCTGAGGGTTTCTGGTAAGCCCGATATGTCCCAAATTGTACTCATAATCTGGAGAACACAATGGGGCATAAGCGCCCAACTGTCCAGAGGTCGCGGGCTCGAATCCCGCCCCAAGCACCACAGAACAGTTTTCGTTCCTTTTCCTTTTGTGAAAGTAACATGTGTTGGGTGAAACTGTGCGTTTAGACTTGAGGGAGACTGGAAGCTGTGGAAGGGAATCGCAAAATAGGCAAGGTGCTCAAAGATTTTCAGATTCAGAAAATGCTCCTTCCCTTATCAGTCATTCAGAAGAAAAAGGGGATGTTAGCGAACTATCAGCGCCGTGACGGTCGTGCTCGATTCATGACTTGGTGATCCAGCATACTTCACTCTAATCAGGTAAGTGCCTAGTGAAGGAGCCGTAAAAGTCTTCGAAAAGATTCCGTAGGAATTTGTAGTTAGAGTTCCTGCAGGATGCCAAGACAAACCATAATCAGTGCTATATTCAAGACTTACCATCGTAGACTTGATTGGATTGCCGAATTGATCAATGAGGATACCGCGAAGTTCACAAGTTCCTCCCGGATTTACCGGGTTGGGAATGAATTTGGCATAGATCTCGGTTTGAACCTTATTGATAACAAGGATTTCCCAATCGGAAGATGGAAGGTGCTGCGTTGAACCGGCGTACTCAATCGTGATATTGTATGTGCCTGCAGAATCGACTTTGCTTGATGCTTTAAACCAGCCAGTCGTGTTAGTCGTGAGTGTTGCTACTGCGGTTCCATTAGACTTGACTGTCAGTTTTTCACTGGGAATGGGTGTTCCGTTTTCAGTGGTTAGATTTCCCAGAACAGTAACAGTCTGCCCTACTGTTGCGGGGTTTGGTTTCACTGAGAAGGTGATTGCAGTAGGTAATGCGAGCGAACTGTGCTTAATAGTGAAGTTCAATGCATAACTGGAAGTGACCTTCAGTAGGTAGTTGTCAGTCTTGTCTGCGACGAAGTCATGGCTATGAGTACCCCAACCACTTCTATACTGGAGTTCTGTCAAGTTAGAATAATACAGATAAGAATAATAGTAGTAGTCCGTGTTCGCATCTGGGACTATGTGTAGTAGGACGATGTCGTCTTTGTTGACGTTGCGAATCCACCAATAGTCGACGTCATACTCGATGAGACTTCCTTTATAAGCGTAGGTTGGCTCAATGGTTGAAGTTGAAACCGTCGACACATGCGCTAAGACAGTGTTAGCCGAGCATACTGTGATGGTGCACGTTAAGCTCAAGAATGCCATCAAGAGAAAGACTAAGATTTTCTTCATAGCTACCGAAGACAAGTACCGGACCATTATACAAAAAGCTTATGGAAAAGTTTTATAGAAGAAGATTCTGCATCTCAGAAGAAAAAAGGGAATTACTTGAGCGATCTCTGTCTCAGTTGCGTTAAATATTTCGCGTATCTTGGATAGTATTGTCTGGCTTGTCTCAACAATGTGAAGTCTGCGAAGAAGGCACTATAGATGTCCCACTTCTCGTTGACAATTCAAGCTGATCTCCAAAGCCCTTTTTCACGTAAGCATTTTTCACGAGAATTTTATCAGCTACTTTCAAATCCTTAACATGATCTGCATATTTTCGCCAGGCTGAAACCCAGATTTTGCCCGTTTCATCCTTCAACTCAAAGGTAGCAAGTCTGACAACTTCGCCTTTCGATGTCTTTATGTCCCTAAACAAGGGTTTCGATACAACTTCTCCTTCAACATTAACGCGGTTTAAGCCTTCTTTCAGATCAGCTATTTTGAGAATTTCTTCCGAGGTTCTCAGCATTCCTATGTAAGTCTCTGAGTTAACATGAATTTCAAAGCCTTCTCCCACTGCCTTCTTTGCCTTCGCATTTACTATCTGCAGCTCCAAACCTTTTTTCAACGTTTTTTCCAGCTCATCCACCTTTTCATTCCAAACCACAACTGATATTTCGCCTGTTCCGTCATACAGCACGAATCGCATGACTTTTCCAGAGCTTGAATCTTCCCTTTGGAAAGTAGACGCTGAAAATAGTTCCTTAACAGTCCCAATAACGTTTACTTTTTTGTTTTTTTGGGTTTTGGTTAAGTCTTTGATTTTTGTTGCGAATCTACTTATGGTGGGATAATCCTTCGCAGCCACGCCACCTGGGTTGATCTCAACATCACCCTTTTCTCCCATGTGCAACTCAACTATTCCACCACGGTCTTCTCTGGTGTATCCATGAGAGAAACGTATTATCTGCCCAACCTTCACCTTACCAGACTCTATAAGGTCCGTCTTGTCATTCCAAAACACAACTCGTAATATGTCACTTTTGTCAGCGATAAACAGACTTGCAACTTTTCCCTCTTTCAGCCCTCCAAAAATTTTGGGAGAAAAAACTGCAACAACCCGCCCGACAACAGTAACATTGTTCAAACTTGGAATCAAATTCTCTATTAAAAGCTTAGGCAACGACGATTCAACAGAAACCTCTACGCCAAGTTCTGCTGCAATCATCTTCAAAAGAGTCTCGTCTGAAAAGAAAATGCCCATCTTTCTCTTTTCCTTCTCTAGCCTTTCTAGTAAGTCTTCTTTCGAGGTCTTCGGATGCTTGGAAAGAATTTGCTCAACTATCTCTTCTACAGACATTTCAGCTTTGATGCCTCTAGAGACGAACTATAATAGAGGCTATAAAGCTTATTAAAAACCGCTAGCGAGACTCAAATGTGTAGGAGAGCATGTTGCATCAATGGATGCAAGGACATTGTATGGATTAGGCATAGCCCTGATATTTGCTGGATTGCTCATTATCATAGTTGCAATCTTTTTGCTCTTTCTCTCAAGCATCAAAGGCGAAGCGAAAGTTAAGGGCGGAGGAGCCATAATTATCGGTCCTTTTCCAATAGTTTGGGGAACAGACAAAGAGATAATTAAAATGGTTTTGCTGCTTTCGCTGGCGCTGACGATTATACTTGTGATAGTGATGGTACTGTTTTACTTAGTCTTCAAATAGAAGGCACCGCAAAAAATGACAGAAGAAGAAAATGCAAACCACAATTCGAAAAGATTCCTCATACTGTTCTTTATAGGATTTTTCATAATTCTTACAGGCATGATCTTGACAATTGCCGCAGTTCTTTTTGGCGAGGATTCAATGAATTTCGGCGCAATTATTTTCATCGGACCCTTTCCCATAGTAATCGGAGGAGCCGGCCCAGAAGCCCAATGGATAGTCTTGTTTGCCATAATTCTTACAGTTTTAAGCATCGTAATGTTTCTGATACTACGCAGAGGAATGCGAAGCATAGTTTAGGATTCTTTTAGCTTGGCTTTTCCTCTTTGCCGTAGAACACAAAAAGAAATATCAAAACCAACGCAATAAGTGTTGAAGTCATAAGGACATATTTCAATATTTCAAAGTACGCGCCTATATCCATCGAAACTGTCTCCTTCTTCTTCCTTAACTTTGAAGTTTAAATATTTAAATAGTAGCTTTTTTCCACTCAGCCATAAGCGAATCGTAAAGCTCATCACGCTCTTCTATAGGCTCATACCATCCCAGAATCTTAGCCAGTTTTTGTGCAATAAGATGGTAGCACAAGTGCACTTCCTTGTCTAGGACGCGAAAGTAAAAGTCATCGCACATGCAGAATTCTGCTTCAGGCATCAATAGGTAATCTCTTTCTTTTCCGACAACTATCCAAATGACTCTGCTGCTTGGTTTGAAAACATATTTTTTCACACGGTCCTCTTTTAAAGCTTCGAAAGCCCTTGCGAAACGTTGACCAAAAGTTTCGTAAAGCTTCGTCAGGCTTTTGCCAGTTAATTTGCCTTCTTTTTTTGCTTCTCGGCATATTGTGTTTAGTATGTCGATTTCTGAGTTTTTATCCATGTGCACACGGGCTGTCTCGATGGAGCTACGGGGTTTATGCGAAAAAAGCTTAATCTATGCTTATTGGTTCGCCCTTAGCCTTCTTTCCTTCTTTGACCTTTGGCAGTCTAACTTCTAAAACTCCATTTTTATACTCTGTTTTCGCTTCTTTCGGGTTTACTTTCACCGGCAAGGCAACTTCTTTAAAGTATTTGCGTTGAGGAATATCAACCGATATTGTGAGCATGTCTTCTGTTCCATGCAGTTTTATGTCCTTTTTCTCCACACCAGGCAGTTCCACAACAACATGGATTTCCCCGTTTGTTTCAATTATGTCTACCAGCGGCTCACGTTCTTCCTGCACTTTTGGACCATAACGGCTTGGCTTGACGTTCCCAAACTCGCTGATTTCAGGCTTCCCGTCAGGCCCTATTTTCACACTGTAGCCGTATACAAATGGTCCCAATTCTCGTACGGTTGAGCCGTCAGGGAGTTTGCGTTCCTTAACATAATCCTTTGGAACTCGAGAAGTGAACATTTTGAATTCTTCTCCCATCATTTTTTCCATGTCATGAAACATTTTGTCAAAATCCTCGAAGAACCAGCTTCTAAAGAATGGAGAGCGTCTCCTTCTAAACCATTCTGGATAATCTTCATCTGACGGCATTCTGTTCACCTTTTAAATGTGAAGAAGGACTTTGTCTATAAACCTTATGCTAGAGTCTTATCAGCCTAAAACTGTGAGCTGGTTTAATGTTCCAAGAAACGTCCCATCTAACAGATATATTTCTGCATTTTCCATATTCACTGCTTCTGAACGGAGAACAGGACCAACAAATTTCTCCGTATCGGGTCTTCCGCCGTGTTTTCTTGCGTTTAGGGGTTTTCCTCCCAAGAAATCGTTAAAAGAGGGCATTATGAAAAGCTGAGAGGTTTTCGGCTTGATCTTGTAATGCTGCAATAAGGTTTCCTCAGCATTCTTTTCAATTTTTATTTTATGCTTCACCAACACAGTTTCAGCCAGCCTAATTCCATCACAGTTCGCTCTCACCCAAACTTGTCTCGTTATTCTGAACCCAGCCGGGTCGCGAAGAGCTACAACAGGATGAACGTGCGCCATCACCAATGTTCTACAATTAAGAAGCGTTGGAGACGGCCATCTGTGCCCATGGAAAAAGCCAACTTCGCCTATTGCCATACCGGTTGCTGGTATTAGTTTTAGGTCTTCTGGTAGCAATGGTTCGAGGTTTCCATCGTGGTTGCCACGTATTATGCATATTTCTTTAATCCGCTCCTTTAGCTCGTTGAAGAAATCGGGGACATCGTGCCATTCGCCTATTTCTGCAGTTGCAACCGTGTGCTTCACATCGCCTAAAATTAGCAGTCTTTCCGGTTTATATGATGATACTAGATTCAGCAGTTTCTTGAGAAGTTTAGGCATCTGTGTTGGAACATGTATGCCCCTTTCCGAGAGAGCCATTTCCCATCCTATATGCAGGTCTGCAATGACCAGTGTTCGTGTTTTTTGCGTTTTTATTAGCGCGGCAGAATGTGGTGGCAATAGCGTTATCATTTTTTTTCCTTTTTTGGCTTTATGAGGTTGAGTATAGTTTTGTGGATTTCTTGGTTTGCAGAAGCTATGAAGGCTACGTTTTGTTTCGGGTCTAGTTTAACGTTTAGCGGCTTTCCTTCAGGTGTTGCCATTTTTGCACCTGCCTTTTCTAGTATTAGCCATGCGGCTGCTATGTCTGTTGTGCGGAGTTTTCCACGTATGTCTATGAAGGCATCTATTGTTCCGTCAGCCACGTAGCATAATTCTAAGGCATTCGCGCCTAAATGGCGTATGTGCCTCGTTTTTTGTATTAAACTTGTCAGTTGAGGGACTATTTTTTGGATTCTGTAGTTGTTTAGGTCTATGCCTAAAACCGCTTCTTCCAATGAGGTTTTCTCTGACGGCCTTATTTCTTGGTTATTGCGACAGGCTCCTTCTGTCTTTTGCGCTGTGTAAGTCACGTCGTGTGTTAGGTCTGACACTAACGCTGTATACACGCTTTTTAGAGTAGGTTCTTTGGATACTGCAATTGAAGTTGCGTAAAAGGGTATTCCCCTCATAAGATTTGTCGTACCATCAATGGGGTCTACCGTCACATAACATGCGCTAGGGTTTTTGCCGTACTCTTTTATTCCAGACTCCTCGCTTACGAGCGTAAATGTGATTATATGCCTTTCGAGCGTATCTACTATGGCGTCTTCAGCAGTCAAGTCTACCTTTTCTATTGCGTCGCCACCTGCTCCTATCCCAAAGTTTGGCTGCGGTTGATTGAGCGATTTTAACATTGGCGCAATTTGTTTCTGTATGTTGTTCTTACATTCAATAAGAATTTGCAGCCAATCATTTTGCTGTCTCATTAGATGTGTTCTCCAATTTTTTATGGTGTTACTTTTGATAAAGGCTTTGCTGGTGGATCATTACTATAATTTGCTGGGAGGCTTTTTGGTAGATTTTTGGCGACGCTAGCTGTGTCTATGATTTGGCAATGAACCATCGGAAGATTAGACCAACAGTTCTAGCCTAAAGATTCTTAAGATTTTATAAGAAAAAGACAATAAAACTAGGTTATTCACGTCAGTGCCGATAGGTGTAAAGTTTGTCCGAAAAACTGGAAAGACTGTTAGGTCTTTTATGCGACAATGTGTGGCATAACATAGATGAAATGGCAAAAACCCTAGAAATTCCGCAAGCCAAACTCCAGCAAATAATCAAATCCCTAAATGACGCGGAGTTGGTGCAGTATAATCTAGCAACAAATCAAATAAAACTAAATCAAAACTGGAAGGCACTCATAACAAACCAAAAAGAAACAAATCAAGAAATACAAACTCGACAAGAAAGCACTGCGATTGGCACCATAATAATTCCTCCACAAAAAACACTGATAATTCAATGCACTCGCATAACAAACCTCACAGATGATATCCTAGAACTGGAAATGCGCATAAACCAAAAAATAAAAGAAATAACCATAAACAAGGTCAAATAGACAGAAGCTCGTTGGCTTTACGCATAATCCTGAGCAGCTCGCGCCCCTTGTCCGTGGTTTTGTATAGGAGGACCCCTTCAGGGTTAGAGCCTGTACATGCAATCAAACCAATATCCAGTAACTCCTGCAAGTAGCGATTAAACCGCCCGAAATTCAGATTGCATTGATACATAAGCCTAGTCTTATTTGCGCCATTTAGAGCCATATTAAGAATGTTAACGATAACCTCAAGTCGGCTTCTTCTGCGTCCAGTCCGCTCCATTCTTCCTCAGCCACAGATTAAACACAGACAACAAACCACTAATAAAGCTAACTACGCAAAAATCTTCTAGAAAAAACTTCTGAAAAATAACCTCAGAAAACATTTAAACGAAAAAACATAATGGATAACTATCCGCTGGAGGACATACCGACGACCTCAAAAATTGCGAAAATTCTAGAGATGCTTAATGACGGACAATGGTACACCATAAAAGAACTGCAGCAAGGAATGCAGTTGAACGAAAATCAACTCCAGCAAATTATAGCATTTCTAAAAGAATACAGCTTCATAGTGATAGATGAAATGAAAAAGAGAATAAAACTTGAAGAGAATGCCAGAAAATTCCTAACCCAAACTGCTACGTGATAAGAGCCCTTAAACCTTTATAGGCTTTCAAAAACTCTTTACCCTTGTCGGTAATCTTGAACAAACCGGGGTTAGGATTAGGGTTGCCATCGTCAACGACAGTGTTTAAGAGCCCCTTTCTAAGTAAAAAGACAAGATAGTATTTTAGCTGTTTGAAACTCAGATTGCAACGATACATTAGATAAGTTTTTTTAGCTCCATTATTGGAAGCCTCTAAAATATCTGCAATAATGTCTAAACGTCCACGATGACTATTGCTACTACGCTTCTTATCTTGAACCAACAAGCTATCAACCAGCCCTCAAAAAAAGGGCGTTACTTGAATTCCCTTCTCCATAAATAGTAGTGAAAACGAAAATTTAAACGTTCTGAAAATAAGCAATAATCATATGTAGAAAAAACATAACGAAAAAAAGCTGTATATTTTTCATTTAAGGCGAATACAGCTTCTTAGAAATTTTTTCGCAGTTTGCATTCTTTTCCATAAAAACGCTTATTTTATTATTTCCTGCAGCAATTGAAAGTACTTTGACGTCTTTACCTTCAATAACGATGTCCTTAACATCGCCTAGATTGAAAACTTCTGATAACTCTTGGCCTGCGTCAAGGGCTGAGGATGAAAGAATGGCGTAGTCTATTATTTTTGTTGGATCCTTAAGGTCTATTGCTGCTGAAGTGGAGTTTCTAAGAATGTAGCCTATAACACCATCCCACGTCTTGAGTTCTTCGAGATTTGTCCTCAGATTTTCATTGGATGTTGTCTCTTCAACTGCTACCGGTTCAGTCACAGTTTCGACTTCTTGATAGTCTCGTTTTTTCTTAACCATGTTGCAATCCTCCATTATTCAACTAGTGGTTTAGCCCTAACGAGTTCGCCTTTTTTGATTTCAAGGGTAAGTTGTATTTTTTCTGGCATTTGTATGATGCCTTTCCCCTCGTATTTCGATTCTTTGATGGGTTTGACTTTGCATTGTGTTGCTTTTCCATCAAAGGTCTCGATTTCGACATGTTCGATTTTGCTGCCTTCGTAGAGTTCCTCCCATTGCGTTAGTATTTCGTTGTCGATACGTACTGTATCAGATGGAACTAGCAAACCACCGAGGTTTTCAACTATAAGCTGGTTGACAGGAGGCTCTGAAGGCAACGGTTTGCTCTTAGTTTCGGGTTCGAAGGTTTTCTTAGGTTCTTCAAGTTCTTCTTTTACAGTTGCTTCAACTGGCTCTTCCACACGCTCTATTTTTGGTAGAGTGGAGGTGTTCTTGAGGGGGGCAGGGCAGATTTTCTCGAGCAACTTTAGAACCGTTGGAATCAAGACCCGAGTCACAGTGTTTACGTAGTTCATATCAGCCTTCTTGGAAGTAACCGTGACAAAATAAAGATCTTTCATGTGAGAAACGCTTACTCTGCCCTTATTGCCTTCAAGAGTAATACTTTCAACACCGCCTACGGCGTCAGCCTTGTCTAATATGTCGTCAAAGGCGTCTACCACACGAACCATTGTCTTTTCAGGAGTGTTTTCATCTCCAACTACTATCTCGCCGTCTTCCCTAAACACGAAGGTGTTGGTTACGTCAGGGCATACGTTTTGAATTTCCTTTATAGCATTTTTTAGGGTAAAGGAATAGACTTCGTTATCCATGACTTTCACTTCCAGATGTTTTTTAGAACAGTTTGAAGAGTATACGCTCCGGGACACCGTCACTTTCGACGACAAGATACTTTAGGCCTTCAGTATCTCCAAGCTGATCCAACCATTTCAATGCTTCTCGAGTTTTTTGCAGCACCAAAAGTCTTTCCTGGTGGCTTCGCACTACCTCTTCGATTGCTGTTAATTCATGGAATGGGTTGGCGTCCAACACTATGTTTAGGTTGCCTATTGTTATTTCGCCTAGGCTTTCGGATGCGGCCTTTTTGCCTGCCAGCTTCATGACTACTTCTCGGATTTTCTTGGATTTCTCAGCTAGGGCTCTGATGTCGTCGAGTCGACGCAGGTACTCACCTAAAGTGCTTTTTGTGTCTGATATTTCCTTATCCAAGGTTTCGGCTATTTCTTCGGCTGAAGCATATTCTTTTATTGCTACTACCATCTTTTTTGACACCTCCAAAGAGGAAACAATAGAGGGAAATTAAGATTGGCTTTATTCACCCTACCCCCAAACTCAACAAACGAAGGGAAGCTATGAAGAGGGAGCTACTGCAGAGTAGTAGAACTGGTTACCCTTTGAAGACGTTAGCTTGACTTGATAGTTGTTGCCTGATGTTATTGTGGTAGTAATGTTTAATGCTAGGCCACTGTTAGCGCTTACTGTAGATGGCAAGTCTGGATTCAGATCGGCGTTTGTCTTCTTGACATTGTTTACCCACGCCTCGTTTATGGTTACGGGCGAAGTGCCAGTGTTATTCACTATGACCAAAATTGAACCTGAACCGAACTCCATGTTTGTTATTTTTATCTCTTCTGTTCCCATGAATGTGAAGGTTAGAGCTCCCATCCATGCGGCTACGGCTATGCTGACTGCGACTGTTACTGCGATGAGTATTATTGAAGCGACTACGGGGCTTAGGGCTTTCTTACTCTTCAATATTTTCATTTTGTTTTTTATCCCTCCTTTTTGAGGTTGTTAGGTAGTTTAGTGGAGACTACTAATTTAAATCTTACGACTTAATACACCATATTATCCATTTGCAAAACAAAACTACAAAAAAACAAAAAACACGCAAACAGCCTAACGTCTAAACAACCATTAAAAACAGAACTGTACAACAACAGAGATGCGTCACTTTCTGGGTTTAGATTTAGAGTTTGTCGAAGAATTCCAGCAAGAGTTTTGCGACTTTTTCGCCGAATTCTGTCTTTACGTAGTATTTCTTTAGGGGGTCTATGCGTTCGCCTTTAGCTAAGCCTAATTCCTCGATTTCTATCATTCTGGCTCTGAAGGTGCCGTCGCTTAGAGTTAAGCCGTTTTCTCGCATGAATTCTTTGGCTTCTTTCCATTTGCCGCGGTTCATGTGGAGCAGCATTATGCAGTCTATTGCGTGGTCTTTTTCCAGCATGGCTTTGATTGACGCATATTTTGGGTTTGTTAGTATGTGTTTAATCTTCTCCTCTTCTCCGCCTTTTACCATATTCATTCGACCATTTTGGCTTCTGTTTTCTGATTATAGCTTGAACCCTTTAAAAGATTTAACCTATATTACGATTTATGACTTATTATTCCGTTTTATAGCTTAGCTAAAACGATTTATTTGAATTTCCTGGAATATACAACCTATAATATAGCCCCTTTTAGAGGCTCGAGAGAGCACAAAGCCCCAAACCGCCTCATAATTGTTGAACAAAAGAAAATTTTTAATGTTCAACAAAACAGCAAGCTCTACAAAACATACCACAATTTTAATCTATATATAAGAGGGGCTAGAGTCTCTCAGATAGACGCAGTAAAACTTGTTCACGAAGAAACGTGATTGATAAAGGCTTTAGGCGAGTATTGAAGAACACCTCTAGCCTGATACGCAAATCCCTTCGAAACCAAAATCTTCAAAATCTTTCCTGGACACAAATGCTTCTGTATCAAAAGCTCCAACGCATGCGTGTAATTGCGGTTAAGCTCCCTCACAGCTAAAACCTGCTGCTTACGAGACAAAGCATAATCTTTACATTCAACCAAATAAGCCAAAGACATATCAGGCTTAACAGCCAACACATCACAATGGTTACTACGAGTAAAAACAATATAGCCCCTCTTCTTAAAAGCCTCAGCAACCATATCCTCAAGAACAGTCCCACTCATCAACATCACACTAGCACATCTAGCCCTAAGAGGTTGCACTGAAACGCCCGTTAACAATCGTATGAACTATCGATTGTTCAGACGAACTGATCAAATAAGTATCATAAAGGTCTAAATCACACTTTCCACTTTCCTTCACACGAAACTGAACAGTCACTAATGTTCCGCTTCCGTTCACTCCAGCAACATCGCTCTCTAAAAGAGAAGAATCAGCCAAAACAAAACCAACCGTACTATTCACCTTGAAAGTGAAGAAAGTGTCACCACCACTCCTTAGAAATGAACCCTCCGTAACATTCACAACCTCCAAAACCGTAGCATTCCACCCCAGCCTAAACTCCCAGCCAAAAAAATCAGTAACATTAGAAACGCTCACATTAACCGCAAAACTCTCACCAACCGCTCGCATACTCGTCTGCGGATCAACATGCAACTTCGCGCGCACTTGACCCTCTCCAAAGAATCCAATGTTTATGACTATGTAACCAATTACTATCGCCACAACAACCAAAAAAGAAACAACAATGACTAATCTACGGTCCATATCGTTTAGCCAGCCTACCTAATAGCATTTTTCTTCCGTTAATAAATCTTATTTGAAAAAGAAAACAATATCATTGCACCTCTAGCCTTTTCGCACTTTTCGCACGAATCTTCCTTGACAAAACAACAGCAAAAACCGAGAGAACAGCAAGCAACGGCAAAAATATCACCTCCAGAAACTCTAGGATTACATCAACATAACCATCAACTGTCGCATGCTCAATCGGAAAGGATATAGGCGGCCATCTGTCTGGTGGAGGATAGTCATACAGTTGTGATTCCAAATCAAGTGTAGACTCTCCAGGATTGATCACGTTGAAGGCGATTTTAACGATGTTTCCACTACCGTAAAAAGAAGGCGCAGGATTTGTCGATGACGCTGCAAGCATGTATTTACCTTCCTGAGTTGAATTTTCAGCAATATAAATGGGATTATGCAAAACCCCGTCTGATTCTCCTAAGCGAACGTCAATACTGACGGCTTCCAAGATTGTGGAATTCCAATAAAGGACCACCTCACAACCATAAAGATTCTGAACGTCAACAATCTTTATGCTAATAGCAATTTGCTCACCAACATTAACAGAAACCGCAGCAGGATCAACCATCACATAAGTTTCAGAAACCGCATGAACAATAACCATTTGAATATTGAAAGGAATTAGCAAAAGTGAAGCAAAAGAAAGAACTAACATAGCTAACTGCATGCGTTTCATTAATATTTCACCTTTCATCCTATTCGACAAGAACCACTACCTTGTCTCTACCTTTCTTATACCTTCTAACCAAACCCTTCTCCTCCAAAACCGCCAACAACTGACTGGTCTTAGCCCTCGAAAACCCACACTGCTCAGTAATTGTGGACTGATAAATGCTACCGCCGGAAGATTTAAGCAATTTCAAAGTTTTCTCCTCATCGCTCTCAACTCCCAAAGGGCTAGGAAAACCAAGCTTCTCCACAGTTTTGCCTTCCTTCTTCTTGCCACGCCTAAAGATATAAAAGCCCACAGAAACCCCAGAAACAAGCACAACCAACCCCACGATCAGAATCGCGTTCTGCCCCAGAACCTCCAACAACCCAGAAGGTGCGGACTTTTCTTTCAGAACAATGTTCGCTCCTTCTTTGTTAAAGTCTTCTGTTCCAGGCCATCCAAGCGTCAGAAGAGAATCATCACGCTCGCGTGGCATAGGTGAAACTCTTTCAACCACGTATCCCGCTGGATATTTCATGTAAACTTCGCCATCGCCATATAGTTGGAGAAAGAAATCATGCACCTGAAACACATCCCCAATCGCAATGCTTGCGCTTTCAATTTCGCTGAAGTTTTCCCAAAAGAACCTATATTCAATTGTTACATAAGAACCCGAAACAGTAGATGTAATGGACATGGAATCCTCGTAGACAACCATGCCCCTTCCAGTCTCGTTTTTGGCGGCCTCCACCAATGAAGTGACTTTGTTTCGAAACTCAACCAAAGTCTCAAAGGAAGCTGTAATGTTCGTCCCCGTTTGTCTTATAATCCAAGAGGCTGAACCATCCGAGCTAATTTGAATCATATATTCGATTCGGTTTTCTCCATAAACGCTTTTGAACGAAATCAGAAGAAGAGTCAACGAAATCGTGAGGATTAAGATGCAGAGTTTCATTAGACTGTTCTCTCATGAGAACTTATTTCGCCTCATATTTAAAAATTGTATCGGCAAATAAAATATGGAAGCTATCTGGTGAGTTAGGTGGAATGGGCAAGAATTTGGGTTTTAAATGTGAAAATAGACGCAAATGAACTTTATTGAACGATAATAAACAATCAAACAAGCTATAAACAGAAAAAAGGCTCAGAAATGCTTTTATTTGTCTTTTACCACTAAATTTCCCAAGAACGAAAAGGTGAATAAAATGCGGAAAAGCATCGTGATATTAATGCTTACAATGTTGGCAATAGGCAGCTTTGCTTTTATTCCAAACCTTGCTAGTGCAGACACAACAATCCAAAAACTATCAGTGCGCATGCGTGGAATAATCACATATTGGGGTACAACTCCTGTCTTCGGATGGATCGTTGCAAACGCAAGAATTGCGGATATAAACGGCACTCATCACGAATGGGCCGGAGTGCATGCAATGTGGTCCTACGACAAACCTAGACTCAACTGCACTGAACCTCCGAAAGAGAATGTTACATTTTCCTTCTACACTGCTAGACTAGTCGAGAGCTCAATGATAAAGCTCAACTATTCAGGCTATGATTTCTATGTTTCAGGTCTTTGGAATGTCGCAAAGATAACAACGTCCATCTATGTAGACGAATATGGTGAACTAATAAGAGTAGAGCACATATTTGAACCCATACTTACCAACGCAACAGGTGAGTTGCGTGTCTTTTCACATTGGAAGGTATTTGAACTTGACATAGATGGCATAGACTTGCTAAGCGGTTTCGTAGTCATGTGGCGCATTGCATACACGGAAATAAGAATATTCGACATAGCTGGTCCAACAGGAGAACCTGACGATAAGATTAACATATTTGACATCGTACGTGTAGCTAAAGCCCACAAAGCTGTCCCTGGAATGCCGCACTACCACGTTGAAATGGACTTTGACTTCAGTTTCAGAATAGACATTGGAGATCTAACAACGGTTGCAGCCAGCTTAGAATAAACATACACACCTTTTTTTATTTTGAGAAATAAAGTAAATAAAATCGGTCAACAATATTATTCATACACGAAGGATGGAAGAATGCAGAGGAGAAAGGTCATCTCATCGCTTATTTTTATTTTATCCGTTCTGAGCTTTGGAACATTCATCCATAAAGCTACTGTAGCCGTCTATAGTGACTTTTCAATTGCTACAGTTGTCGTAAACCCACAAACAAGCGTAGGAACGATAGGTCAAAACTTTACGATTAATGTGAACATTTCAAATGTCATCGATTTATATGGTTGGGAATTTAAGCTAGCATGGGACCCAGCACTTCTCGATGGCGTAAATGTTAAAGAAGGCCCATTCTTGAAAGATTGGGGCGAAACATTCTTCTCCTTCAAAATAAACAACACGTTAGGTTATTCTCTTGTGGACTGCGCGCTTTTAGGTTTCAGACCAGGCGTCAGCGGAAACGGAACGCTAGCCATTATCGAATTTTACGTCGAAACAGTAGGAGAGTGCAGTTTGGACCTCTACGATACAATATTGATTAACCCTGGTGAGTTTCCAATTGTGCACACGACAGCTGACGGTTACTATTACACATCAGTCCACGATGTCGCCATTATTAACCTAATAGCGACTGGGAGCGCAATAGATGTAACCGTTGAAAACCAAGGCACTCACACAGAAACTTTCAATGTCAGCACATTTTATACACTTCTAACAGACCCGTTAATCGGAACACAAACAGTAACATTACAACCTGGAACAAACACGACATTAACCTTCCCTTGGACACCGCCATCTAGTGGAAATTACGAGATCCGCGCCGAAGCAAATATAGTTCCAAGCGAAACTGACCAAGCCGACAATATCCGCACAGCTACTCTTCTCATTTTAAGCGGTGCGCTAGGAACCAGTGGTTGCGGTAAGACCTAAAAACAATAGACAACTTCTCTCATCAAAAACTTCCTTTTGAAACACACTTGATCGGTGTATGCGCAAAGCAAACTAGTAAGGTTTAAATAAATTACGGGTTACTTCGTAGTTAGCCTCAAACCAATGGATGGCAATAAATGTCAGGAGAATTCCGCCACATACTTCGAATAATAGACGCCGACGTAGAGGGCACTCTAAAAGCACCTTACGCCCTAGGGAAAATTAAAGGAATCAGCCTGAGCCTCGCAAATGCAATACTTAAAAAAGCTGGAATTAATCCAGAAACTAGAGCGGGGTTTTTAACAGAGGCTGAAGTTGAAACAATAGAGAAGATAATAAAAGAACCGACAAAATTTGGATTGCCAAACTGGATTCTAAACAGAAGAAAAGACTTAGAAAATGGAAAAGACACACACCTAATCAGT
>Ga0315314_1001881_pt1 | contig 17917 bp, 21 predicted proteins | sample TDP9_MG_FD_203631 | JGI IMG/M metagenome (GOLD analysis project Ga0315314, IMG submission 203631) | Freshwater sediment microbial communities from Lake Towuti, South Sulawesi, Indonesia - TDP9 | ecosystem: Environmental > Aquatic > Freshwater > Lake > Sediment | place: Indonesia: South Sulawesi...
TTGGGAATATCTAGAGGAACCAGATGAGAAAACTAAGGAAAGAATCAAAGATTGGGCTGAATAATCTAGAATCCAAAAGGCTTTCTATCAGGAAGCGGTCTTTCGGGTGGTAGCGGTGGTTCTGGGTCCCTGCGCTCCACAATCAAATCTAAGCCGCCTTATAAATTAGTATCTTTGCATGTATCTGAGTTACATGATGCGATAAATATTGCTTTAATCTCGCAAATGGACCCATACGCTGTGGATATTGGGAAGTTCTTGCAATTAACTCGAAACTGGTTGGATAATCTGCGCAATAATATGTTCCGCTTGGGTCTCCTTGGAATGCTATAATAAATGGCATACCTATCATACAATCTTTCTTTCGGCGTTCCTTATGTTTATCATGTAAACTACGCTGTTTTCTTCTCAGTAATTGCTCTTGTCTAGCACGTTCACGTTCTTTGCGTTTAGTTTCACGCTCTTTGCGTTTAGTTTCTCCCATTAATATTCTGGCTCCCTTGTTTCTTCCTCACTTCTAACGAGAACAATCTTATCTTTCTTTTCTTTCTCCTTCTTTTTGTTGTATTTGCCCTCAACATCTTTAGCAAGTTCTTTACCGAAAGTCTCCTCAATGAATTCCAACAATTCTTCTCGCCCTTCCTCTGCCCCCTCTTCTTTGAGTTCATTTTGTCGTTTCTCTATCTCTTCTTCTTCCTTCTTGGCTTCCGCCTTTAATTCTTCCTCAGTCTTAATAAGTTGTTCAGGCAAGAAATCCGCTTGATTCAAAAGTTGTATCAATCGCTCACCATATGGACTAGCAGTTATTTCCTTCAATAATTCTTTGGAATTTTCAGTCTCTACTTCAAATTCTAATGTGTAGGCTTCAGTCCCACTCATTGGGTCTTTCACTATTTTAATGATTCTAAGACTTGCTGGCAAAGTAATCTCCATAATGATTTAGATTAATGATGTATTTAAATTTATTGTTTGAATTTAACGAAAAGTTTATATAGAGGCATTTACATAAGTAAACGTTTGCAGGCGTAGGGAATCGGAATCAAAAGGATGACGAAGAACCCAGAGATTGAAGTCAACTGGATGGCTCAAAAGGTATGTGGGAAAGTAGTAGTGAAACGGAGCGAGCGGCTAACGCCAATCAATCCAAAGTAACGAAGTCCTAGAACATACCTGAGTAAATCTGGAAGGCTTAAACTGGATGGCTAAACCACCCCTGTTCATTGCAGGGTAATAGACAATCTAACTGGACCCGCTTAGGTGACTGCTAACAGGGCGAATGTCCGTGGGGCTATGTTCCAGACGGAAAAAGCAAACCCCTTGCTAAGTGCTATGTGCGTCCGAATCGCACCGCCTGCACCATATGGGAACGACTATAGGTGGGATAGACTGAAGTGAGAGTCCGAGAGTAGTCGGGATAGACTCCGTAGGGTAGGACGTTGAAATGGGGTTCGTCTCCCAAGAGCGGTCAAAATCCGCTCCGTTCCCACCAGAAGTTGTTGCAGAAATCAATGCGGTGGAAATGCCGTAGGAGATTTGTCTCCAAAGGTAGGCGGCTAGAATAGGAGACTTTAATGCTCCCCACCGCTCCAAATCATGGGGCGTTATGAATGTTAAGAATATAACCGTAACCCTTATATAGTTGATTCTTATCTTTTTTTAATGCGGAAATAGTTTAGCGAAAACATCTGGTATCCATCCAGAAAACGGGGGCTAATTCCACCCTTTCCGCACCATAACTATTAGGTGAAAAAATGCCATCAATATGTAAGCGAACTGAACCATGTCATATTTGTGGAAAAGAAGGCAAGTATGGTGTTTTTGGGCGATATTATTGTAAAGAATGTTATGCTAAACGCCCACATCCAAATAAAGGTAAAGGTCACGGTGGATTAATCGCATTATCTGAAGAAGAACTCACATATGAACTCAATAAAGAAACACCATATCATTCTAAACCATACTTTTTAAGAGTACCAAAAGGCAACAAAGTCTTTGCAAGTCTATATCTTTCACATTACCCAAATAGTAAGGGCATTGTTGGTAGAAGTATTAATTATCTTATTATTTATCATAATCGAATCCATGGTATAATAGGTATTATGAATCCACCATACGCCGTTGTCGCAGTTGATAAATTCTTCAAAATAAATAAAAAAAAAACCGTAATATTATGAATTTAAAGATAGTTAATAATCACGTCTTTCGTCTGATAATTGATGAACCAAATCTAGCCAGTCAATGTTTAAGATTGCTTAGAATTATTGGTAAGCGGGATTGGAAGGAGAAATATGGGCAGGATTTAATTGGGATGATAACGTTTGTTGAGCCGCCAAGAGAAGGTATATGCTATATTGCTGATAATTGGATAAATCTAGGTAATACAAAAGGCTTTGGAACAACTCAGAGAAGTAATCGTTGGGAAATTCGTAAATGGGTTAAAAAGACTCCAAAATATATTTTTGCGACTAGATTATCATAAATATTGAACGATAACAATTCTTTATATAAATTTTTGATATATTTTTGACAATATATTGAATATATTGACAATATTATATTTGTTAATCGTTAACACGTTTAACAGTTTAATATGTTAGCAATTTAACAGTTCGTTTGCTTTTATATAGGTTCGCTATTTGCGAACATGAACCGAAAAGTTTATAGGATGGTTTTCTCTATTATCTATGAGACTTCGGGAAGTGACCGAAATGAGTATAGGACTAGAGTGGTGTGGTGGAATATTCGATGGTGAAGGACATGGCAGAGTCCAAAATATAGATGGGCATTTTTATGCACACATTGAGATAGACAATACACAAATTTCAATCTTGGAAAAATTTAAAGAGATTGTCGGACTTGGTAGTGTAAGACTGCATAAAAGAAAGAGGGGTAAGCATAAAGCATCATTTCGATATTCTGCAACTTGTAAAAATGCTTATAAAGTTGCTCAGATGATTTTACCATATGTTGTATCGGAACAGAAACGCAATCAATTACTGAAAATATTGAAATACCAAAAGGTTTAAATACTTATTTTACTCTACTACTTAGTAGACTTCGGGGCACTCTCGAAGGCATATAAAGTGTGCCAGAGAGAAAGTGATGAAGCACACCCAATTTTGTGGTGAGGCAAGCCTGCCTTGAAGTCGTTTGACACCAAAAAATTTAAATAGTTGTTATTCTTATATTATAGGTATGCCGATACCGACTCTGGTTAGTTTGACAAACCACTTAGAACCTAGCCACGATTCATGCCCTGTGGTGGTCAGGTCCTTGAGTAAGACTTGGGGTATGAGGGCTACGCCAAAACTCATGGTGTGTGCAATCGGGTCGGCATTTTTTATTTAGAGAACTGGAAGCGGATAGGGGTTACTCCATTGCATTAGAGGGTGACTCCGTTCCCCGCAGTCAGACGGTTTATTACCGCTTCCATATGGAATAGAAGAAAACTAACTTATAAATCTTTTGTTGAATTCTTACAATTTTTATAGAAGTTAAAAGTATTGTAAGATTGTAGGTAAGATTACACTAATAACTTGGACGACAGCGGCGATTGCTACAGCCATAAAAATTCCCCAACAAATTTTCTTCAATGTACCAATATCATGTTCTTGTTCGGCAAGTTTTTTATCTAAAAGAACAAATTCTACGGCTACTTGTTTCTGCCATGGAGTCTTCGCCATTTTAACCAGAGTTTCTGGACAGTCGCCATTCTTTATCGCCTTTGTGAATCTTTCAAGAAATTCTTTATCATCCATGAAGTTCACTCTAAATATAGATTAATTAGGACGTATTTAAATTTTTCGTTCATTATTAGCATAAAATGTTTTTATGGACAGACTTTATTTATGACTCCATTGGTCTAATCTTGTAACACCAAGTATATCCTGCTCGAAATTAATATTCATGGGGTCTAGAACCTGCTCAAACGTTGACTTTAAGAATTCAATATATTTTCTAACGTCAACTTCATGTTTTTTGACCGTTTCTACTGGTTTAACATTTGTTCCACCAGCCAACCTTTTATCAGTCTTAACGAATCTAATTACTGAACCTGCACCAATCTGATAACCTCGTTCTATAAGTAGTTTAGCCGCTTTCACATGTTGAGGCATAGTTTTCTTGTAATCTTCCAATGCACTATTCATTGTAACACTAAAGGCTAAATCTGAGACATTTTCCCAACTGCGATTCTTAAATATGAAATAAACCCTCTTCACTAAATCCATTATTTCTTTCTTTCCAATCTCCAGTTCTTCAGGGGTTTTAACTTCAGATAAGATTTTCTTGGTATCGTTGAACGCAGTTTTAATTATTGGCGGCGTGTGTTTTTTCTTTCCAGTAAGACCCTTAACATCAACTTCTCCATCTATTTTCACACCGAAATAATTCTTCTTTCTGATGCTTAAACAAACATAGCGGTAGATTTTATCAACCTCGAACTCAATTCCATATTTCTTATATGTCCAATCTATAAGTTCTCTCAACTTATCTTCTGGTGGGTCCTTAATGAAGATACTATCTGTATCTCCATATAAGACATTCAACCCTATTTCTTGAGCGTGTTCTGTTGTTTTTCCAATAACATGTCGTGCTATTGCCGTGACTTCTTCGGCAACGGGTGGACAATAAAGCACAAATGATTCTGCACCAAAGACCCCGTAACTAGCATTCATTATAACTTTTATGGATTGTTCCGCCACGCCATACCAATCCTTCAATACTTTATCTAAGGAACTATTTTTTGCTTGTTTTTTGTACCAGAAAACTCGCAGGTCTCTTAATGAACCAATTAATAGACTTTCTAGAGACCTATTTTTAGTACACATCCAATGTGGAAGTTCTCCAATTGTATTTGTTTTACATTCTGGGTGTGGACAGTTTATGGTGGAATAACCGATGTTATAGACTTTAATAATACTCGGATATAGACTGGCAAAATCCAAGACTTTGACTAGGAAATGTGTGCCCGCAATAGGGTCATACACAATTGCCCCTTTATATTTCTTGCCCTTGATTATGGCTTCAGAAACTGTCTGACCTTTGATAGTTTTAATTTCTTCAGGTATTGGGATTAGGATATTACGTTGACGATGTTCGTATAACATGAAACTTTTAATCCAACTGGACACGGATTTTCTTGAGACATTAATTATTGGCATTCTGCTCATTCGTTCCAAAACAATAATTAAATTCATAACTAAATCGTTATTATAAGTTGTAAGTTCAAGCGTTATTTCGGCGTCATTCATACAATATCTTATCAAGTCATGATAGGACATTTTTACTATCCATCGCTCTTCCCCTTCTATCTTCCCCCGCTTGATAAGTGCCCTTGCGACAGAATCCAAATCCACATCTTTGTATTTGTCCCCGAAGGCGTAAATCTTCATGGCTTTAATGGAGAAAAATTTATATAAATCAATGTGGATACTCTTCCTGAGTATACATATCTTTGGCTTTACGATTATTGGAATCTTTTGGTGAGGAACTCCTAGACGTAACGCCCTATAATAGAGATATTTAAGGTCAAAATCATCCCCATTGAATGTAATAATTAGAGGATATGTCTCTATTGCCTCAAAAAGTTGTTCGAGCATCAATTTTTCATCATTAAATATTACCACCTTGGTAATATTTTCTGGAAAGTCAGTTATCGGTTTATCTGCCTGAACTAGAATAAACGCTATTTTTTCTCCACGATTACTCGCTAGACAAATTGATAAGACTGGAAGGAGAGCGGCTTCAGCATTTGGAATCTGATTCTCGCCCTCATTAAAAACTTCTATATCTAAACTTGCTCGTTTAAAGTTCGGTGCTGGATATTCCAAAAGCATAGCCCATTTTTCAAATACTTCTCGTTCTTCGGAAGTCAAATTCTTGAAACTATCAAGATTAAGTATCTCTTGTATCCTTTGTTGTGCATCTTGGTCATATTGAAACACCAATTTATCATTTTTATCATTTTCTCGCCTGTATGGCATACCCATCTTGATGTCTTTATCATAGATATAGCATTGGAAGAATTTTATGTAATTCTCGTATGTTTGTTCTATTTCTTGACTTTTCTTTACAGCCAATGGATTGTTTACGCTCACCTTCCACATCTCAACCTCTTTATCGTTGAGAGCGTCATATTTCTTTATGAGTTCTTTCTTAACTATAGTTTTCCATCTGCTCACGAGTGGGGCTGGGTCCCGTTTGGATAAGAAGTAAGCCTTGAAATCGGCGTCTGTCCATTCTTCCATTTCTTCAGTTTTATCGTTATAAAGTTCGAGTTTGACCGCATTGAGTACTGAATCATAAGACGCCGACAATATATATAACATGTTGTCACTTTGATACTATTGTAACATTTGTTACTTATAAGGATTTTGGCTACTTAATCAATTGATTAATCTACCGAAAAACCGTAATGTTTATTAGGATGAAATTATCATACAATTATCATATAACTATAATGGAAGGAAACAAATGGTTGAAATCAATTTAGAAGAAATGAAGAAACATGCTCGGATGTTACTTCCAAAAATTGGAATAAGACAAGAAATTTTTGATAAATTATGGCAATCCCTCATTAGTTATGCCCAATTTGGAAATCGAGATTTCATCAATAGTATGATTCATTATATCAGATGTAAAGATGGTGATGAAAAGAAGGCATATCTCGCTGAGGCAAAAGGACATATGGCGGATTGTTTTTGCCAAATGATTCTTCTTTGTACTTTATTTGATATAGATATAGACGAGGTAATAAAATTTGGCGAGGAGCGACTAAAAAATCACACTTTGCAAGAAATGTTGAAGGAATTTGGTGAGCAATAATGGATTTAAAGATACAATTCGATTGGCATGTTCATGCTAGAAAACTTAAGGATGGGAAAATCATCATCTATAGTCAGATAGGAGAAAATAAGAAGCGTATTGGATATTTATATTTCTCGGTTCAAGAAACTCAAATCTGTGCTGATACAATACAAGTGACCGAAGAATATCGTGGGCGAGGCTTTGGGCGGCTTCTCATGATGATTCTGATGGCTCTGTCAGATGAGGTGAAGAAGCCAATATTTTTGTATGCTACTGAAGAAAGTGAAGGGTTTTATAGAAGACTTGGGATGAGACCATTATTTCATCATGAGGCTTGGCAGGACGTAACAGTAGAATTCATGAATCTAAATCCAGAAAAGAAATTTTGTGAACAATGTTCGGATTTAGATTATGTTTGGATTCCACCTAGAATGACTCGTATTCAGATTTATCTTTAGGGATTGAAATGAAGATTTATCTTAGAATGAATAAAGATGAGAAGGATAAGACAAAGTGTGTAGATAATACATTACTTATCCCTAAAGAATCTAAAGTAATTACTGTTATGACACTTCCGCCATTTCTGAAGGACCCCAAATGTGGTTGCGGAAAACCAGCGGAATTTATATTGGGCGATATGACTTTCACTTGTTGCGGATGTATTGGGAAAGGAATTGTTGGGTCCAATGTATTTATGAAGAAAGAGGACGTTTCTATTCCTTTGACTAGGGTAACAATAACTAAGATGAAATTTGAATGGTCTATAAACCAGAATAGATGGTACACAATTTATGGAAGGGCTTTTAAACCTAAAGATTGGGATAAATTTCTTGCTAAACTAAAAGGAATTATTTTGAGTGGAACAATGGCTATACCTGATGCTGACTATGATAAAGATAAAAAGGAAATGACTATTTATTAGACTTCTAATTTACTCAAACGAGCCCAAACTGCGCCAGTAGATGCGTACAATTGAATGTTCCATTCCTGTGTCCACGTACCGTCTTTCGTAGATGATTTCACGACCCAGACATTCATCACTTGCTTATTATTTGGAAATCATCGAGCCAGAAATAAAATTCGTAACCAGCAGTCGAATAGGCGGCATAGCCCACATCAACAACGATTCTAAATTCTAAGGTTGTACTCTTTGGAAGTGGGACCACAAATCTCATCCACTTAACTCTCGGAAAATATTCAGTTGTTACATTATCAAATTGTCTTCCTATATGAATAAGAGTGGTATCACCGCTATTAATTCTTAGGTATTTATTGCAACACCGATAACTAATGCCAGAACAACCATGAATTGCATCCACTCTTACATTTAATATAGCATAAACCGTATTTCTATTTGGAGTAGTGAATGATTTATAAATTCTTTCTCTACGTTCTCTCATATTAATACCATTATAAAAAGCAACATATTTCATTTTTAAACTATATGGAGTGGATAATACATAGTCCGTAGCGATAGTGAGATATTGTGCGTCAGAACCATGCCCTGTTTTTTCAGGTAGTTGTGCCCATCCTTGAACTGTTCCATCATCAAAATTATTTAAAAAATCTTGAGTCCATGAACCATCATTACTTTTGATAAATACAACAGTTGTATTTCTTGCAAATTCATAAACTAAGTTTGAATACCCAGAATCAGAGTATCCTCTTAAGGTTAAAGTAATTTGTTCTGTGGTTTCAGAGGCGGGCTTTGTTCTTGAAAGGAAATTATCAAGATTGATGTATGCATTCCCCCCACTATTAAGCAACTCTAACGCAACAGAATTAGAACTCCAAGGGGATGGACCGCTTCCAAAAATTTTCATATATAAGTTTCCATCACTATGATTATAGTAATGAATAGTTAAACCCAAAAGCATTGGGTCTGGCATTCCAACAATATCAGTATAAATCGTTTTTGGACGAACTTCCATACTTATTTTTTCAGTATGGACGCAATCTTCATTTATTGTCTTCATGTTTATCAACCTACTTTAATTAATTCCTCATATTTAAATATTATGGTATCAACGGTTGAAATAACCGCCGCCTTGTTCAGAGAATGGGTCTGTGATATATATTGGATACCCAATATATCCACCAGATTCTTCGTTGAACCATATTTCGCCTTTATTTTTGAAATATGCCCAATCGTTTATCCCAAGTTCTACCAATTCCACATATAATGCTTCAGTAATTAATGTAAGAGTTATTCTCCACGGGTCATTCCAATTAATGTTTCCTTCCCATACCGCCTCTATTGATTTAACCCATACAATGGCTTTTTTTTCATAAATATCATCAACTAGCGATATGAATGCATGGTTTATCAATAGTTGGTCTAAAGTCCATTTCTCAGCATCTGTAACTCTCATAACATAAGTTATTTTGATTACTTCTCTATTCCACACATTTGTATCTATATCTGGTATAGAATCATTAATCCATTCTGGTAAAGAAACAGTTTTAGATTCGCTAAATTCTACATCAATTATATGGTCATAATAAATTCCATTTACAGATACTGACATTACTTCACCTCTAAGGAATGGCTTGATATAAGAATGTCGAAACTACAAATTCTAATCTTACGTCCCACTCTCTCTCATTACCGCTTTCATCTTTGCTATATTCATATATAGTTGGTTTCTTCCTTAACCAAGCCGTATAAACCCATTGATAACCGCTAGTTGCCGCCAAAGCCGTAATTGTTACATTCTGCGACTCATTAAAAATATTCCGAAGCGTTATTAATTGTGCATCTGTAATTCTGATAGTTATACCTACAATTCTATTTTTGAGAACATACGTTCCAGTATCAATAACTGCTCCAAGTGCCCTTAAAGGGACATCTCTTATCGCTGGATTACAATCTTGACTTTCTTCCCATTCTATTGCATCACAAGTTAATGTGCCACCAGCATTAGTTATGGTTATTCTTGGCATTACTGTATTCTCTCCCATTCGGTTCTTAATTTATAGATATAGACTCTGGCTTGAAGATTAGGATTTCCCTGATTATCCCCAGACATGAACATATAGATTGGACGGAGTATGTTTGATATTGTTGATATGCCTACTATTACCGCTGTTGTTGGATGTTCTTCAGCAATTTGTATATCGTATATGTTGAAGATGACTATCCCTGCGGCTACATCAACTATGATTTCAAATCTATATTTGAAGTTTTGTCCAGTGTTGACATCACTCATATCTATATTTCTTATGAATTTTTTCCGCTCGTCTGTGGCATTTCCAGTTTCGTTCCATACAGTCTCAACTTTACACGAGTTTTGTCCAGCAATTTTACTAATCCTAAACTTGAATCCAACGCCAGCCGCTCCTATAGTGGAATTATAAATTCCTATCTCAAAATAATCAGTATCATACCAATTCTTTGGTGCACCACCAGTTTCCCAGACTGGTTTCAGTTCACATACAAGTTTCGGATTGGCACTTACTGGAACATTTAATGGTTCTCCCGAATCCCCACGCATTTCTATTAATAGTGTTTGTACGCCAGAAAGAGCATTTGGACCATTAACTTTCATCCAATCATTTTCCCAAGTCCATTGTCTACCATTAGGATAATCATAATATGCTGGAGTCCCACGAGCACCGCCAGCCGCAAAAGCATTTTGTTCTGCGGTATAAGCACTCGGATTTGGAACCATATACCAACTTGGGTCCTTCAAATCTCGTTCTGCGGCTTCCTCATCATTTTTGGCTGTTTTCTCAAAAGTCGTGGTGAGCGCATCTACAGTTGAGATTTTTCCCTCATCAGTAGCCTCTCCCATCCAATCATCTACTATAACTCCTATTAACTCCAAATTTTTAAGGCGTCTGTATATATCAGCCCACTCATCCGCATCATCTTGCCATGGAGAACCAACAGCCAAAGCAATTTGTTCTCCACTATCATTTATTTCTTTTCTGATATTATAGATTCTGAATGTTCCACTCGTGTCAGTAAGCGCATCCGTAATCGTAACATCGTCTCCAACATCATATGCCATGGAAGTATATGAGTCATTATTGATAGATACATTTATCAGACCTTTTGGATTCCCTTCTTCAGTTAGATATATATTTGCCAAAGTATTCCCAACTTCTTTATCCAAAGTGCCCTTTTTTGAAATTACCTCTTCATGGAATGTTCCAGCAGAAACCATTTTATTTTTATCCTCTTGCCAATCCGAACTGAATTCATTCTGTCTCTTTCCTTCTCCCCTTCCAGCCACTTGGACACGTTGTACTGTATCTCGGACACTAGATTCTTTTTCTATTCCACCAAGATTTATTCCTTTAGCAAATGAAATTGTAGCAGATAAATCACTTCCTTTCTGACTATTTATATGGAATGTATTACTAGAATCTAGAGCAAGCCACCATTCATAAGGTATATAGGTCGAATGACACAAATCTAGGATTTCATTTATCGAGTTAATCAATCTTCCTTTCGGGAGATTAAATGGACCAACAGCATTAGAGTATGATGCATCAAAGGTTACAGTATGGATATATTGATTGTCTGGAAAGCCCCTATACACTTTGCCACCTGCGGCAGTTGTATAAGTATTTCTGAGGTTATTATCCATTGTAAGTGCATTACTTGCGATTGATGCAATTTTATTTACTTCATAGACATTATTATCTGCGATTGTAACAATTTGTCCTGCTAAGAATAAAGTTCCATTTACGACATTACAAACCTTTTGTCCAGAAGCGGCATTGGACGTTAAGTTGCTTGTTACATTAGTTTCTTTCCAGATTCTATATTCGAGTGTCTCTGCTTTATAAATATATATTTGGGAGATACACCAACTAATGTTTGCTGTTGCAGATGTTATACGAATTCTAATTTTGGAAAGTGATTGGGGTGTCCAACTATGGATTATATCTCTATAAGTATTTCCTGTGACGGTTACTAGGTTTGACCAACTATCCATAGTCGTTCCATTAAAGACATCTATGGCATCAACATTATGGTCGCCAGAACAACCAGCATCTGCCATTTGTGAATCGAATCGGATACTATCGGCTGGTCCTCGTGTATCATTAGTCAACCCTGTATTTTGGACAACTAGAACATCATTGATATATAGTTTTACATAGCCTGCTCCGCCAGCCGCAGAAAATACTTGGACTTTAACCTCATACCATTGTCCCGTAGCGGGCGCAGAGCCAGCAGTCTGATAGATTGGTCCCCATCCACCAGCGTTATCATAACCATTTATAGCCCATTTAAGCACACCAGCATTTTTATAGATACTGCATCTTATAAGCCAATCAGCAAATGGGTCTTTACCGACCCAGCAAAAATGAACATAGTCTCCATTATCTGGAAGACTCATACTGTTAATATAAAATCTGAAACGAACAGTCATTGGATTATATGCGCCAACTATTTTCCTCAAATCTTGACAGCCGACTTGCCACGGAGAACCCGCAGAGTATGCACCATAATATACAGGTGAGGTGTCTATAGTCCATCCGATTGAAGAATCCCATTTACTGAAATTTCCACTACTAAATATTTCAGACCATACTAATGGGTCTCCCGCAACATATTTTTCTATGACATAGTTTCTTGCATAGCAATTACTATTAGCCCTACACTCAACATAAATCCCCGTTATTTCTTCTGTTGTTTCTAGTGGTATTGTGAAATAATCATTAGTTCCTTGGTCTCCACCAGTCGTATAGTTAAATGATAAATAACTATGATTTATATTAACATTCTGAGCGAATGGTGGCGCACTACATTGACAAATAAATTTTACTCGTGCGTTATCAGCCTTGGTTACAGTATTTATTATATTAGAGACATCAAATGTAAACGTTCTCCATGGATTTGGAACCCCTAGCGCAACTCTTCCAGAAACATATCCAACATAATACCATGTGGTTCCATTATCAGGAGATATATAAATATCAAATGCACCATATCCCCAAAGAGCGGATGGTGGTTGCCAAACAACACTTAAATAGCATCTATTTACTTCGGTTGCGGTAGGGGCAAGTGTACTTAGATTCTGAAATGAATATATATCAGTATCCCCAATTGTTGATTCATAAATATAAGCGGCATCATTGGCATTCAGCCATGGACTCGCTCCAATATCGTTCCATTGATGTTGTATAACCGCATCTACATTGGCACTAATAGTGTTAAATGGGGAACCACTATTTCTCCAACCAACCCCTCTACGCCTAAGTTTAACCCAATCTGCATCTCCAACTGAAGTCCTTGCCGCTTCACATGTTCCTATTTTACTATAATCTATTCCCCAACCTTCTTTATTATTAGGGAAATCGTGAACTGGGTCTGATTTTGGGGTGCGAAGTAAAAACTTAATTAACTCATTAGCATTAACACTCCCAAAAAAACCTAAAGTGCCTTCATGTAAATTAGAAAAGTTTTCACCCCATTTTTTCCATAAAATTAGAGTTGTATCTCTCCCATATACTCTGAGGAATCTTCCGTTTTTATCCCATTTTATATCAATATCCTCTATATATCCTTTCCACTCAGCCGTTCCATCACGCTTAATTTCAACAAGGTCAAAATAGTTTATTGAGGCATAATATTCTATTGTAGCGGAAAACTCTGTGGCTGATTCTCTGCCAAGTTTACGGGCTATATTTATATCTCTATAGTTTCTAGAAGTTCCACCAATTTCAATAGTCCATGTCTTTGCCATGCTAAATCACCGTTCATCTATTGCCCCGCATTTTGGTTCTGAGTTTTCTTCCTAACTTCTCATCTATTTCGTCAAATGTCGCCTCAGTATGAAGATGTTCTATATTAATATCTATATCTTGTGTAGTTACACTTGGTTCCTCTTCTTCTTCACCAAGCAAGTCTCTTACGCCAGTAGGGCTTCCAGTTAATGGATTATAAACCATTTCTCCTCTATGTCCAAAGAATAGTCCTGTGGCTGGAAGTGCTCTTGTCCCTCTCGCAAAACCCATTTCCCCAGTTGCCGATGATGCCGCCGCTAGTGCCGCTCCTAAAGCCGCACCACCGAGAAGTGCTCCTATTCCCAATGTAGCCGCTGATATTCCTGCCCATAGAAGGAAAAATGCCGCCGCCAATGCCAACACTACTGCTATTATAGCACTCACTATTGGCGGTGCACCCCTAAGTGCTAAATAGGCGAGCATGAATCCACCAGTCGCCGCCGCAACAGCAATAGCGAGTTTGAAATAAGCCATTGTTTGAAGATTGGTTAAATTTATGTCCATAAGTTTAGTGAATAACCCTTTCGATTCCAAAAATGTTTGCAAAGTCCTCATTGCATTATACATTGCAATTGCTCCTGTTACTACTTTATATACCGAATACATCATCATGAATGCCGCAACTGCCATTCCTATAAGTATGATTAATATTCTAAGCGGCTCATTATCCCTAAGCAACATTAAAAAGCCTGTAAATGCATCAATAAGAGGTCTTAATGCTCCGAAAAGGGTATCTGCAAATGCACTCTTTGTCTCTTGCATTACTGTATTAAGCCCAGCCAATTGCCGTTGTCCAGCCTCGGTAGAGGCTAACATTTGCCAAAGAGACATTGCCATCATAGTTATAGTCGCCGCATAAAGCATACCGACCTGAATATTATATTTTCCAATTTCAGCCATTTGAAGTGCCGCTTTAACTTGTTGTCTCTCTGCCGCCTGTAATTTATCAAGATTCCCAATTGCGGCTCTAAATGCTTGGTCAGTATAGTTCATTGCTCTCAGACTAATCCAGACAGTCCGCATCCCTAAACCTAGAACCATTTTTAACTACTCCCAAATTTTTTACCTATTTTCCTTAAAGCCCTATCAATGGCTTCATCTAATTCCCGCTCATTTTGAGCGATTGCTTGAGTTAAGAATGGAACACCTGCATATATTTTTCCATCCTTCATCCTGTGACCATCATGAACCCAAGCCGCATAATCGCAAGGTCTCTTAGATTTAGGGTTTATCTTAGTTATATCCCCAGCAACTATAGTTCTATCATAAATACTTATTTCTTTAATTCTTGACCAAGTTCCAGTCATAAATCCAGTAGGAAGACTTGTAATTCTTATTGTATTAGCAAGCGTTCCAGTATCTTTGGGACAAATTACTTCAGCGTCATCTCTTATTTTTCTCCATATCCTATCAAGTTCTTGTTTTATGTCTTTGCCCTCTTTAAATTCTCTAGTCGTCCTCTTTAGGGCGTCTTCTAGTACTTTCTTGGTCCCTGCATCGTCTTCTTGAACTTGAATCACCATTTTCTTACCTCTTAGGAATCTTATCTATCTCATGTTGAATAGCCTCGCCCTTTGCATGAAGGAAGGCTAATATCAGATAGTAATCCGCTGGATTCTTAATACGCTCACGGAGTTCTGAAAGTGTGCAACCAAGGAATTCGCAGGCTAACATTCTTTGAAGTCCGTAATCAGTTCTTAAAAATTTTCTGCTGAGATTCCCAAGTCCTGCAATATACCAGTCAAATGTATCTGGAATAAATGCTGGAAAACCAGATTCGCATTTTTCTTCCACCAATCAGCATCCTTCTTTGGATTCTCAATCAAATCAGCCATCATCTTAAATTGGAAATCCTTATATTTCTCCATTACGGGTTTGGGTACTTCATCTGGTCTGTTCCTATATTCCAACAACTCTGCTGGGACAAGGGTTTCCAATTCTTCCGTTGTAGGTCTCCGAATCCAACACAATACACTCCCTGATTCTGGGTCAATGAGTGGGTCTGTAGTCTTATTGAACTTCATTAGATTTTGTTCTAAAACTGCGGCATCTGTAGTTAATTGTTCCTTTGCCTTCTTCATTTCAGCAAATTTTTCTCTTACCTGCGCTGGGGTAAGCGTACCATGCTTACGGATGAGTTCTTGGGTTTTTGTATCACCCGTCATTTCTTTTCACCTAATGATATGATATACTTCCCCTTATAAATACTTTATGCTTAACAAAAATTGTCCATAAGACTTATATAGATGTTTCGCACTTAATCAATTGATTAATCGGTGAGAAAATGATAACTAGAAAAATGAAGAGGTATTTAGAATCCATAGAGGGAAAATCAGAGAAGAGTGTCAAACATTGTGTCTATATTAATCGGATGCAGAAACGTATAACTCGTGAATTGGATATGCTTCTTTGGCTTGCAATTCATTATCCAGATTTATTCTTGGACGAAGAGCGGGAACAAAAAGATGATTCTGGTAAGATTCAGAGTCATCGCAGACTCAAAAAATTATTGCTTTGTGTTAAAGCCTTAAATCCGAACATCGAAGCCGAACTCGTCCTTAAAAACTTGGAGTTTCCAGAAGAAGAATAATCATTTCGTTGGCTTCTTATAGTATGGGCAACCTTTCTTGTCCCGCTTAGGTCTATAGGAGCAAGTTTCGCATTCACTATATTTTGGGGTAAGTTTTTCTGGTGTTTTATCTTTGATTGATTTAGCAATCGAAATAATTTGCCATACGCATGAATTCAAAAACATTTCTCTATCAGTATCCGTCATTGTAATTTCCCAAACAGTAAGTCCATAGGTTATGATATTCATAACCATTAGATAGCCTATATTAGTCCCCATCACAGCCATAGCAATACATAATTGTTCTATCCAACTTTGCGGCAAATCTTCTTTCTTATAGATTTTCTTCCGTGTAGTCTTTGTCTCTATAGGGTATTTTCCATGTACCGCATCAACTGTAATGAAGACGCCTTGTAAATTATATTCCTTTTCTTGAGCATCAAAATGTTCATGAAGAGCAATATGCGCCAGTTCTCCTAACAGAAGCATTCCGACATCACGAGTCCCGTATTCTTGCTCGATTTCCCCAGTCATTCTCCAATAAGTCTTTAATGGACACGCTATAGCATCAGACCGATGAAATCCAACCCTTCTATTTGTTGATTTACTATAATATTTGCTAAGCATTATTTCAGAAAATTCTTTAACTTTTTGGGAATCGTGTCTAATCCTCAGCATTGCAGATAGCCTCTAAAAATTCGATAAAATCTTTCCCAGACATATTCAAAATCATATCTTGTTCTCTTTCTAGAGCCATTCTTAAATGCTTCAATTTTTCTCTGGCTATAGCATTTTCAACTTGTAAATCAACTGCTCTTTTTTCTATCCGTACTCTATAAAGAGTGAGAATGAGCATTCCAACCATGATTAATGCATTAGAGCAAAGAAGAACGATTTCAAGCATTTTTTGATTCTCCCTTTGATTCTTTCTTTTTCGATTTTTCCCCCCACAAATCAACTCCTTCTCCCCATGGAAATTCTTCTTCTTCGCTTCCCTCTGTTTTCTCCCATTTTTGTAATTTGTGCCATTCTTCCCAATCCTCGATTATAGTAACACCTTCCTGTCCAGTTTCCTTAACGCCTGCCTTTTCTTTAATCTCTTGGCTTTTCTCCTCTTCGACAGCAGTTTGTTTCTTCTCCTCTTCACTCTCCATTACTTCGCCTCTTATTGCTTGCCAAAATGCATTCTGGTCCGCAACTTCTCCATAATATGATACAGCATATAAGAGACTATCAAATGAATGGTCGTCTGCTTTTCTAATTTTTCCCTCTTCATCATAAGCCACATTTTTGAGACTTCTAATTAAATCTTCAAATATATATGGAATTATTAATTGATGCCGCTCAATGAGTCGTTTAAGTGTATATACCATTTTCCCCTTTTCTATATCTGCTCGTTCCCAACTGAATAATTCATGTACGGTGAATCCTTTATTTAACAAAGCATTATTATATGACCATTCTCTTGGGTCTGGACGGATAATTTCTATATGCCATTGTTTAGCGATATTTGCGGCTTTATCAATTTTTTCCTCATCAGTTGCACCTGTCTCTTCTTCGCTATGAAGAATAAATACCATTTTTCTGAATTTCCCCGTAGCGGAATAGGCACATGGAGCATTTTTGCCCCAATCCACTCCTTCGACTCTCTGTCCAACCTTGCGTAAAGCCATAGAGGTATTGAAGGGAATCTGTGCTACTGGGACCCCTTCAAGTTGCATATAATATTGAATTATTGGACAATGCCCCTCTTCAAAGGGTTTACATGGCTCTCCGTGGTCTTTACATCTACTACAAATA
>Ga0315314_1001882_pt1 | contig 17907 bp, 16 predicted proteins | sample TDP9_MG_FD_203631 | JGI IMG/M metagenome (GOLD analysis project Ga0315314, IMG submission 203631) | Freshwater sediment microbial communities from Lake Towuti, South Sulawesi, Indonesia - TDP9 | ecosystem: Environmental > Aquatic > Freshwater > Lake > Sediment | place: Indonesia: South Sulawesi...
AGTGGTGAAACTCGCCCAGAGGGTCAGAACAGCTGACCAGATATTGCAGTTCACTCTATCAGACATGAAGGGCCTCAAAACTCTATACCAGATGGAGATAACCTAAAATTTGCCAAAGTTTAGTAATAATTTAACTATCTCAAAATGACCCATATTAGCGGCTCTAATTATTGCTGTTAATCCTCCATAATATTGCGTTCTGTATTCAAGATCAATTCCATGGTCGATTAATAATTTTACAGTATTATAATCAACTTGTTTTTCCCACAATAATTCTAAAAGAACATTATCCCCCTCTTCATTTGTTAAATTTACGTCCGCACCAGTATCCAAGAGAAGTTTCGATATTTCAAAGAATCGTTTATCTTCCGGAACGCGCTTAACAGCATACATAATAGGGGTTCTTCCATAATCTCCCTTTTTATTTACATCCGCTCCAGCGTCAAGAAGAAGCTTCACAATTTCTACATGACCATACATACTCGCGTAATTCAAAGGCGTTTCGATATATTTTGCTTTATAATTTACATCAGCACCATTTTCTATAAGAAATCTTGCAATTTCAGCGTTGCCTTCGTAATCACAGACTTGCACTAAGGCGGTGCGTCTATTTTCATCGGTGGCGTTTACCTCGGCTCCTTGTTGTATTGCTTCTTTGATCGCTCCTAAATCTTTATTGCGAGTAGCTTCTAAAAGTTTATTATTTAAGGTTGCTTTAGATGGTTTAGCGCTTTTTTGTTTAGATTCTTTCACAGGTTTTAGCGTTTTAGCAGTGTCATTCGTTGTTCTAGTTTTCTTTTCTATTGGTTTTAGTTTTTCTTTTCCAGTCCAAGGCATTCCTAGTTCTTCAAGAGCTTCTTTTGCTTCTTCTGTGAAATCCATACCTGTATAATGAAAAGCGTTATCGGGATTGGGAGATGTATATACTGAATATTGAAAAGCCTCAATAGCTTCTTCGACTCTGCCAGATTCCTTTAAAGCTTTTCCTAACTGATAAAACACCGCATGATTATCAGAATCCACCTCTAATGCGGATTTAAAGCATTTGGTAGCTTCATCATATTCTTTACTTTCCAAATATGCGTTTCCTAAATTGTACCATGCATCATAATGTTCTGGCATTTTCTCAACCGCTTTTCTTAAATATTCTTTCGCTAAGGCCAAATTATTAAAAACACCGTTTGCGACACCTACAATAAAAAAGGCTTCTGGATTATCGGGTTGATGCTTTAAAACAAGCAGTCCATCTTTAAGGGCTTGGCCCCATCTGCCATAATTTATATTGCTTATTCCGCTATCTATTAATCCTTTAATCTGTTTATCAGAAAGTGAAGAAGATGAAAATATGCTTACAAAGAGATCTATAATTCGCTCTGGTGCGTTTTCAAATCCTTCTACTTCTATTGTCAGCGTTCTATTATAAGATGGCTCATTAGGCGGTCGAACACTAGTAATCATAAGGGATTGTCTTCGAGGCAATCCATATGCCTTAATCACAACAGTATCCGCCTTATGGGTTACAGAGCCTCTTTCAACCTCATCAACTTGCCATTTGACCTCAAATCCCTTTTTTTTACTTCCATATTTTCGAATAACACGTTCATAGTAGTATGGTTCAGATTCTTTTATTTCTGATATTGATTCTAAAGAGGTGATAAAATTATTATCAAGAAATTGTGCAGCTTCCAAAGAAAATGAAAGCAATGATTCATATTCTCCATCCGTAGACTCATAAGGACGAATCTCTTTATTTAATTTCTTCATTTTGGGAGTTTTTTTTGCCATTTTCTAGCAATACCTTCTAGAAGTTTTTTCTTATTCGCTCTTTTTTCGCTTTTTTAAAATATGAGATGATTTAATTATATATTTTATATGTTTGTTTTATTTTAACATTTCTGAAACAATTTTTCTTTCAAAATTAAATGGTGCGAAATTTTTATTGATGATATAAAATGAGAATAAATTCTACTTTCTTGGGTTTGGTTTTTTGACTCAAGTGTGCGAAGAAATTGACTATCGTAAACTTTAAATATGGTAAACTATTTGTTTAGTTGTTCAATAACCGTGCAGAACCGCAAGTGTAACGAGGTAATAAAATGATCATTATAGAACTCTTCTACTCAAAAAACTGCCCATATTGCCCGGCAGCAAAAAAGATGGTGGAAGATTCGGTCAAAGAAGTAGAAAAATCACTCAAAGAGGATATAATAGTGAACGAAATAAACGTAAATACAAGAACCGGTCAGGAGAAAGCTAGGTTATACCAAATTCAGGGGGTCCCTACCATTGCGATCAACGGCGTAGTGACTTTTGCAGGGCTTCCACCAAGCACCCAAGCCCTCGCAAACGCAATCAGAAAATTCATCGATGGCAAACCGATTTACACCTAAAAACACAATCAAGAATTAAAATTATTTATCACTCTTAACTGATAATTTTGTAAAATTTTTTATTATTTAGTGGCGTAAATATCCACGGAATAAAGTTCCTTAGTAATTTCATCTACTCTTCTTATAGGTTCTAGGTTTTTACTTACTTTGTAAATCTTAAAACCGCAACCTTTTAAAAACTCAAATATTTGTTTATTCATCTCTTTGTTTTGCACATGTACCTCCATAACTATTTTTACGTTTTTGCTTTTTTTCAAAATATTTTCTGCACCTTTAAGAACCCATAGTTCGGCTCCTTCTACGTCTATTTTGATGACTCCGATGTCATTTATACCCGCATCATTTAAAACATTGTCTAACCTTCGGGTTTTTACAATAAGAGGTTTATCAGCCGTAGATGCACCACCAGTTAAAAATAATGAACTCCAACTTGACATCTTTCCAGGATAAAGTGTAGCCGTTCCCTCCTCATCGGATAATGCGTATTGGTACACTTTTATACATTTATACTTATTAACGTGAATGCTTTGGCTAAGCCAAAAGCAATTTTCTGGAAGGGGGTCAAATGCAAGCACTTTGCCTTTATCCTTCATTAATTTTGCAAAGAGAAGCGAAAAATATCCTTTATGAGCACCTACATCTACACAGGTCAGGCCTTCTTTTACTAAACTAAAAAATAATTTGGTTTTCCAATTTTCATAAACGCCAATAACTGCTCTCATTATACCTGGCTCTTTTGCATTCAGGTAAATTTTCCCGCCGTAATAATTTATAAGGAAGTGTTTATCAGGCAAAAGAAAGTTTATTCCCAAAAAAATTTTGGCTAAAACTTTTCTAAATGCAGCTTTCAAGGGATGTCCTCCAAAAACCTAATTGGTCTTTCACTTATTCTGTTAGTGGTCATTAGGACAACTTGATATGCTTCGAATATTTTGTGACTTGCCTTTTATATTTCTTGTGGTTTCTCCGGAATTTGAAATCAAATATCTCATCTTTATCTTCAAAGATATTCCTCAAGTTCTCAAATAGATGCTTGTTATTTCTCGTTTGTGGTTCTAATATTTTGCTTTGTACTAATCCTTAAATAAAACTAGAAGGTAAAAATAATAAGAAAATAATCATTAGGATGTGTTTCTCAATGGCAGAGGAAAGCCCGTTCCAAAATGTGTTGAATCAATTGGATAAAACCGCTGAGATAATGAAACTTGATCGCAACATTCATAACTTTCTCAGTAGGCCGCAGCGCTCATTAGAAGTATCCATACCCGTTAGGATGGATGACGGAAGCATTCAAGTATTCGAAGGATACCGCGTACAATACAATTATGCACGTGGACCCTGTAAGGGAGGAGTAAGATACCATCCCTCGGTAACCTTTGATGATGTTAAAGCCTTAGCAGCACTAATGACCTGGAAATGCGCAGTTGTTGATATCCCCTATGGAGGAGCCAAAGGAGGAGTTAGATGTGACACCAAGCAAATGTCCCAAAAAGAACTGGAAAGACTAACTCGAAGATACACTTACATGATTATGCCAATCATAGGACCTGAAAAGGATATACCTGCACCCGACATGTACACCGACGAAAAAACCATGGCTTGGATGATGGACACCTATTCTATGATCACAGGTTACTCCGTACCGGGCGTGGTTACAGGCAAACCTCTAGAACTGGGTGGGACTAAGGGAAGATCATATTCAACAGGTAAGGGCGTGATGTTCATAACCCGGAGGGCACTTGAATACTACAAAATACCTATAAAAGGAGCTACGATTGCCATTCAAGGTTTTGGAAAAGTAGGCTCATACGCCGCAGAGTTTTTGAACGAGAAGGGTTGTAAAATAGTAGGCGTCACAACCATGGATGGCGGTCTATTCAATCCCTATGGTTTAAACATACCTAAACTTTTAGAACATGCTAGATTGCAGAAACCTTTTTCCGAATTCGATGATAAAAACACGGAATACGTACCCGACCTTGATAAGGCGAATAAACGACTCGTTAGTTTAGACGTGGATGCGTTGATCCCCGCGGCTATGGAGAATCAGATAACCCCTGAAAATGCAGGTGACGTAGAAGCAAAGATAATAGTAGAAGGCGCCAACGGTCCCACAACACCAAAGGCGGATGAAATCCTAATAGACCGCGGCATACCCGTGGTACCAGATATTCTGGCGAATGCCGGAGGCGTTATGGTCTCCTACTTCGAGTGGGTACAATCTCTTCAATCCTACCTCTGGAGTGAGAAGGAGGTCAATGAAAGACTTAAAGAGTTAATGCTCAAAGCTTACAATGATGTATTCTCGATTCATGAGAAGGAAAAGGTGGATCTTAGAACCGCAGCCTACATCCTAGCAATTAAACGAATAGCAAAAGCAATAGAGCTAAGAGGATTATTCCCCTGAATACCCAATGAAAAAAAAACAATATTTTTAATTTTTTTAATTTTTGGATCTGAAACGAATTCCGCGTTTTGATTACTGTCCTGAAATTTAGAAATTCGATGAGAATGGTGTCCTTAGGTAAACTTGCGATGCTTGTGTTTTCTGGGGAGCGAACTTTTATCTTTTTTTACTTTTTTTATAGAAAAGGTTATATGCGAGAAGTTATTTGTAATGTTAGCGTTAGTGTACTTACTGTGAACAAGCGAACTAACCTAGAAATCAAAAAGTAGTGATTAATTTGGACATAATTGTAACAGAAAAGGCACAGGAGTACATCGCCAAAGCGTCGGAAATAATCGCAAAGAAAAATGATAAACCCGCCTTAGCCATATGGGCGGAAAGAATACACTCCTGAGGCGGCAGCCGAATAGAGATAAACATTGACGTATACTCCGAAAAAGAGATTCTAAACGCTGAAGGATTCGAAAACAAAGGCAACCTAAATGGAACCAATATACCACTCTATATTCAAAAGGTAGCTTACCCATACCTCCCAGAAAAAATAAACATCGAATATTCCGGGTTCCTGTTTAAAAAGCTCTACCTAACCGATTATAATCCTGTACGCTTTCAAGGGCGATGCTAAAACACGGGGGTTGGAAATGACTCACATCCCAAAAAAGTGGAGGATGTGATAATCCAACGGAAAAGCACCGTTAAACCCCCTTAACCCTTTCCACTTAGACAGTACATGTTACCTTATAATACCCACGATACTTTTAGAGTACTAATTTTAGCGAGTCGTATCCAATTAAAATTTTTTCTCTAGTCATATCCACCTTTTCCTGTAACTTTTCGTGTGGGGGATTCATGTGCGCAAGGTGAACCAGCACTGTTTTCTTGGCTTTCAGGTTATTTGCCAGTTCTATAGCTTCGTTTACAGTCATGTGGTGATTTAGGAAGTGAGTTGGTCGGTCTATGAACGCATCTGTTATTAGAAGATCGGGGTTTTTCATGATTCGAATGGATTCCTCCGGAATTCCCACCCCGGTGTCGCTGGTAATCACCAGCTTTTTGCCATTAATATCAAAACTATAGCCAATCGGCTGTATGGGTTTCTCCTCGTTCCAGCTGGGGTGATAAACCGGAAAGGCTTGAAACTGAATATTATGATAGTCAACGGGTTCGTAGAGTTTTATCTCTACGCGCTTCGCATTAATTATTTTGAATCCCATTTTTTCCAATACAAAATCCAGTGTTTCCTTTAATCCAAATACCTTGACAAAATTCTGAACACGGTAAAACTCACTGAATCCTAGAATATGATCATAATGGTGGTGTGTGTAAAGGACAGCTGCGATTCTGTTTATTCCTTCTCTAATAAGTTGGGCTCTGAGGTCGGGTCCTGTATCAATGGCAATGTTCCTATCTTTTTCTGGGTCGCGTATAAGTATTCCAAAACGTGTCCGAGAGTTCGGGATACCCTGCTTCTGAGCCAAGGTACATGTCTCACATTTGCAATTCAATTTGGGAGTCCCAACAGTATCACCACTTCCCAGAATGATTATTTCCAATTCAAACCATCTCTTTTAGGAAACAAGTTAACACATACATATTCGATTATTTTACCGTGTTACTTAATTTGAAGATTTTTAAACCCGGATTTTTTAGGATGATGGGAATCTTGTTACGATTAAAACTCAGCCTCGTATTAATATAAAGTCTACTGGATTAACATCTTGCGGAATAGATATTTTTGCTTAAAAAAGGATAAGGAAATCCGGTTAAGTTTTTGGTTCATTTTTGATGCGTGGTGGACAAAAAGCCTTGCGCTAGCGAGTGTGCTAGGTCTCTTGCATGGTTTGGAGCAAATTCATTGAGCTGTTTCCCGTAGGTTTCAACAACGAATTCGGTTACATGTTCTAGGTCAGGTTGTTCTTTGTAAGCTTTTATTATATCATTTTTCCACTTGTAAGTAGCCTTAACAGTATCCTTTAAGGATAGGTAACCATCACGTGCTGATTTAGCTCCAAAGTGGGCGAATCCTATTATCTCCGGTAGGTACGACTCGATTTTATTTATTGTCGCTACAAAGGTTTCCAAATCGAACTCAGGGGGAAACGCCGTAGGGGTAATTGTTTTCGTTTGGGGCATGTGTATACCCACTGCGTCTCCAACGAACATGAATCTATTTTTAGGTTCATAGAAACTTATATGATCGTTTGAGTGCCCTACGGTTTCCAAAATTTGAACTTCCACTCCGTTACCAAGATCAACAGAGTCGCCTTCTTTGACGATATCAAAATTCTTTATAGGCTTCATTTCAATACTGGGATCGCCGAAGGTTTGTTTTCCTCCATCAATCAACTTCTCAATTATTGAGGGGACGGAGAGGCGTTTAGAATCCTTCTCTGAAACTAGAACTCTAGCTTTGGGAAACTCGTCTTCTAGATAAGCTGCACCCCCCGCGTGGTCAAAGTGACAATGGGAGGGCATTATGTAAACAACCTCGTCCTTCTTTATTCCCAGATTCAGTACTCCCTCAACCAAGTTTTTAACAGTGCCATTGGAGCCAGTGTCAAGAACGGCTGCTTTTTCTCCTTTAACCAAAAACACGGAAGTAGAACCCAACTTCCCGTGCATACCCACATCTACCAGATAAACGTTTTCGCTAATTCTAGAAGTTTTGGTAAACCACAAAAGAAACACCTACAAACCATTTTTTGATACATTCACAATTTGCATGAATTACTTAACATTTACGATATCATACATCACAAGCTGAAGACAAAATCAGGATATTACACCAAGTGACGCATATCAACATGTGATAACGGTTACATACGCCTTTCTAACCGTTGTCTGGTTTCGGATACCTTCGAGGGTGTGTTTCAAGTGCCTTTGGCTTCAGCCACCAGTTTTTATATATCCTTTAGTACATAGATAGTTTATTGGGCGCAAATAACTCCCACCCTTAAAGAAGGTGGGCTTCCTTTGCGACAGGAGTTGGTGAATAATTGTCCAAGTTGGATGAGATTGATTTTAAGATACTGAGCATACTTCAGGAGGATGGAAGAACACCAGTAGCCGAAATAGCAAGGCAGGTTAAACTAGCATCTCCTTCCATTCATGAGAGAATCTCCAAGCTGGAGCAGGAGGGAGTTATAAAGGGATACGCTGCCATACTCGATAGTAAAAAGCTTGGCAAGGATGTTACTGCTTTTATCGGAATAAAGGTAAATCATGCGCTTTCCAGTGGCGACGCGGTCTTGAATGAACTTATGAAAATCGAGAGCATCCTTGAGTCTCACACGGTCACAGGAGATGATGATATTCTTATAAAAGTAAAAACCGAAAACACAACCTCTTTAGAAAAACTATTAAAGAAAATATACTCAATAAAGGGCATACTGAACACCAAAACCACAGTAGTTTTATCAAGCCCAATAGAAACCCTTAAAATTAAAATTGAGTGAAGACCCAAAAAAAAGCTGGTAACCCAAAAACATTTTTTCAAGAACCGTCAACTGGCCGGATGCACCGTCTATTGATTTTTTAGGAAACTAATCCTTCGTAGGCCGATTCTTTTGAAAATTTTTTCCAGGAAGCTGAATTGCAAAAATCTTTATTACTTAAAAGGACTTATTTATTTTCGTTTAGTTGGAGAGGTGATTGGCATGGTTAATTTATGGGTCTTTTACATAGACTTTTACATTTTTTCATTGCTTTTTCCAAATTTTTTCCGACTATCTGGTATAATCGGAGTTTCTCCGCAGATGTACGTTAAGTTTTTCAGTTCTACAATAGCAACAATAGTGGCAGTGATTATTGCAATTTCATTATTACGTAAATCAAGGGGCCAAGTTCTGGATAAAATAGCTATTAGATACTTCGTTATCGCTGCTTCTTTAGGAGCAGTTATGATGTTTGCAATATCGCTGGCATCATACCTCTATATTTACTATCCAAGCATTTTTCTAACGGAAACAACGCTTCTTATTTACAGGGTTCATTTTGTAATGGTGCCGTTGGTTACACTATTCTTGTGGCTTATAATTAATCAATTTTTCAAACATGGAAAATTGGTAAACGGTCTTGTTATCGGGGCCTTTCTGATTGATACAGCCATAAACGCAGTAAGTCCTTTAGCTCAGGTAGAAGTCGATGGAATACTTTCCGTAGATTTGTACCTCATTCCATCCATGATTTTGGGTGTGCTGCTTTTTGGTTTTTTTGGTTACGTTACTATTATCTTCTTGTACTATGCCATAAAGCAGAGCGGGTCTCGTAGAATACAGTCAGCTTTATTGGGATTTGGTGGACTTTTTGGAATTATGTTGTCGGTATCAAACGCTGTGGCATATCTCACTAGGAATTCGATATTAATTGCTAGCGTTTGGATTTTTGGAGCCTTAATGCTATTATTTCTTTACATAGGAATTCTCCCACCTAGAAGGCTTTTAAGAAAAAAATCAACTAAGGCTTCTAGTTCGAAGAGTTAACAAGGATTTACTATCCTTTCAACTCTTTTTTCTTGAGATAACAATTTAGTATTTAATATATCAACGAAAAAATTAAAATAAGCTAACCTACTATATTAAAACGTTTGTAAAATAGCTTATAAAGAAGCGTCTAGGGCGATGTTTTGGGAATAAGCAGTTTTAGATAGCCCTTTAAAAAGCTCAGAGAATTAAGCACATAGGGTGAAATTAATTCTTGCTTCATCTTAAATTCACTACCTTTAAAGGAAAAAAATATAAAAATGAAAAGTGCGCCTTTCATCTCAGGGTGGGAAAAGTTTGATTATTCATAATATTTACATTATTAACTCTGATGGGATTTGTCCCTTAGAAGTAACTCTGGGTTCTATTAAGGCTGACCCCGAATTGGTGGCAGGTGTTTTCACGGCTTCTCAGAAGTTCTGGGGAGAGGTCACAGGGGAAGCACCAAAATCCATTTCCTTTCAAAATATGAGCGCTTATATTAAACCTTTTTCCACAGGGGAGAAAAACTGGTATTTGATTTTGATATCCGAAGCGGAGAAGCCGGAGCTTGTTAAAAAGGTTGAAGATTGTGTAATGAAAATTGTAGAAGAAAATAAGGAGTTGTTTGAAAAGTTTTTTGCAGACACCACAGATATCAATACGATTGTAGGTGACTCCATAATTAATGAATTAACACAAATTCCCTGCCCTCATATAGGTAAAAGTCTTCTTAAACATGTGTGTGAGATTGATGGAACGCCGGTTGAGGAAAGCAATTGCAACTTCGTTTCCATGGCAACATGTAAAACAAAAATCAGAGAGCACCACAAGAAGGATTCATCAGTTGTGGGGCTGGTTGACAAGTTTTTCGACAGCTTAAGGTAAAAAACTTGTTTTTAGTACCGTAAAAATAATAATTATAGTTTTTGGTTTTTAAGAATAATCTTTTTAGCATGTTTTTCTCTATTATTTATACTATAAACGGCTATATAAGTAGGAAAAGGTGTTACTTATGTTCGGTTTTGAAGAATTTATGATTTATATGATTTACGCATATTTCTTTAACGAAGTTTTCCGTCTTTCATATGTTTTCGGCGTCTCTTACGGAATGTATGTCAAGCTTTACTTTTCAGCCATTGCCTCATTCGCGGCTTTTGCGGCGGCCATTCTAATTTTGGTCAAGTCTCGAAACAAACCCACTGGTAAACTAACAGTTCTCTTTCTATCCATCGCAGCTTTTGCAGGAGGCATCACAACACTAGCTGTTGCCACTGCTTCATATTTCTACATAACTTATCCTAGCCTTTTCACCTTCATTCCAGAAACAACTCGAATGTTCTACCGTGTCCATTTTGTTACAGTCCCCCTAGTTGGTCTTTTCTTCTGGCTTTTCTTCTCACAACTACTCAGAGTAAAAAGAGCAGTCATCTATCTCGTCGTCACAGTCTCCTTAATAGTCGTATTTCTGAACTCGATTGCCACCATAACTGCGGAAGAAGTACAGTTAATGCTTTCCGTTAACATGAACTTAGTTTTCTCTTTAATCACGCTGAGTTACTGGCTTGGTACTTTCATAATTATCACACTTTCATTCTTCTACTACGCTTCCAAACAAAAGGATGAGCGTCGAATAATGGGAGCCATATTGGGAACCGCTGGAATTTCCGCAATCATGGTTCAGGTGTCCAACATATTCGCACTACTTCTCAGCAACACGGTTCTAGAGGCAAGCGTATGGATCTTTGCAGCAGCAGCCTTCACTCTAATGTACTTTGGATTGCTACCTCCAAAACGCCTATTACCAAAAGGAACCAAAGGAAAATAGAACGCCAAAACAAGTATAACCAGTCGAGTCCCTACTTCCATTTTTTTATTTTCTAAATAAGATGCAATAGTTATTAACGAGAAGACCATTCAAAGGTATATACGGATAGTTAGGATAGTTATTACGCCCTATGACCGGTAGTTATGGAAGCTTTGGGTGATTCTTGATGTATTATTTGGAGTGTGCTGTCTGTAAAAAGCGGATTGAGAACGACCCGATTCTATGCCCAGACTGCGGAGGACCCATTCAAGTCTACTACGATTACGATTCGATGCGGCTGAGTCGTGAAGATTTTCATGGCAGAACCATCTGGAGATACCGCGAACTGCTTCCCTTCGAAAAAATCACTCGCCTCGTAACACTTAATGAAGGAGGTACGCCTCTACAGAGAAGTGATACCATCGGAGACGATTTAGCCTTAGACTTGTGGTTTAAACTTGAGGCGAACAACCCTACAGGTTCGTTTAAGGATAGGGGGAGCGCTGTGGAACTCACAAAGGCTCTGGAGAAAGAAGCAAAATCGGTTGTGTGTGCTTCAACGGGAAACATGGCTTCGAGTGTCTCCGCCTACTCTGCTAAGGCGGGCTTAAAGTGTAAGATAGTTGTTCCTAGGAATGCGCCTGTAACCAAAATAACCATGATGAAACTCTATGGTGCCGAAGTAGAGTTTGTAGACGGGGGATTTGACGAGGCGGTGGACACGGCGATGGAGTATGCTAAGGATCCAAGCGTAATCTTTGCGGGCGACTATTACTGGAGACGGGAGGGCCAGAAAAGCATAGCCTTTGAATTATGTGAACAGTTAGCTAATGTGGATTGGGTTGTAGTCCCTGTTGGTTCCGGTGTGCTTCTTTCCGCCCTCTATAAAGGATTTTGGGAACTGAAAAAATTGAAGCTCACGGAGAGGATTCCCCGCCTGGTTGGGGTTCAGGCTGAGGGATGCAGTCCAGTAACTCGAGCTTGGAAAGGAGATAGACTTAAGAAATGGGAGGAATCACATACTCTAGCTAGCGCAATAGAGGTTTTGAACGCCTTTGACGCTCCCCTCGCTTTGGAAGCGGCAAGGGAAAGTGGTGGCGAAATTGTTTCTGTTTCTGACAAAGAAATTATGGAATCCCTGGTGGAACTCGCCCGTAGGGAAGGAGTTTTTGTTGAACCCGGCGCCGCGGCTTCAATAGCGGGGGTGCTAAAGAACTGGAAAACATTTGATGGAAGGGTCGTATGCGTATTGACCGGATACGGGCTCAACGATTTCCAGACAGTGAAAGACTACTTGGAAGGCAAACTCAAATTATAGTCTTATACCCAAATTTACTAAATGGTTGAACTTTTTTAGGAGATTTCGAAACTGATATTACTTATTAAGAAATTTCAACTATTTTTAAAAAATAAAATTTATATATTCTTGTAAAGAAGTTATATAGTAAGCTGGGTCAGTGGAGTAAACCGAACATTTTCTACAAAAAGGTTATATCTAATTCTTCTATTAGGCTGAGGATTAGGGGACACTCTGTGCCTTTTTTAAATAACCTTTTTTACACGTTCGGGCTTAAGGCTGACCTAGCACTTCCTTCTGCTTTCTCAAGCTTTCCTACCAAAAGCAAATTTCACCAAGTTTTGCCATTAACGTCTTACCAAAAATTGCCCATGTTTCCAAAGAAATCGATTTTATGGATGGGTATCCTAAAATTAAGTTTTGGTGAAGTGGTCCAGCGTTAATTCTAGTTCATTCTCTTTAGGTTTTTGCTTTTTTATGGGTTTTTTCTTTTGCTTTGGTTTTTCTTCTTTACCCTCCTCTTTGGGTTTTTCTTCTGCCTGCTTTTCTTCTCTTGGTTTTTCTTTTTTAACTTCTTTGGGGGTTCGACTGGGTTTTTCGGGTTTTTGGAGGTGCTCGGTTAGTGGTTCTTTCTCTTTTTCTTTTTTCATGGTCTTTTTTTGTATTTGCAGCTCTACCTCATTGTATTCTATCTTATTTTTGATGGGGTGTGGTTTAACGTCTATTAGTTCCTTGGGGTCGACTTTTTTGTCAAATTTGTAGAGCGGAGGGCTTTTGCTCCTTTCTTTGAGGGTTAGAGTCTCATTTGCTTTTTCTAAAATTTTTTCTTCGAGAGCCAGGGTAAGTATTTTCTGAGCTATTGATGGAGGCAGCTCCTTATGTATTCCCCAATTGAAAGAGAGGTAGAAACACCATCTGCCCGGGCTGAGGTGTCCTTCACCAGATAATTGGAAAGGAATCTGTGAAAGAAATACTAGGTCTCTTCTATCAATCGGCATTTCTCACGCATCCGATTTATTTGTTTAAATATTGTAATAGAGGAAACGGAATCAGATATTGTTAATCATCTTCTTGGTTTTATTGTTTCATATTTAAAGGCTTCCCTTCACTCACGAACTTTTTGGGGAGATTATTTTTGTGTTTCTATGGTTTCTTTTCAAGTGTTGCCACCATTAAAGCCATAGCATAAGCTGGAGACATATCCGCTCCTTTCCCGCCAATAATCTGTCCCAAATCGATTATATCCCTAAACCCCGCTTCTATAGCGGCTTTACGAGCCAAGAAATTTCTTCCTGTCCCCGTTACAACGATTCTTTCAATATCGGTGTTCCTAGTAGCAACTTGGATTAGAGCTTCTCTTATCTGGCTTAACTGGCATTGGAAAATGTACTGGGCGATTTCGTAAATCTCATTTTTCTGAAGCATATCGGTATCTGCGCACACCACCCGAGCCAAGCGTGCCAAACTATGCTCGACTGTTTTACATCTACCATCCGCTGTTTCACAAGAATACTCTTCTTCACTGATATTATTAAGAATCAAGTGCACATCGGCAGAAAGGGCGAACTTCTCTGACGAAACTCTACAGTCCTTCCCCCAAACGGGAATGCGGCTCACAATCGCAGGTATCTCTGTTCTTAGCGTACCCGTGTAAACAAGTTCTCCCGATATTAGTCTTTCAGTATCCGTTTTTCCAATGGTCTTCGGTTTCCCGTCAACTATTGGTATAATGTCTGTAGTGGTACTTCCCGCATCTATTAGAAAACAATCTCTAATATAGCGACCCACCATCCAAGCCGTCGCAGCCCAATTAGCCGCGGCAACTCTTAGAGGCTTTTCCCTAGCTTCATTAATGGTTACAAGATTGGCGTCGACATCAACCACCCAGACACTAGTTTCGGGAAATGCCTCTTCTATGGAGTCCAGAATATGGTTTACTCCCTCACGCTTGGTTTGGTAGGCGTCAGAAAGCTCCGCAGTCATTGTGACCCCTACGGAGTTGGGGCTTCTATTTTTACACAGATCATCTCGGACTCGGGCTAAGAGTTGAGGTAGTTCCGAAAGGGAATGTTGCCAAATCGGAAAATATACTGAACGAGTCTCGTAACTATCCACAGTATCTCTGGAATCTGTGTACAGTGCCACGGCTTTCGTATTTACGCCCCCTATATCCCATCCTAAAAAGAGCAAGACAAAACCACCCTACATTTTAGCTTTACTTTACTTTATTAATCCTTCCTTCTTCGCCATTTCGATTAAACCAGTTGGTGCAGTTAGCCCTCTTTCGTCCATCATGTCTGTAACTCTCATTAGAGCGCTGCTCCAATTCTTAATCGCCTCCTCACCGAATCTGCGTGTTTTTCTATCCCCCTCGCTATCTGTGAGTTTATCAAGGGACCACTTCAATATACTGACTAAGTCAAAACAAGCTTCCGCAACTCCTGAAGCCCTTCCAAAGAATGCGCGGGCATCCTCTAAATCGGCAGAAAAGAGAGCGGCTGCGATAAAAGACTCTACGGTAGCGTTAAGGGCTTGGCAAGCATGAGTGAAGGCTCTAATTGAGATAAGAAGGCACTCTCTACTATTCGTCGCCCCAAGTATTTCCTGAATGTTTCCGGCGCTCAGGTTACGTTGAATAATACGCCCTTCAGTAAACTTCTGAAAAGCGCTCTTAAAGTCTCCTCTTCCCACGGCTTCTTCTGCTTCTCGAATAGTTTTCGTAAAGAGTGCGTTTCCCTTGGTACTTAAATCCATCCGTTCGCCTCCAACGGTGTTAAACTCTCAAAAAAAGATTAGCAGAAATCGCTATAACTCTTGCTATTCTAAAACATCGGATTCCTCTCTTCCCGTTAACTCTTTTATTATCTCCTCTTTCATTTTTTCTATCTTCAACTTTGCGAGTTCTTCGTTTTCGGAGTGTGCTACCAAAACGGCCTGTTTTTTTCCCTTCACTGGGAAGGGAGGAGCCGCTACACCCTCACGCCTCGCAATTATTCTGAATTTATCCTCATCGATTTTGAGGGTATCCGGGAGTTCAACCTTTTTGAAGTAAGCACACCCCTCAAGATTAACTTTTGATGGTAGAATCTTGCTGGTAACCGCCTCAGATATCATTCCTGCAGCGTTTTTCCTAAGAACCTTTCTCAAACCCAAATAAGAGGTCGTGAGACGCGGATTAACCTCTAGAATCGTTACCTCATCTTTAGAGAGTATCAGATCCACCCCCGCGTACCCCTGTAATCCTTCAATGCTTTCCACAAGGGTTTTCGTAGCCTCAAATGTAGACTCCTTTAATCTGTGTCTTAGAGGAACGTATCCTCCCTCATACTTGGACTCCTCTAATGGAGATTTCATTCTCATCAACTGGAAATTTAGAGATAGAGGAAAGGCGGTTTCCCCATTCGAAATCAAGCTAGCGCTCGCGTCTACACCCTTCACGAATTCCTCTAAAAGAAATACGTCACGATTACTTACGCTGCGAATCTTTTCTATGGCTGGCGGGATTTCCTCACTTTTACTTACAAGACTCATACCCTCGCTACCGGCACCATCCAAAACCTTAAACACGACCGGATATCCTATATCGCTAACCATTTTCTCAATTTTGTCAAAGGAACTAGTGGTTCCCAGAAGTCTGTGTTCCGGGACTTTCAATCCCAATTTTTTTGCTATTCCCAGAAGTCTGCTCTTATCGGTGGTTATTTCTATTCCTGAGGGGAGAGGACTAAAAAGTTCAACTCCCGATTTAACTACTTCTGAGGCTAATGAGTACAGAACACCATTAGTTTCCGGTGCAATTAAAAACGCTGCGTCGGCCTCGCTCAGCATTTCCGGAAAGACAGGTGAATCGGAGCCATAAACCACTTCGACGTGATTCGCCTTTAGGGGAAGGTCAAACCTAGCAATCCGATGGTCGAGCGTTGTGTACACATTAAAACCTGCCTTTTTGAAATCCTCAACTGCGCAACGCAACATAGCATAGGCTTCACCGATAAGGCCGGAAATCTCTCCCTCAACAAAACCTCCACCAGAAAAAAATTCAAAAACCAATAATTTCAACACAACCACCAGAACATATTTCAAGCCAAGCTACTAAGAGAACTCTAACAAACTCCTATTCGACTAACTATAAACAAGTTTTTAAATCAGATACACGGCTCAAGCTTAAAAAAATTTATAGAGGATTAGCAAGAAAGCCCAGTCCCTTTAGGGCGGGGATGAATTGCGGGGAGTTTAAATACTGAAAAAGGATGAAAAAAGAGGGAGTGAAAAGGGTATGCGGATAAACTGGGGTTTGAATCCTGCCCACATCAAACTCATTATGACGGGGAGTTGTGCGCTTGAGGAGAACTAACACCTTCCGGCTGGTTCCAACAAAGGAGCAGAAGCAGAGACTGATAAACTTAGCCGACAACTGCTCTCGAATGTACAACGAGATAAACCATAAACGCAGACAATCATTCTTCTCCGGCAGATTCGACTGGAACACCGACGAACAATACCACAAATACAAGGGACTGGTCGGCTCCGCCACCGCCCAGCAAATCACACAAAAAAACAACGAAGCCTGGAAATCATACTGGGCACTCCTCAAGAAATGGAAAATGGGAAAGGTGGAGAATAAACCCAAACCTCCCAGATACTGGAAGGATCGAGAAACCGGAAAAAGACCCTTAAAAATCCTTGTAAGATGCGACAGCTACCATCTGGAAGAAAAAACCCTAAAACTCCCCCTCGGACTAAAAACCCAATGGAGGGGCCGAAACAGGTGGAAAGGTAAACAGGGCAGACTCGAAATAAACTATGACGAACTCTCGGAGAAATGGTACGCCTACATGCCAGTAGAGGCCGAACTCCCTCTACATCAGCCAATTGGAGACAGAGAGGCGTACGTGGATCTGGGAGTGAAAGTCCCCATAATGGCAAATATAGAGGGGGAAGTGTTCGGCTACCGGGCGAACTCCATGCTCTCGGACTGGTGGTACTGGACACACAAAATAGCAGAACACCAGTCAATCCTGAAGGACGTAAACAATCGGTCAACCTCAAAGCTGTTGAAATCCTACTACAGGATGAGGCGGAGAAGATTCAGAAACAGTGTCAACGTGATGGTGAGGGACTTCGTTGAAAAGTGCCGGAACAGGGAAGTCTCCGAGATACTCTGCGGAGACCTGAGAGACATAAGAAATAACGCCAACTTCTCAAGGAAAAGCAACTCCATGATCCACAACTTCTGGTCAGTAGGATGCATAGTCCGGAGAATAGAAGAAGTAGCCGAGGAGCACGGGATAAGAGTAACGAGAGTCGATGAGAGAGGAACCTCATCAGAATGTCCGAGGTGCGGCTCAAGAAGAGTCAATAGAACTAAAAGAATGTTTAAGTGCCGAGACTGCGGACTGGAAGCACACAGAGACGCAGCAGGCTGCGTAAACATAGGGCTTGACGGTATGAAAAACTTCTTCTAGGCTTGATGAGTTGGTGGAGGACATGCATCGGCTGGCCCGTCCTGAGCATGACCCGTATGAGGTCGAGGGCTTGACTGGGCC